>Ga0310786_10008468_pt1 | contig 13194 bp, 10 predicted proteins | sample AusTroGonzalo_MG_FD_203881 | JGI IMG/M metagenome (GOLD analysis project Ga0310786, IMG submission 203881) | Bovine rumen microbial communities from tropical cattle in Woodstock, Queensland, Australia - Gonzalo_03 (v2) (version 2) | ecosystem: Host-associated > Mammals > Digestive system >... | reverse complement strand
AAGCCTCGCTTTGGTAATAAGGACTGTCGGCATTGCTGACGAAATAGAGATACATCTTCTGCTGTTTCAGCATAATCTTCTCGATACCCAACTGTTTACCCAAGGCACGAAGGGGGACGACACAGATCAACTCATCGGCCACCTCAGGAATCTCACCAAAGCGGTCCTTCAAGCGACTCCGATAGGCCTCAAGGGCTGCATCAAGGTCGTTGCGGTTGGCCAGATTGTCGAGTTCACGGTAGAGCAGCATACGCTCGGAATCGTTGGGGACATACTGGTCAGGAAAGTACATCTCCATATCGGATTCGAGGGCACAGTCGTCAACGAAGCAAATGTTTCCAAAGTTAACGGACGCTTGTCTTGCTTGCGACCTTTGATCTTGCATGGAATCAGACTCAGCGGGCATAGGCATCTCGTTGCGGAGTTCAGCCATGGCCTGATTGAGGATTTTCTGATAGGTCTCATAACCCAGATCAGAGATAAAGCCCGACTGTTCGGAGCCCAGAAGGTTACCAGCACCACGGATATCGAGGTCCTGCATGGCGATATTGATGCCAGAACCGAGATCGGAGAAGTTCTCGAGGGCCTCCAGACGACGGCGCGACTCCGGATTGAGTGCAGCCAATGGTGGTGCCAGAAGGTAGCAGAAAGCCTTGCGGTTGCCTCGACCCACACGACCACGCATCTGATGCAGATCGGAAAGGCCGAAGTTATGGGCACCATTGATAATAATGGTGTTGGCATTCGGGATATCGATGCCATTCTCGACAATCGTGGTCGATAGCAACACATCGTAGTCGTAGTTCGAGAAATCGAGCACGATCTTCTCCAGTTCCTCGGGCTTCATCTGTCCATGTCCGATGGCGACACGCGCATCAGGGATATACTTATGGATCATCTCAGCGATATGGGTCAGGTCGCTGATACGGTTGTTGACAAAGTAGACCTGTCCATTACGCGACATCTCGAAGTTAATGGCATCGGTGATGATTTCTGCACCAAAGGTGTGTATCTCTGTCTGGATAGGATAGCGGTTGGGAGGCGGCGTCTGGATGACACTCAGATCACGGGCCCCAACGAGCGAGAATTGGAGGGTACGCGGTATCGGTGTAGCCGACATTGTGAGGGTATCAACATTCGACTTCATCTGGCGCAGTTTCTCCTTCGTGGACACACCGAATTTCTGTTCCTCGTCGATGATGAGCAGGCCGAGATCCTTAAACGTCACCGTCTTACCGATGAGTTTGTGCGTACCGATAACAATATCTATCTTGCCATCAGCCAGGTCTTTGAGCACCTGTGTGGTCTGCTTGGCACTCTTGGCCCTCGTCAGGTAATCCACCCGCACGGGCATGTCCTTCAGACGAGAGGAAAAGGTACGGAAATGCTGATAAGCCAGAACCGTTGTCGGCACCAGCACCGCCACCTGTTTTCCGTCGCAGGCCGCCTTGAAGGCCGCACGTACCGCCACCTCGGTCTTGCCAAAGCCCACATCACCGCAGACAAGACGATCCATCGGACGGTCACGTTCCATATCCTGCTTCACATCAAGTGTCGCCTTCAACTGATCGGGCGTATCCTCATAAAGGAAACTGGCCTCTAGTTCGTGTTGCAGATAGGAGTCGGCGCTGAAAGCGAAGCCCTTCTCACGACGACGTTTGGCATATAGTTTAATCAGGTCGCGGGCAATATCCTTGATATGTTTCTTGGTACGCTCCTTCAGCCGTTCCCACTGGCCGGTGCCCAATGTCGAGAGACGTGGCGGCTCACCATTGTCCTGCGATTTATATTTCGACACCTTATATAAAGAGTGGATGGACACATAGATGCTACCGCCACTATTGTAGAGGATCTTAATCATCTCCTGATAGCCATCTCCCTGCGGCATGCGCACAAGACCACCGAACTTACCCACGCCATGATCGACATGCACCACAAAGTCGCCAATCTCAAACTGTTGGATTTCTTTCAGCGTAAGAGCCATCTTACCACTACGGGCCTTGTCGCTCTTGAGGTTGTACTTATGGAAACGGTCGAAGATCTGGTGGTCGGTGAAGACGCATATTCTCAGATCGTCATCGGCAAAACCTTCATGGAGGGTCTTTTCCACAGGAGTGAACTCAGTCGGAGCCGTCCCCATTGAGTTCAGAATCTCACGGAGGCGTTCGTTCTGCTTCTGACTGTCAGCGAGGATATAGATCTGATAACCTCTCAACTGGTAATCCTCGAAGGATTGCTTCAGCAGATCGAAATTCTTATGAAAGAGGGGCTGGACGGTAATATTGAAGTGAAGTGTGGCGTCAGGCTGTGCCGATGGACGGTGACCGAACTCGATACGTCGGAACGTACCGGCATCTGCCATGAACTGCGCACCCGTGATGAGTTGCGACTCTTTGTGCATCTGGCGTTCGATCTCCTCACGTTCCATCTCCGTTGCCTGTTCTATCAACTCGATCTTGGCCTGAGAGGAGAAGCCCTCCTGATAGGCTCGGTCGATGGCATCACGTACATAATGATAATCCTTCGTCACCAGCACCGTATCCTTCGGCACAAACGAAAGGAATGGCACCTTGTCATCAACGGTCACCAGTTCTGGCACAATCTCTATCTTATCCCGTTGTTCCTTCGACAACTGGTCCTCCACCTCAAAAGTACGGATGCTGTCGATCTCCTCACCAAAGAAATCGATACGGTAGGGATATTCGCAACTAAAGGAGTAGACATCGAGGATGGAACCGCGCAGGGCGAACTGACCTGGTTCATAGACATAATCCACCTCACGAAAACCGAATTCGCGCAAGGTTTTCTCTATCTCTACGACGGCTATTGTCTGTCCCTTTTCCAAGACCAGTGTCCGCGCATCGAGACTCTTCTTCGACACCACCATTTCAGCCACAGCCTCGGGATAGGTCACGACATAAACCGACATTTCCATTCTTGCCATTACCTCCGTACGGAGGATCTCACTGGCCGCATCACGCTGGGCATATTTAATGGCACGACGATAACTACTGGGGAAGAAAAGTACCCGTCTGTCGCCCATCAACTGCGTCAGATCGTGGTAGAAATAACCAGCCTCCTCAGCATCCTGGAGAATAAAAAGCAAGGGATTCCTGCACTTTGACGACAGACTGCCGAAAAGCATCGGGGCGCTGGAGCCCAATAAGCCCTCGAGGAAAATCGTCTTTATCGAAGATTTCCCCATCGTCTGCGCCAATGCCGACACCTGTGGCAACTTGGCATAAACTTTCTCTAATTCCTGTATATTCATTAGAAATTGGTGCAAAATTACTAAAATTTCTGCGATTAGCGCATGCTTATCGGAGATTTTTATTAATTTTGCAGCGTAATATCTCAGATTATGCACGCAAGCGACAGTATTGTTATCATTCCGACGTACAACGAGAAGGAAAACATCGAGAAAATCATCCGGGCCGTGTTCGGACTGGAGAAATGTTTCCATATCCTCGTCATTGACGACGGTTCCCCCGATGGAACGGCAGCCATTGTCAAGAGCCTGATCAGTGATGAATTCAGCGACCGTCTGTTCATCCTGGAGCGCAGTGGAAAACTCGGTCTTGGTACGGCGTATATCGCTGGTTTCAAGTGGGCTTTGGAGCACGACTACGAGTACATCTTCGAGATGGATGCCGATTTCAGTCATGATCCGCACGACCTGCCCCGTCTTTACAGTGCCTGTCATGACAAAGGCTATGATCTGGCCATCGGAAGCCGGTATATCTCTGGCGTGAATGTTGTCAACTGGCCTGTCGGTCGCGTATTGATGAGTTATTTTGCCTCGAAATATGTGCGTATCGTAACAGGCTTCAAGGTACACGATACCACAGCCGGTTTTGTCTGTTACAAGCGTCGTGTGCTGAAAACCATCGAACTCGACAAGATACGTTTCAAGGGTTATGGTTTCCAGATTGAGATGAAATACACCGCTTATAAGATTGGCTTTAAGATCAAGGAAGTCAGCGTCATCTTCGTCAATCGCTGTGAAGGAACGAGTAAGATGTCCGGAGGAATCTTCAGTGAGGCTTTCTTCGGTGTGATGCAACTCAGATGGGACGGCTGGATGAGGAAATACCCGAAGATTAGTGAATAGAGATTAGTGAACCGTGAAAAGTATAATTAAGATTATATATAGGGTTTATCAACTGGTGATAGGATTGCCGTTGTTGGTAATCCTGACCATTATAACCGCATTGGAAGTCGGTATCGGCACCACCATCGGCAATGGCCACTTCTGGGGCTATTATCCAGGACACTGGTGGGGTAAACTCATCCTGAAACTGTTTCTGATTCCCGTCAAGGTGGAAGGCCGCGAGCATCTGGAGAAAGAGCAGAGTTATGTGTTTGTCTCCAATCACCAGGGATCATTCGACATCTTCTTGATCTATGGTCACTTAGACCGTAACTTCAAATGGATGATGAAACATCAGTTGCGCAAGATTCCATTCGTGGGCTATGCCTGCGAGAAGTCACACCAGATATTCGTCGACAAGCGAGGTCCCAGTAAAATCCGCAAGACCTATGAGGATGCCCGCGAAATTCTGAAGGAGGGATATAGCGTAACGGTATTCCCCGAGGGTGCCCGTACCTTCACAGGCCACATGGCCAACTTTAAGAAAGGTGCCTTTGCCTTGGCCGACGAACTGCAACTGCCCGTCGTTCCCCTCACCATCAATGGCAGTTTCGATATCCTGCCACGTATGAAAGGTTTCAACTTCATCAACTGGCATCCGCTGACGCTGACCATCCATCAGGCTATCTACCCCATCGGTCAGGGACAAGATAACATTGATGCCACCTTGCGACAGGCTTATGATTCCGTCATGTCGTCGCTCGACCCGAAGTACCAAGGATTTGTGGAGAACCCCGACCAATGATTGCACGTGCGCCCTATCTGTTCTTCCTGCTGATCATCATCCCTGATCTGTATTTCGACCTGCACTATTGGCGACATAAGTATTCGCTCGGTCGACGGTTCTTCCATTGGCTTCCCACCATCGGATTGATTGCCTACACCATCCACCTGATGTATGAGAAGAACTTCATACCCGACAATCCGGACATCTTATACCTGTACCTCTTTCTATTAGGATTCATTGCCGTACCCAAGGTGGTGTATATGCTTTTTTCCACGACAGGCCTGTTGTGCAGCCATCTGTTTCACAGGAAGAAGCGTGCCCGTCCCCACAAGAACTACGGCAACCTGATCGGACTGCTCTTCGTGCCTATCATCTGGTATATCCTCATCTATGGGTCATTCGTCGGTTTCCAGAAACTGGACATCAACCGTCAGACATTCATCTCACCCGACCTGCCCAAGGCATTCAACGGCTATCGCATCGTTCAGTTCTCGGATGCCCATGTCGGCACCTATACCGGCAATCGGCAAGGCCTGCTGCAACAGGTCGTCGACAACATCAATGCCCAGCATCCCGACCTGATTGTCTATACAGGCGACATCCAGAATGCTAAGCCACAAGAGTTGTACCAGCACATGGACATTCTTTCAAAACTAAAGGCCAAGGACGGCGTCTATTCCGTACTCGGCAACCACGACTATGCAAAATACGTGACCTGCAGCGAGGCTGAGAAAGAGGCTAATTGTCGTGAGATTGTCAGTTTAGAGAAACAATTAGGCTGGACACTACTGAAAAACAGCCACCAGATCATTGAGCGCGGGAAAAGCCGGATCGTCATTGCCGGTATGGAGAACGACGGCGATGGTAAGCGTTTCCCCCAGAAAGGCAATATCAGCAAAACCCTGAAAGGCGTGGATGACAAGGACTTTATTATCATGCTTGAGCACGACCCCTCTTCTTGGAAACGGAAGATTATCCCTGACGGACGGGCGCAACTCACCTTGAGCGGCCACACCCACAAGATGCAATTCTCAATCTTCGGATGGTGTCCCCTCTCCCTAACGGGCATGGAATATAACGACTGGTACACACACGACAACCAATCACTCTTCGTTACGGCTGGCGTCGGCGGACTGGTACCCTTCCGTTTCGGAGCCCCAGGCGAGATTGTTGTTATTGAATTGAAGAAAGGCAATTAGAGGTTGGCAGCAAGGAATTTGCGGCAAACCTCGACGGGCAATCCACGACGACGGGCATAATCCTGAAGTTGATCGTCACCGATCTTACCCAGATTGAAATAACGGGCCTGCGGATGGGCCATCATCAGACCGCTGACACTGGCATGTGGCTTCATGGCACCACTCTCCGTCAGACGGATGCCAATCTGTTTCATGTCGATCAGTTCGTCGAACACAAAATTCAGACTTGTATCAGGCAGTGAGGGATAACCCACGGCAGGACGGATGCCCTGAAACTTCTCGATAAGCATCTCCGGAATCGTCAGATGTTCATCCTTGGCATAGCCCCAGAATTCCTTTCTCACCTGCTCGTGCATCCGTTCGGCTGCAGCCTCAGCCAAACGGTCGGCCAACAACTGAGCCATCATCTTCAGATAAGGGTCGGCATCGAAATCTGTTTCAAGCCCTATGTCCACAGAAGTGGCAAAGACCCCGATTCTAGAGGTGAGGGACGAGATAGATGAGGTGAGAGATATGTTTTGCGGACTGATAAAGTCGGAAAGACAGAGATAAGGCGGTTCCCCCTGTTGCTGTCGCAAACAAGGAATTCTATGAGTTCCGCTAACCATGATATCTTCGCCCTCGGCATACGCCTCGAAGAGTTCGAAGAGGGCATAGGCATGATAATATCCTTCTTTTTGTGCCAGGAAAGCCTCAGCCTCCTGACGCAGACGCGCTTTCTCATCCGGATCCCTGACCTGCCAGGCATAGAAGAAATAGACCCAATTGATATAGGGCACTAACTCATGGATATCATAGGTGATGATCATCTGAAAACAACTGGTTGTCCGATATAATTCGTATCCACCACACCATCAGCATAGACCGTATGTCCATTGCAAAGGGTACGCTCCACACGCCAAAGGAACATGTGTCCCTCCATTGGGCTCCAACCACATTTACTCTGGATCATGGGTTTCGTACAGACCCAAGCCGTATTGGGACGTACCAATACCAAGTCGGCCTGATAACCCTCACGGATAAAGCCACGATGACGCACCTCGAAGAGACGGGCCGGATTGTGGCACATCAACTCCACGAGGCGTTCCAAAGAGAGGATGCCATTATCCACCAGTTCCAGCATCGTCACCAACGAGAACTGAATCATCGGCATTCCACTGACAGCCTTCGCACAGCCTCCCTCCTTCTGCGACAGCAGATGAGGGGCATGGTCAGTACCGACAACCGTAATACGTCCATCTGTGAGTGCCTTCTGCAGCGCCTCGCGGTCACGCTCTGTCTTAATGGCAGGATTACACTTGATGCGCGTACCCAGACTGACATAGTCGCGATCACAGAAATAGAGATGCGAAGGCGTCACCTCAGCGGTGATATTTGAGAGGTGAGAGGTATCATTTGCTGGTATCAAATCCAGTTCCTTGGCGGTTGTCAGGTGGGCGACATGCAGACGGGCCTGATGCTTCCGTGCCAGTTCTACTGCCAAGCGCGTACTCTCATAACAAGCCTCCTCACTACGGATCTCTGGATGGTGAACGACCTTGGGATCCTCACCATATTGCTGCTTGGCCTGAGCCATATTACGGTTGATGATAGCCGTATCCTCGCAATGCGCCATAATTGGCAACTTCGCGGAAGAAAACAACAGTTCCAACGACTCCCGACGGTCGACCAGCATATTGCCCGTAGAACTACCCATAAAGAGTTTGATACCTGGGATGCGATGCGGATCAAGTTGTTCAAACAGAGGGATATTGTCGTTGGTGGCGCCAAAGAAGAAACTGTAATTCACATGACTCTTCTCTGCAGCCAACGAGAACTTATCTTCCAAAGCCTCAAGCGTCGTCGTCTGAGGAACAGTGTTCGGCATATCGAAATAGGTGGTCACACCACCAGCCGCTGCCGCACGACTCTCCGTATCGATATCGGCTTTCTCCGTCAGTCCAGGCTCACGGAAATGAACATGATCGTCGATGATGCCTGGCAGTACAAAACATCCCGAAGCATCAATGACCTCATCAGATGATGCTTCGGGATAGGTATTTCCTTGAATAATCTGCGTTATCTTTCCATCTTCGATGACGATGATACCATCGAACGTTCTGCCTTCATTGACAATCGTTCCACCTTGGACAACGGTTCTCATTTCTGGGGGAGATTGGTCAGGGGCACGTGCACGGAATCAGGCAACGTATGCGGAGGCTGTACAGTAGCAGCCGCAGGAGGAGGTGCCACTTGAGTATCGTCTACCAGACCATTCTCACGAGCCTGGATCTCATTGGCAGTTCTGTAATACTCACTGACATAGGGATCCGACTTGAACTTACTCGTCGCCTTGCTCATAATATCTTCAATCTGAGGCGTCAGTACGGGATAAGGATAACTGCTGGTCATCATCATAAAGACGCCAGGCCCCAGCACATTGTCGAAATTCTCAACGATGAAGTTGGTCACCAGACTATCCTCCTTCTGAGCAATCAAAGCCGCCTCTACAGAGAGTTTCTGATCAATCTCTTCTTCATCGATACCGTCAAGCAGCATCTGACTCTGTCTGTGCGACAATTCATTCATCTCATTGTTCAACTGGTTGTGCAAGGTGATGAACTCATAGAGTTTCTCATTCAGAGGCGTACCACTCACGCGCTGACTGGCATTGTCGATCCTGATTTCTATTTCTCCTTTCTCCACGACGATAGGCAGGATGCTCTCATCATCCATATAGAGGCTGGCCAGACGGATGGTATCCAGAAGTCCGGCAAAACGGAACTTGCCATGAACCACGTCGCAGGAGTCGATATTCTTCAATTCCTGGTCCTTGATGGCTTTCAGATAGAGTTTGCTGCCATCAAGCGACGAGACCGTCGACGACCCCTGGATATTATAGGAGTCGGCACAGGATGTCAGGGCGACAATTGCGATGATTGTATATACGAACTTGTTCATTTCTATTTGTTTTCGATACAAAAGTACAATGTAATCTTGAATTGGAAAAAAAAATTTGCGCATTTTAAAACAAATGCGCAATCTTTTATAGTTTTTTTTATTCTTTTGCTAATTCTTGGCCTATTCTATGGAAGGAATAGAGTTGAAGGATGGCAGCAATCAGCAGTGTCACCACCCATTTGTTGTACACATATTGAATATAGGTAATGTGATCCAGCCCGAAAATGTTACGCTGACCGGCAAACATCAGCAAGGCCGATACCAGGAAAAGCACATCGCTAATCAGCATCATCCTACGCAAGCGGCGGATGGTCACATTCTGCCCCTCATAACGCTGTTTCATCTGCATGGCAGCGAAGCAGAGGGCTCCCAAGGCAAACACATACGGCGCACCGCTCCAAGCCAGCAGACTCGTGCCGGCTCCGATGACCATCAACAGGCCACCCAACAGAAAGATGGCGTTCTCAATCTTACTCAGTTGTCTCATTGCTTACAATCGGTTTGGCCTCGCGGTCATCATCGCTGAGCACGAAGATATCTTCGTCATCGGCTTTCATGAAGTAACGTTCACGGGCAATCTTCTCCATTGCCTTCGGATTGCGGTTCAGTTCACGGATCTGAGCCTGGTCGCGCTCATAATCGGAATTGTACTTCGCAATCTCCTCCTCCAGATCGCTGATGCGCTGTTTGTTCTTGAAGTGGCTCCAGATACTGTTCTCATCTAGGAAGCCCACAATCAGCACGCCCAACAGGCAGACTATCGTATATTTCGTAGCCTGAGCACGCAACACCTTCTGCGCAAAAAGTTTAATGTTACTTAATACTTTCATATTCGTCTGCAAAATTACAAAAAAACTATAAACTATCAACAATAAACTATAAACTTTTTGTATCTTTGCACCAAAATTTTAATAAATAATATGGAATATATCGTTTCAGCACGTAAGTACCGTCCTACGACCTTCGACACCGTCGTAGGCCAGGCGGCACTCACCACCACCCTGAAGAATGCCGTGAAGAGCGGAAAACTGGCCCATGCCTACCTCTTCTGCGGTCCACGAGGTGTGGGTAAGACGACCTGTGCCCGTATCTTCGCCAAGGCCATCAACTGCCAGAACCCCACGGCAGAGGGAGAGGCCTGCAACGAGTGCGAGAGTTGCCAGTCATTCAACGAGCAGCGTTCTCTGAACATCTTCGAACTTGATGCCGCTTCGAACAACAGTGTGGAGCACATCAAGACACTGATGGAACAGACGCGCATCCCACCGCAACTGGGTCGGTACAAGGTGTTTATCATCGACGAGGTACACATGCTCTCCACAGCCGCCTTCAATGCTTTTCTGAAGACGCTCGAGGAACCACCCGCACATGTCATCTTCATCCTCGCCACAACGGAGAAACATAAGATCCTGCCCACCATTCTCAGCCGCTGTCAGATCTACGACTTCGAGCGGATGACCGTCCGCAACACGATCGACCATCTGAAGTCTGTCGCTGAGAAAGAGGGCATCCAATATGAGGAGCCAGCACTGGCCGTCATCGCCGAGAAGGCCGACGGTGGTATGCGCGATGCCCTCTCCATCTTCGACCAAGCCGCTTCATTCTGTCAGGGTAACATCACCTACGACAAAGTGATTGAAGACCTGAACGTGCTGGATACCGAGAACTATTTCAAGATCATCGACCTCTCCATTACTAATAATGTGAGCGATATCATGGTGCTGCTCAATTCCATCATCAACAAGGGATTCGATGGCGGACTGCTCATCCAGGGACTCGCCAAGCATGTGCGCAACGTGCTGATGGCCAAGGATCCGCAGACGTTGTCGCTGCTCGAGGTGAGCGACCAGCAGCGCGAGCGTTATCAGGAGCAGGCCAAGAAATGTGAGACACGATTCCTGTATCAGGCGCTCAAGTTGATGAACCAGTGCGACATCAACTACCGCCAGTCATCCAATAAGCGTCTGCTTGTCGAGTTGACACTCATTGAGGTTGCACAGATCACCCAACCTGATGACGGTGCAAGCGCGGGGCGCCGCCCCAAGCGATTAAAATCCCTGTTTAAGAATCTGATACAGCAGTCTCAGCCAAAGTCAGCGGCCCCGCAGGTAGTCGCTGCTGAGACCCCTGTATCCAAACCCGTTGTTGTTGACAAATCAGCCTCAACACAAGAAAAGCCCCAACCCGCCAAGGCTCCCAAGCCTGCGGCTCCTACCACATCGCTGAAGAATATCGGATTCTCATGGACCAAACTTCGTCAGGATGGCAAACTCTCAAAAGTAAACATTGCCGATGGCCTTTCTGACGGGAAAGACCGTCAACAGGACAATGACCAGTCGTTCTCTCAGGAAGACCTCGAACTGCAATGGATGTCGATGTGCAACCGCATGTCCGAAAACCAGCCTCAACTGATTGGCACTGCCACCCGCATGAAGAACATGAATCCGCAGATAACCGAATTCCCCCAGGTGGAAGTCACCGTCGAGAACGAACTCATCAAGCAAGACATGGAGGCCATCCACAAAAGCATCCTCAAGACGCTCCAACTGCATCTGCATAACAATCAGATCACCTTCACCATCCTTGTCAGCGACCAGAAGGAACAGAAGATAAAAATCCTCTCCCGTCGTGAGCAGTTCGAAGAGATGAGAAAAATTAATCCTGCTGTAGCAAAACTACAACAGGAATTTGATTTAGAACTGGCTTAGCAAGTTAAATAAGGTTCATTCCCAATTGCTTGCACTCCTTCCGCATATCGTCGGGCCAGATACTGGCCTGAATCTCTCCGATATGCCCTTTGTGCAGCAGTACCATACACAGACGGCTCTGACCGATACCACCTCCGATGGATAACGGCAGTTTATCATTGAGCAGTTGCTGGTGGAAGAAGAGTTGTTCGCGCTCTTCCTTGCCTTCAATCTTCAACTGACGCAACAGGCTTTCCTTGTCCACGCGGATACCCATCGACGACAACTCGAAACTGCGTCCCAGAACAGGATACCAGATCAGGATATCGCCATTGAGTCCCATCTTACCATTCTCGGCTACGGTCGACCAGTCATCATAGTCTGGCGCACGTCCGTCATGCTTCTCACCGTTCGAGAGTTTACCACCGATACCGATCACGAACACAGCGCCATACGCCTCACAGATAGCATCCTCACGCTCCTTTGGCGTCTTGTCAGGATACATCTTCAGCAGTTCCTCAGCATGGATAAAATGTATCTTCTCTGGCAGGAAAGGCTTAATCTGCGGATAGGTCTCGCAAGTCAGATACTCCGTACGACGGATAGCCGCATAGATACGCTCCACGATATTCTTCAGGAACGACAACGTACGATCCTCCTTCTTGATCACGGCCTCCCAGTCCCACTGGTCCACATACAGCGAATGCAGGTTGTCGAGTTCCTCATCCGCACGGATAGCGTTCATATCGGTATAGATGCCATAGCCCGGCTCAATCTGATACTCAGCCAACGAGAGTCTCTTCCACTTGGCCAGTGAGTGAACCACCTCAGCCTGTGCATCACCCAGATCCTTGATGGGGAATGTCACAGCACGCTCCACACCATTCAGGTCGTCGTTGATACCCAGTCCCTTCAACACAAACAAAGGAGCCGTCACACGACGCAGCCTCAGTTCTGTGGAGAGGTTCTGCTGGAAGAACTCTTTGATAAGTTTAATACCCTGTTCCGTCTGCTTCGTATCGAGCAGCGCTTCATATTTCACAGGTTTGATTACTTGTCCCATAATTCAGTTTATGCAAAATTTGCGTGCAAAAATACACAATTCTTATCAAACTGCAACTAAAATCCTTAAATATTTTGCAAAAATTTATCGTTTCCTTGATATTCGCTAACATGTTGCGCATGTTTTCGAGCAAACCAATTCACTTTCGATGCTAACATAGCAGCGTCCTGTGTCACAAGAAAAGTTAATTTTTCACCTTTCACTTTTCACTTTTCACTTTTTTCTGTACCTTTGCATCCGCAATAATGCAACGGTCCCGTAGCTTAGCTGAATAGAGCGTCAGATTCCGGTTCTGAAGGTCTTGGGTTTGAATCCCAACGGGATCACAAAAGATAAAGAGTCGCGAACGATGAAAGATTGCTTTCAATCTTCGAGGCTCTTTGGCTTTTGTAGGATGGCTGGCGCCAGCCTACGGGAAAGACGCAGTC
>Ga0310786_10008467_pt1 | contig 13194 bp, 11 predicted proteins | sample AusTroGonzalo_MG_FD_203881 | JGI IMG/M metagenome (GOLD analysis project Ga0310786, IMG submission 203881) | Bovine rumen microbial communities from tropical cattle in Woodstock, Queensland, Australia - Gonzalo_03 (v2) (version 2) | ecosystem: Host-associated > Mammals > Digestive system >... | reverse complement strand
ACCATCATCTACTTCTTGGGAGACGGAGTCCTGTCCCTGTTCGGAGTGGATGTCGAGTCATTCGCTGTTGCCGGTTCGATTGTCATTCTGGCCATCGGATTCGAGATGATATTTGACATAACCATCTTCAAATACGATGCAGGCCCCAAGGAGATGTCATCGTTCGTCCCGTTGGTATTCCCTCTGATAGTAGGAGCCGGCTCATTCACCACCCTGCTCTCCCTTAAGGCCGAGTATGCCGCAATCAACATCATGATTGCGCTGGGTCTGAACATGCTGTTCATCTTTATCGTACTCAGGTCAATCGGCCGAATCGAGAAGATTCTCGGACCGGGACTGATCTACGTTCTGCGCAAGTTTTTCGGCATCATTCTGCTGGCAATCGCAGTCAAACTCTTTGCTACCAATATCGGACATCTTATAGGATAATTTCGTAACTTTGCGCTACGAAAAATATATCCTGAATGATAGAAAAGCATCTTGTACTTAACGATGCTGACCCTGCAGTCTTTTTCGGGGTCAATAACACCAATCTGCAGCTGCTCAAGGCCCTGTTCCCCAAGCTTCGGATAGTGGCTCGCGGCAATGTGCTCCGTATCATGGGCGATGAGGACGAGACAGCCCGTTTTGAGCAGGCGGTCCTCAAACTTGAGATGTACTGCGCCAAGTACAACTCACTCAAGGAAGAGGTAATCGTAGATATCGTAAACGGTGACGAGCCTAACGGCGAGAAGAGCTCGGATGTGATCCTGTTCGGAGTTACCGGCCGCCCCATCATGCCCCGCAGCATAAACCAGAAGAAACTGGTTACCGATTATGCTGACCACGACATGCTCTTTGCCATCGGCCCCGCCGGATCAGGCAAGACATACACGGCCATTGCTCTTGCCGTACGTGCACTCAAGAACAAGGAGGTCAAGCGTATCGTTCTGTGCCGCCCCGCAGTTGAGGCCGGCGAGAAGCTGGGATTCCTGCCCGGCGATATGCGTGAAAAGATAGATCCGTTCCTGCAGCCTCTCTACGATGCCCTGCAGGACATGATTCCCACAGCCAAGCTCAAGGAGTACATGGATTTCAACATTATCCAGATTGCTCCGCTTGCATTCATGCGCGGACGCACCCTGAATGATGCGGTTGTCATACTTGACGAGGCCCAGAACACCACCCCGCAGCAGATCAAGATGTTCCTTACACGTATGGGCTGGAACACCAAGATGATCGTTACGGGTGATCTCACTCAGATTGACCTGCCGCCCACACAGGTTTCTGGCCTTGTTCAGGCATTGGATATCCTTGAAGGTGTCGAAGGCCTGAGCATAATCCGCATGACCAAGAAGGATATCGTTCGACACAAGTTGGTTACACGCATAGTCGATGCGTATGACCGCTACGAGCAGTCCCATAAAGACGAAAAAAGAATTTCTAAAAAAGATAACAATGAGCAAAGCGTTGACAAGAACTGACTTCCAGTTCAAAGGACAGAAGAGTGTATATCACGGTAAAGTCCGTGACGTGTATAACATCGACGATGACCTGATGGTCATGGTTGCCACAGACCGCATATCGGCCTTTGACGTTATCCTGCCCAAGGGCATTCCGTTCAAGGGTCAGGTTCTGAACCAGATTGCAGCCAAGTTCCTGGACGCTACTGCAGATATCTGCCCCAACTGGAAGTTGGCCACTCCCGATCCTATGGTTACCGTAGGTCTCAAGTGCGAGGGTTTCCGCGTCGAGATGATCATCCGCGGCTATCTGACAGGCTCGGCATGGCGTGATTACAAGGCCGGATGCCGTAACCTTTGCGGAAACATCCTGCCTGAGGGCATGAAAGAGAACCAGAAATTCCCGAAGCCTCTGATCACCCCCACCACCAAGGCTGAGGAGGGTCACGATGAGAACATCTCCAAGGAGGAGATCATCAAGCAGGGTCTGGTAAGCAAGGAGGATTATGAGGTTATGGAGAAATATACCCGTGCCCTCTTCAAGCGCGGTACTGAGATTGCAGCTCAGAAAGGCCTTATCCTGGTTGACACCAAGTATGAGTTCGGCAAGCGTGACGGTAAGGTTTATCTGATCGATGAGATCCATACCCCTGACAGCTCACGTTACTTCTATGCTGACGGTTATCAGGAGAAGTTTGAGAAGGGTGAGCCCCAGAAGCAGCTCTCCAAGGAGTTCGTTCGTCAGTGGCTCATAGAGCACAACTTCATGAACCAGCCCGGTCAGGTTATGCCTGAGATTACCGATGCCTATGCCGACAGCGTATCGGACCGTTATATCGAGCTTTACGAGCATATCGTAGGCGAGAAATTCGTAAAAGAGAGCGGAACAGACCTTGCCGCCCGTATTGAGAAGAACGTAACTAACTGGTTAAATAAAAGATAATGTTTGGAGCACTATTCATAATAGGTGCAGTCTTGTTTGTCATCATTAAGGCGGTAAACAACTCACTCGACAACCCTGAGGACCTCTCTACTCCGCAGCCGCAGCAAAAGGAGGAGGATCCTGATTTCGAGCCTATTCCTGTCGACGAACAGTCAAAGCCGGAGCCCGAGTACAAGCCGGAGCCCGAGTACAAGCCGGAGCCCGAGTACAAGCCGGAGCCCGAGTATAAGTCGGAGCCCGAGCCTGTATTTGAGGAACCCGTTGTCAAACCGGAGCCCAAAGTTGAAACTGAGTCCGCGCCCACAAAGGACTACAGTTCGTACGGTCATCTGTTCGGTCTGATCGGCAAGCCGCTCGCCCACTCCACATCAAAGGTACGTTTCAACAAGATGTTCCGCGAGCAGCACATCAACGCCTATTATGAAAACTTCGAACTGAATGATATTGAAGAGGTTACCGCGATGGTTGCCAAACACCGCAATCTTTGCGGTTTTAATGTAACCATCCCTTACAAACAGGATATAATCCCCTATCTGACCCGTTTGGACGAGACTGCACAGGCAATAGGTGCCGTCAATACGGTCAAGGTAATCCATAAGGAATCCGGAACCGAGCTTATAGGTTACAATACGGATTGGATCGGTTTTACCGAGTCATTCAAGGATATGCTTGAAGGCCACAAAAAGGCACTGATATTGGGAACAGGCGGTGTATCCAAAGCTGTCAAGTATGCACTTGACAAACTGGGGATTGAAAACCGTTTTGTATCACGCAACTCCACATTTGACATCATGGGCTACTATGAGCTCTCACCGTCAATAATGGATGAGTATGACGTGATTGTAAACTGCACTCCGCAGGGTATGTGGCCGGACGTTGACCAGTGTCCCGACATACCTTACACCTTCCTGTCAAGCGACCACGTACTGCTTGACGTTATAGCAAACCCCGATGAGACGCTCTTTATGAAGAAAGGCCGTCAGCACGGAGCTGCCGCCAAGGGAGGCAAAGATATGCTTGAACAGCAGGCCGTAGCTGCCTGGAATATCTGGAACAGCATTGAAGCATGAGAAAGACCTTAGCATCCATCCTGCTTGTCCTGATCTGCGGATTCGTATCGGCCAAGGTATATAAACCGTCCGATATCACTCCCGTACACCTGCAGGACCGCAACCGATACACCTCAAACCCTGACGGAATACTGTCAGCCGAGGCTGTTCGCAGGATAGATGCGGCTTTCCGTACTGTCGAGGACAGCACAGGCGTTCAGACTCTTGTTGCAGTTGTGGGTGACATCGACCCGTCTGACTGCTTTGAGTTTGCTCATCAGATCGGCGAGACAGTCGGTGTAGGACGCTCCAGTTCGGACAACGGTTTAGTCATACTGCTCTCTACCGGTGAGCGTTGCATACAGTTCGCTACAGGTTACGGTGTAGAGGGAGTTCTGCCCGACGCCATCTGCAAACGCATCCAGGAACGATACATGAATCCCTACTTTGCCGATGACGAATGGGACAAGGGTATGGTTGCCGGTGCCGAAGCTGTCAGGGATATACTGCTCAAAGGAGAGTATGCCGATGATGACGATTTTGACACGCCTGCCGTCATTGCCGCACTGGCCGTTATGGGCGGAATGTTCGTATTTGTTGCGATACTGTTGATCTATATTGACCGTAAGAGCCGCAAATGTCCCAAATGCGGACACATAGCTCTGAAGCAAGTAAGCGTATCGACCATCTCCAAAAGGAACGGAGTAAAGAAGGAGGCCATTACTCTCAAGTGCACGCACTGCGGTTACATCATGGCTCGGGAACGCACCTCATACTACTCCTCCGGAGGCTCAGGCCACGGACCGCATGTAGGTGGCGGACACTTTGGCGGAGGCGGAAGCTTTGGAGGCAGCTACGGCGGAGGCCACTTTGGAGGCGGAGGTGCCGGTTCACGTTTCTGAATTGAGAATTGAAAATTGAAAATTGAGAATTGAGAATTGAAACTATAATAAGATGAAAAAGAAAAGTATTTGGATTATCATTGGTATAATCGTAGTAATTGTAATTTGGGCTATCAGCATCAACAACAGGATGGTTGGCATGGAAGAGAACGTCAACAAGTCATGGGGCAACGTTGAGAACGTATATCAGCGTCGTGCCGATCTCATTCCCAACCTTGTAAACACCGTAAAGGGCTATGCCGAACATGAGACATCAACCTTTGAGGCTGTCGTAAACGCACGCGCCAAGGCAACCTCAATCACAGTCAACCCTGAGAACATGACTGCCGATCAGCTCAAGGAGTTCCAGAAAGCTCAGAATGAGGTTGGCGGTGCTCTGGGTCGTCTTATCGCCATCAGCGAGTCATACCCCGAACTCAAGGCCAATGAGAACTTCAAGGAACTTCAGGCCCAGCTTGAAGGCACCGAGAACCGCATTGCCGTTGAGCGCAAGAACTTCAACGAGTCAGCCTCCAAGTACAACACATACATCCGCAAATTCCCGCAGAGCATCATCGCAGGTATGCGCGGTTTTGAGAAGAAGCCTTATTTTGAGGCAGAAGAAGGTGCAAACAAAGCTCCCAAAGTAGAATTCTGATGGAATCAAACGAACGTTATATGCTGCGTGGCGTATCGGCATCCAAGGAGGATGTACACAACGCCATCAAGAACATCGACAAGGGTCTCTATCCCAAGGCCTTCTGTAAGATTATCCCCGATATCCTGGGTGGTGATCCCGAGTACTGCAACATCATGCATGCCGACGGCGCAGGCACCAAGTCTTCATTGGCATACGCCTACTGGAAAGAGACCGGCGACCTCTCTGTCTGGAAAGGCATCGCACAGGATGCGCTTATCATGAATATTGACGACCTGCTCTGCGTAGGTGCCGTCGATAACATTCTGGTAAGCTCAACCATCGGCCGTAACAAGAACCTGGTTCCCGGCAGTGTAATCAGCGCCATAATAAACGGTACCGATGAGCTCCTGGCCGAACTCCGCGAGATGGGTGTCGGAGCATATGCAACAGGCGGTGAGACAGCCGATGTAGGTGATCTGGTACGTACCATCATTGTAGACAGTACCGTTACCTGCCGCATGAAACGCAGCGACGTCATCAACAACGCCAACATCCGTCCGGGTGACGTGATTGTAGGTCTTGCATCATTCGGCCAGGCTACCTATGAGAAGGAGTACAACGGCGGTATGGGCAGTAACGGCCTTACCAGTGCCCGTCATGATGTATTCGGCAAGGATATAGCTAAGAAGTATCCCGAAACCTATGACCATGCAGTACCTGAGGAATTGGTTTATTCAGGCGGTCTTAACCTGACCGATAAGGTTGCAGGCTCACCCCTTGACGCAGGCAAGCTGGTACTCTCTCCCACCCGCACATATGCTCCGGTGGTAAAGAAGCTGCTTGATGCTCTGCGCCCGCAGATTCACGGAATGATTCACTGCTCAGGCGGTGCACAGACCAAGGTCCTGCACTTTGTAGAGAACGTACATGTGGTCAAGGATAACATGTTCCCCATCCCGCCGCTGTTCCGCACCATCCAGGAGCAGAGCAAGACCGACTGGAAGGAGATGTACAAGGTATTCAACTGCGGTCACCGCTTTGAGGTCTATCTGCCTAAGGAATACGCCCAGCAGGTTATAGACATAAGCAAGTCGTTCGGAATCGATGCACAGATCATCGGACGGATTGAGCAGTCAGATCACACGCACCTGACAATTCACAGCGAATACGGAGTATTTGAGTACTGAATAAAGAAACGGCTGACGGATTTCCGCCAGCCGTTTTAATCGATTGTTAACTCTATCCTTTATCCTTTTTAATTACCAATCGATATCTCCACTTCCTGCTTTTACTTTCGTGATATGGTCATATGAAATATGTCCGGAGATATCACCAGAACCTGCAACTTTGGCTGTTACATTACGGGCGTGACCGCTCGCTTTAATATCACCGCTTCCTGCAACGCTTGCTGAAAGATGATCGTCAATATCGACGTTTACTATATCAACATCACCTGAACCGGCCAAGGAAATACTAAGATTATCGGCCTTGATGCGGGGTGAAGTCCAGTCACCGCTTCCGGAAACATTAATATCCACGTCTGTAGCCTCTACACGGCCCATTTTAAGGTATCCCGAGCCTGCTACCGATGTGCTAAGGTCACGGCATTCTACCTTCTCGGTAACCAGGTCTCCGCTTCCTGCAACTCTGATCTTCAACTCGCCTTCGGTAGCAATGTCAGATTTGCAGACGATACTGCCGCTTCCGCCCATTGTCAACTGAGTGATTTCAGGCGATCCTACCCTTACTCTCAGACGTACGTTGCGGTAACGTGCGGGATCTATAGTAATCTCAAGAACACCGCGTCTTACATCTGTGTGGAGACGCTCAAAGTACTCCTTGTCACCCTCTACAATTACATACCTTTCATCAGACTGCTCAAAGAAGACATCAAAGGGACATGAATTTGAAATACCGTCAAAAGGCTTGACGTCACGCTCCTCACGGTCGCAGTTCGTGAAATCGGCATTCTTGGTTGAGAGCCATACTACCTGTGCATCAACCATGCAGCAAGACTGCAAAAAAGCGCATAAAGCGTAAACCAGAAAAGATTTTGTTTTCATTTTTATAGTGTTTTTTGTTTGTTTTACCGAATACACCATAAAGACGAAACACTCTCGGATTTGTTAACCGATATCCTGCAAATTGTACGGAGTCTCCTGATATACGTAGTAGTTGAGCCAGTTCGAGTAGAACAGGTTGGCATGGGCGCGCCAGCGGTCTATCGGCCCCTTCTCAGGGTCATCATCACGATAGTAGTGCTTGGGCATGTCTATGGGCAGTCCCTTTGCCAGGTCACGCTTGTACTCATTGTCAAGAGTATTCGGGGAATACTCCATATGGCCGGTTATGAATATCTCGCGTCCGCCGCGGGCCGATGCCATGAACACGCCGGCCTCATCGGACTCTGACAGGAGTTTGAGCTCGGGATGTTTCAGGATATCCTCCCTGCGTACCTCCGAGTGACGGCTGTGCGGAGCATAGAACTCATCGTCAAAGCCACGGAAAATGGGCAGCGGCTCGTCGATGGTCTTATGCTTGAATATGCCGAACATCTTGGCCGATAACTGATATTTGGGTACTCCATAGAAATGATAGAGTGCAGCCTGGGCAGCCCAGCATATATACAGTGTGGAAGTCACGTGAGTACGTGCCCAGTCAAATATCTCCTTGAGCTCATCCCAGTAAGACACCTCCTCATATTCCATTTGCTCCAACGGTGCGCCGGTTACGATGAATCCGTCAAACTTCTCGTCACGCAGGCTCTCAAAGGTTTGATAGAACACTCTCATATGCTCTACCGGAGTATTCTTTGACGTGTGGCTGCGCAGTTTCATCAGTTTGAGCTCAATCTGCAGCGGAGTATTGGATATTAGTCTGATAAGATCCGTCTCGGTGGTAATCTTTATGGGCATCAGGTTGAGCACTACAATGCGCAGCGGACGGATGTCCTGGCTTGTGGCACGGCTGGTGTCCATTACGAATATGTTCTCACCTTTGAGAATCTCTATTGCAGGCAGTTTATCGGGCAGTTTAAGAGGCATCTTATACTATGTTTTATAAAACCGCATATTCACCAACCCTTTGCAGGAGTGGTGAATACACAGCAAAATTAGCTAAAACTTAAAACAACTTGGTGTATTTATCATATTTTGGCAAAAGCCTGGTCAAGGTCTGCAATGATATCGTCAATATGCTCAACACCGATTGACAGACGTACTGTTGTGGGAGTGATGTGCTGCTCGGCCAGCTCCTTTGAGGTCATCTGTGAGTGTGTGGTGGTGTAAGGATGTATTACAAGGCTCTTTACATCGGCCACATTGGCCAGCAGTGAGAATATCTGCAGTGAGTCAATGAACTTCCAGGTATCCTCCTGTGTTCCGTTAACCTCGAATGTGAAGATTGATCCGCCGCCGTTGGGGAAATACTTCTGATAAAGTGCGTGATCCGGATGATCGGGCAGTGACGGGTGGTTAACCTTTGATACCTTGGGGTTCTTGGCAAGGTACTGAACTACCTTGAGTGCGTTCTCAACGTGACGCTCTATGCGCAGAGGCAGAGACTCGACACCCTGCAGAAGGATCCATGCGTTGAAGGGGCTGATGGCAGCACCGGTGTCACGCAGGATGACGGCACGGATACGGGTTACGAATGCGGCTGCACCGGCTACATCGGCAAATACTGCGCCGTGGTAAGAGGGATCTGGCTTGGCAAGTGTGGGATACTTGTCGGGATTGGCCTTCCAGTTGAATGTGCCGCCGTCAACGATGATACCGCCAAGTGATGAACCGTGACCGCCGATGAATTTGGTTGCAGAGTGAACCACGATATCTGCTCCGTGCTCCAACGGACGGATAAGAATAGGTGCGAATGTGTTGTCCACGATGAATACGATTCCGTGCTTGTGAGCAATCTCTGCTACAGCCTCAAGGTTGGTAACGTCACTGTTGGGGTTACCGAATGTCTCGGCGTAGATAGCCTTGGTGTTGGGGCGGATAGCTGCCTCGAGAGCCTTCAGGTCATTCACCTTAACAATGGTGTTGCTGATGCCCTGGGTTGAAAGTGTGTGTGTTATCAGGTTGAAAGAACCGCCATACAGATTGTCGGCTGCCACGATATGATCACCAGCCTGGGCAATGTTCTGCAGAGCGTATGTTACTGCGGCTGCACCCGATGCAACTGCCAGAGCGGCTACACCACCCTCAAGAGCGGCAACGCGCTTCTCAAGTACATCCTGTGTAGAGTTGGTCAGACGGCCGTAGATGTTACCGGCATCACGCAGACCAAAACGGTCGGCAGCGTGCTGTGAGTTACGGAACACATAAGATGTGGTCTGATAGATAGGTACTGCGCGTGCATCGGACGCGGGATCGGGCTGCTCCTGGCCTACATGGAGTGCCAGAGTCTCAAGATGAAATTTGTTGTTTGCCATTTTCCTTATATTTTTATTTGTTATCGTTTCTGTTCTTTTGACGATGCAAAGTTACGTGTGTCAGAAAATTCCACCAAACAAATTGTATTATTAAAGAAAAACAAACTACCTTTGCCGGAAATCAAAGAAAATAAACTAACAAAAGCAACGATAAACTATGGAAAAGGAGAATATTTCAACTATGATTGAGCCGAAAGCCGGCGAACTGGATGCTACAGACATCAAAATCCTAACCTGCCTGCAGGACAATTCACGCCTTACAACCAAGGAACTGGCCGCAAAAGTACATCTTTCAACCACCCCGGTATTCGAGCGCCAGAAACGCTTAGAGCGCGAGGGTTATATAAAGAAGTATATTGCTGTACTGGACCCCGAGAAGCTCAATCTTGGTTTCGTGGTATTCTGCTGCGTCAAGCTGCGCGAGATGACCCGAGAGACTGCTTACACCTTTGAAGAAGCCGCGCGTAATATGAAAGAGGTGGCTGAGTGCTACAACATCTCCGGTGAGTTTGACTACCTGCTCAAAGTCTATTGTCCCGATATGCGCTCCTACAAGGAGTTCATCATGAACGTGCTTGGCACCACCGACACCGTCGGCTCCATCCAGTCCATGTTCGTGATGAGTCCCATCAAGAAGACTTTCGGCCTCTCAATATAAGAAGAAAGGCTTGCCAACCGGCAAGCCTTCTTTTTTACTTCTTAGGTATTGCAGCAAGAACTGCTTTCTGGTAATCCCAGACCTTCTGGACTGACGGGATGTAGCAGCGCTCATCGGGTGAATGAGGACTCAGGAGTGTAGGACCAAATGAAACCATATCCCAGTTGGGGTATGCACCGCTCAGGATACCGCACTCAAGACCGGCATGGATAGCCATAACCTTGGGCTCGGTGCCGAACATCTTCTTGTACTCCTGTTTCATCACGTGCAGAATGGGTGATGCAGCATTGGGAGCCCAGCCTGAATAACCGCCGGTAAGTTCAATCTTGCAGCCGGCCAGGTCAGCTACGCTGCGAACGCGCAGAGCCAGAAGCTCCTTGGCGCTGTCAACAGAGCTGCGCAGCAGGTTGCCGATAAAGAACTCGCCCTTGAATATCTTGACCATAGCCATGTTGTTTGATGTCTCAACCAGGCCAGGCATCTGGTCACTCATGCGCTCAACGCCATCCGGGCAAGCCAGAATAGCCTCAATATAACGAAGGGCTGTACCCTCCTCCACATAGAGGCACTCATCGGGATCACAGGTCTCACCCGGAGCGCACTTATAAGGCTCAAATACATAGTTACAGCCCGGATCTGTTGCAGCATACTCGGCCTTGACCTCTGCGAATACATCGGCCACAACTTTCTTGGCAACATCCAGCTTGGCGGGATCAACATAAACGGTAGCAAAGCACTCACGCGGGATTGCGTTGCGCAGAGTGCCGCCCTCCATGTCAATCAGCTTGACATCGGCCTTGGTAAGCAGAGCGTACATTACGCGCGCGCCTACCTTATTTGCATTGGCACGGCACAGGATGATATCCATACCTGAGTGACCGCCCTGGAATCCCTTGACAGCAAGACTGTAGCAGAGCCATCCCTTAGGCTCGGGCTTGCGCTCGTATGTGCCCTTGATTGAAGCATCCAGACCACCGGCGCAACCTACATAAATCTCACCTTCGGTCTCTGAGTCAAGGTTGAGCAGGATCTCACCCTTGAGAACACCCGGCTTGAGAGCCTGCGCACCGGTCATACCGGTCTCCTCATCATAGGTAACCAACAGTTCCAGCGGACCATGCTTGATGTCCTTTGACTCCAAAACTGACAGAGCCAAAGCTACGCCCAGACCGTTATCGGCACCCAGTGTTGTACCTTTAGCCTTGAGCCACTCACCGTCTACCCAGGTCTCAATGGGATCCTTCTCAAAGTCATGCTTTACATCAGCATTCTTCTGAGGAACCATATCCATATGGCCCTGCATAATGACACCCTTAAGGTTCTCCATACCCGGAGTGGCAGGCTTGCGCATGATCACGTTTCCGGTCTCATCGGCAAAAGCCTCGATATTATGCTGCTTTGCCCAATCCAAAAGCCATGCACGAATCTTCTCCTCATGCTTTGAAGGACGAGGCTGACGGGTTATGCCGTAAAAGTTATCCCAAACAATCTTGGGCTGTAAATCCTTGATAGTCATATTCTCAGTTTTTAATTGGTTATACAACAAAAAAAGCATATCGACCACCTTACGTGACCGATATGCCAAAGTTAATATTAACCGCAATAATATCCAAAAATAATTCTACCCAAGGAACTTCCCTCGGTTCTGCAGACCCAGCAGGCCGGACATAAGGAAGATGATGCCGGCTACTATCATCAGGATGCGGTTCTTGAGCAGGATTACGCTCCAGATGGCGGCGTTGATGTTTTCGGGCTCATCGTATGGGTTGATCGTGACGTCCCAGACCTTGTTCTGGACCAACGGAACGTTTGACAAGATGAGTGCGAGTATCACCGTGAGTACAGAGAGTACGGCAGCTGCACTTCCGTTGCGTATGAGCGTTGAGTACAGGAATGCCAGATTACCGAACAGCATGACCGGAATCATAAGCTGTGCAGCCATGGAGAACGGCTGTACGGGATAGAGCAGGATTCTTGCAAGGAAGGCATATGCCACGAGTATGAGATAAACCTCGACGTAGATCATCACCAAGCGGAACAGCCATACCTTGTACATGTAGTTGGGTATACCGAACAGAAGTTCCAGGATTCGGTGATCGGCATCATTCTGGATGCCGAAGCATGACGGATAGAATACCAGCAGAAGGCCCGGTATAACCAATTGGCTATACACCATTCCATGGCTCAATGACGTTCCTCTTGCCGCAGCGGTGTACATAAGGAAAAAGAACAGGGCCAGGCCCACCAGCAGGAACCATATGAACTTGCCGGAGAATATTATCCTCATGTTGTAGCCGCACAACTTGCCGAAAGATTTAACTGTATCTAATGCAGACATCGTTCAAATTCCATTTATAGATTTTTCAATAGGCACAGGTATGCATCCTCAAGGTTGGGTTCAGCAAGCTGAGCGCCGGGCCACGGGCATACAGGCGATATGTAACGTACCCTGATCTTGTCGCCATCCTGGAGATGGTTGGCAATCAGTTTCTCATCAAGCTCACCCAAACGAGAAGCCTCAATGTCAAACAGCCATACCTTATCCTTGGCCAGATTGATCATATCATTGGGCTTGCCAAAGTACTTGAGCGAACCCTTCTCAATGACAACCACCTGGTTACACGAGCTTGCGATATCCTCAATGATATGGGTCGAGAATATCACGATACGGTCACGGCTCAACTCAACCAGCAGGTTACGGAATCTGATACGCTCACGCGGGTCAAGACCGGCTGTAGGCTCATCCACCACAAGTATGCGCGGCAGGTTAAGCAGGATAAGGGCAATACCGATACGCTGCTTCATACCGCCCGAGAACGAGCCTATCTCTGCGTTGCGCTGCTCATACATGTGGACCGATGTAAGTACATACTCAAGTCTCTCATTACGGACCTTCTCATCGGTAATACCCTTCAGGATGGCCTGATAATTCAGGAAATCCCATGCGCTCATGGACTCGTACATGCCGAACTCCTGAGGCAGGAAACCGATAAGGCTCTGCAGCTCCTCCCTGTACTTGAGAGTATCCATACCGTTGATGAACACCGTACCGTAGCTCTGACGCAGGATACCGGTGACAATACGCATGAACGTGGATTTACCGGCACCGTTAGGACCAAGAAGGCCGAACATACCGCTGTGAATCTCAA
>Ga0310786_10008465_pt1 | contig 13198 bp, 23 predicted proteins | sample AusTroGonzalo_MG_FD_203881 | JGI IMG/M metagenome (GOLD analysis project Ga0310786, IMG submission 203881) | Bovine rumen microbial communities from tropical cattle in Woodstock, Queensland, Australia - Gonzalo_03 (v2) (version 2) | ecosystem: Host-associated > Mammals > Digestive system >... | reverse complement strand
AAATCTTCATTAGTTTGTTTAACGATGAAATCAGGGGAATTATTCAATTCGGATTTAACTGGAACAGCCGGAATTACAAAAGACCATTCATAAGCGTCATTAGGATCTAATAGATAATGAAAGCACTTATCCACCTTGTTATAGCCTCTATAAATAGGATTATCCGAAGGATATAAATTACCTTTTATATGACCATAAGAACAGCTATCTCCAATAACAGCCTTATTGCAAATAGAACATATTTTACGAGAAATAGAACAACTAATAGAAACTTCTTTCTTAATTCCACTTTCTATTTCTTTAATTAAATCTTCTACTTCTGCTGTTTTAAGAATATATGTCATTCCTACCAAGCACATATATCTTTCATCTGTTTCTGTAAATTCTACATTGGGCGAAGTAATGACTTTACAATCATAAATTCTGCCCATAGCATTACCATTTTCAAAAATTCCAGATTTACCTATAAAGAGTTTAGAAAGTTTTTCTAATGTCGTGCTTAGAAAAACTTCATTATCAACATCTACCTCATTATCACATAAAACAACTGGACATATAAATATATCTTCAATATTGGCATTAAAACTGGGTATATTTCTTTTTATGTTTTCATATTCTTCTTCCAATGTTCCTATATAATCATAAATAAAATCAATATTGTGTTTCATATTTTTATACAACTCCTTCTTTAGTAGTAAAAATCGTAATCATAATGCCTTCTATTCCCATAATAACATTCTTGACAAATGGTATATGGGTAATTCCATTCCAAGATTTTACCACAACGATTACAACGTTTAGCTTCTGCCGAATTCTTATTTAGTTTAGCTATTGATAATTTAGATATTTCTGATTTTATATTCATTAAATAATCTATTGATTCCTTATTGTTCCAAAACTTATTATAAAAATAATAGTACAAATCAGCTACTTTATAGGCAGTTTCTAATTCTATAAGATTACTTTTATTATTATAATTAATACGGTTTTTAGTCACATCGGGAACTTCATTATGAATTACTTTCTTAGCTAAACTAAACCAAATATCTTCATAGTAATCTTCTCTATCTGAAAATGGTATGGTGATTAGATTATATATTAAATGCTTATCTTCTGTTAAATCTTCAAGTAGCCTACATAATCTTATCTCTTTACTTATATCAGATTTTAAATATCCTTCCTTTACAGGTAGTTCATTCCATTTCTTTAAAATAACAGATAAATTAACATTCAAATCAATTAAAGAAGTAGCAAAAGATATTCTTGCCTCTGTGATAGGTTCAATAGTTTTATGCACACAATTACTAATATATCCTTTGTTTTCTACGGAATTAAATAGACCTTTATCGAATATACCAAATCTTCCAGCCCTACCTGCTATTTGTTGTACTTCTGTTGCAGTTAAAGTTCTAACTTCTGTGCCGTCAAACTTTTCATTACTCATAAATACAATTCGTTTAATAGGAAGATTTAGACCCATACCAATAGCATCTGTAGACACAACCACAGAAGTTTTACCAGTATTAAATTTTTCAGCCTCATTATGTCTAACATCATAAGGAAGATTACCATAAATCATACTACACTTAATTCCACGACTTTGCAGAACAGAAGCAATAGAATGAACGTCTTTTCTTGAAAATACAATTAAGGCATCATTATCCTTCACGCTTTCGGGAAATTTAAAATTCTTATTATCCGTTCTTAATTCTGTCTGTCTTTTTGTATTTATAATTTCATAAGTGTCATCACATTCTTCTATAAGTCTAATTAAAATATCTTTAGCATAAGGAGCTGCACATATATGAATTTCATTAGATAAAATTCCAAGTATAGCCTTAGTCCAAGCAGCACCCCTACCGCAATCATCAATAAGCTGCGCTTCATCAATAACCACGCATTCATAAAATTTAGATAAATCTACCATTTCTATTGTACTTGCAACATGATTAGAAAAAGGAACTTCTATTTGTTCTTCCCCTGTAAGTAGATTACAATGAACTCCATCTTTATTCATTTTATCAAACTGCTCATAAGCTAACAAACGTAATGGAGCTAAATAGGCACCTGATTTAGCTTTCTTTAAACACTCAATGGCTTCATAAGTTTTACCTGAATTAGTGGGTCCTATATGAAGTATAAAATGCCTATTAAGTTTTCTTGCTTTAGGATACAAATCCACATAGTTATCTGGAATTGTACTTAAAATATCTTCTTTAAGATTTACATAAGATTTATATTTATCTTTAAACTCTTCTATTATTTCTGGTTGATAGTTTGTATTTTCTGAAAGTAGTTTCAATATATATTCTATTGTAAATTCTTTAGAAAGTTTATCTACCATTTTACGAGCAAAGTCATATTCCTTCATCCTTTTATTTATAGGTTCAATAAAAGAATAAAATAACTTTTTATTTTTCTTACATTCTGCTGGAACTACTTTATTGGATTGTTCTATAAAATGCTTATTAAAATAAGAATAGGTGTAACTGGATCCTTTGAATGTATTATGCTCAAAGGCAGCACTTTCATACAGTTCTACAAAACGAATGAAATTATTAGGCAATAAGTTAATATATTTATATGATACATAATTTTTATTATAATAGTAACCAACATCATTATCATCGTCAACAACAGCATATTCAATTATTTGTTCCTTAAAGAATTTAATTAGTCTGTCCTTTGCTTTATTATAATAGGTGTCAAAGCCATTTTCAATAAAAGATAAATCAACGATTTTGCCTAAAATATTAAATTCTTCTTTTTTAACAGCAAATTCGGTAATTGAACTTCTTTTTGACAGCAACAAATCAATAGCGCTTTTATGTTCATTATAAAACTGCTTATTTTGTGCTCTACCTTCATCAGAAACTATATAAAGGTAATCTTTATGCCGATTTAAAGAAAGTTCCTCATCCTCTTTAAACAGGGTAGATTCTTTATATTGTTTAAAAGCATTTTCATCTCTGAACTGTTTTCTTTTTCTATTTAAAAGAGAACTTCTCACGGTCATTCGTTCTTTCTCAATTAAATAATTTTCATAATCTTCATAGTTAAACATTCAATCACAACTTTCATATTTTCTTATTGTGTGTATTGCGTACCACTGATAGCATTTACTTCAAGCCAATCGGCAGATTTTAATTCTGCTTTTATTTCTATATACATACTATCATCTATGGGTAGTTTTAAAGTCTGTTCTTTAGCTTTAGCTTTTACCATTTCATTAAGAATTAAATTAGTCACGGAATATATAACTTCCATTGTGCAATCTAATCCTTGAACTTCATTATGTTCATTCATATATTCTGCCTGTTCTTGTGTACAGATTAAAATTCTTGAATCCTTTGTTACAGCAAAAACTATGGGTAATTTATTATCCATTATATCATTCCATTTCTTCTATGATGAAATCTTTCTGTAGAATATCAAGTTGTGATTTTAAATTAGACAATTCATTCTGCAATAGAGTAATGGTATCAATGATTCTATGTATTTTAATTGAAGTATCAACATATTTAGGAATAGATTCCATATCATCAATTTTTGAGTCATAAGTCTTCAATGCTTTTAGGTTCTTTCCGTAATTTGTTTGATCAGGACAACCACAACAATAACGTGCATCCTCTCCGCATTGTTTACAGGGGTCATTTTCTTTATATTTTTTATAAGCAAAAACTTTATCTAACTCACTTTTAGCAATAACTATTTTCATTTAAAAACCCCTCCATTAAAAAGTTCTTGTAGGTTGAACAGTATTCACATAAACTAAAAATGTAATACAAATCTGTGCTAAATGAATAAGTTGATCCTGGCACAAATTTATCTTCAAAGCATTGCATTTAAGATGATCCGTAAAAGCGTGAACAACCATATTTATCCCTATGCTTAAAAGAATATGTTTAACAGTAATTCCGCCTAAATATAGAATAGGTAGATGTATCATCATAGTCCAAGAAAATGCGTGAGCCATTAAAGATATAAACCAATCATTTTTATATTTTTCATCCGGAGCATTTTCTTCCCACCAAGTCTTTTGTTTAAGTTTAGCAAGAATACCTTGTAAATAGAAATCATCAATGATATGTAGAAAAATCATAAAAAATAGTAATTTTACATACATAGTTAAAACACCCCCTTCAACTTTTAATATCCCATTCTGCGTCTTCCATATAATCAAATATCAGAGTTAGATTATCACCATATCTATCACAACCTTCATCATTCAAATAAAAGATTGTACAAGGATAAGATTTAGGTTCGTTACTTAATTTATTTGTTTTAGCATATTCATTTAGGGTCTGAATAATAATCCCGTCATCATCAGAAGGAAGGATAAAGCCAAAACATTCTTCCCAATCATCTATATATTTAAAATCCATCTTACAATGCTCTACAAATCTAAGATAATCTGCCCTATTGGTAATTCTCAAAAAATTACCTTTCTGAAAAGGCAAAGGCACAAAATAAGAAAAATTATCTACGGCAACATTTACAATTTTAGAATCAGCACAATCCCCATATTGATTAAAATAATGAACCGCTTTGACATAAAACTCTTTTGTTGTCATTAGATAATAATACAGAAGAATATATCCTTTATCATATTTGATTAGGGAAGAACTTAGCCCAGAATTACCATACACAATATTATCAATCTGTGTAGAATCATATAAATAACTACCTTTTGGAATTTCAAAGGAATCTGTCTTTACTAATGTATCATTTTCAGATATAAAATAATTTGTTATCAATACATTCACCCTTTCAGAAATAGTAATCATCATTAACATATCTATGAAATGTTTCTGTTTCAGCATATCTACGAGTACATTCATCAGATATAGTCATAAAAATTTGTATCTGCCTACCCTCATTGTCCTGTTCTGCGGGCAGATCCATCAGTTGTCTTATCTTAAAACTTTCAGGAATAGTAGCCATATTATTTATAGCCACATATTCACGAGCTAATTCAATTAGTTCATTACAGGTACAATGATTTACATATTGGTTAAAATCTTTTATCGTTCTAATTTCGTTCCAAGTCATAGATATTATTCCTTTACAAACAAAGTTATCAGGTTTGGATTTAGTCTAATTTCATCCTTGCCTTCCAATAAATCTTTCATCCAAGCATCTTTTAGCATATCATCATAACTAATTATTTTATTCAGACTTTCAAGCTGTGCTGAACTATGCCAATCAAGAAGCTCATTATGTTTATTTATGAAATCGTGCTGTGCTTTGGTGATAAGATTTATAAGAGGTACGTTATCGTGATCACAAAATGTCAACATATATTCTTTGGTGCAAAAGGGACAATATGCAACGTCAGAAGTTCGGAAAATCATATAGCCTAAATCGTGCAAATATCTTTCCTTTTCAATGCAATTAGTTTTACTGAAACTTTTATCATAAGGATGATAACCCTTTTCTTTACAAATATCTTCAGACATTGAAAGATGTTCAAAAGAATGACAGTAACTAAATTCTCCTTCTGGTGACAAAAAACCAAGAACTGTATTATTATCATATTTCTTAAAATATCCTGCCATAAAAACATCCTCACTAATTATTTTGTAAAAATCACAAAAATTGTAAAACCATTTACAAATCTATATAGATACCAGTACAATTATCTCCGTAAATAATTAACCGTTTAAACTTATCTGAATATGCTACATCATTAACAGTAGCTTTTTCAATGATAGAACGAACTGTCTGTTTACAATTAGCAGCATCTATGACCAATTTGATTTTATCCAAACAATCAGCTAAATCATTAGGATTAAGAATATCAATATCCAGTTCAAAATCGTGCCAATGATAAAGTTCTCCTTTAGCCCAACGCCAATATTCTCTTTCACTTGAATAATTAGGCATAGAACCCGATACAAAATAAGTAGCAATCATTTTTAAATTTCCTCCTTAGATTCCTTAAATATAGATAGGTTTATCCGTACAATTGAAAACTACATTAATAATCTTCTGCATAAGATAATTAATACATTCAAGATGTGCCTTAGTATTATCACTATTTCCATACAGGGCATGGGACATTTCGTGACAAATAGTTTCAAGATTAAGCATTACAAATCTAATATCTTCCATCGTAAGTTCATTAGATTCTGTATTAAGATTTTTATAAGCATAAAGATATTTTCTATCAAGATAAATCTTACCCTTATAAGCTGTAGCCAAAGCATCTACCTTTTCAATAGGCTTTACTTTACCATTGATTTCCAATACTCTGTTGATATCTGTATCACAGATAACAAACAGATTTCCCTTAACATTAATAGCTTCCATAATCCTATTGAGGAGTTTAAGAACTCTAATTTCAAATTCAGATTTAGGAGTGCTATTGCTATACTTACATTTTAACTTAATATTATCTGCCATAGCGGAAATATGCTGAAATTTTTTATTATCTCTAATAATGTTTTCTTCAAGCCTATTTCTAATTTCTACAACAGGAATATTATAATAATCTGCAATAGCAAGATGGTCTGTATAGTTAGAAGTTTCATCAGATTTTACATAAAACCCATAAGAACTTCTGCCATCAATCTTATCACCAGACTGATTACAATTTTCATTTTCATATTCTACTTTCTTTCTACCCCTCTTAATAGTAGGAGCAGTAAAAGTAGTATCGTGATTATCCGTATTATATTCCGCATCATTAATATTTCTAATAGCAGTATTAGTAACAGAAGCAGCTATTGCATTAGAAGTTTCAGCAGTTTCAGCGTCTATATCAGTGCTATTAGAACCCTTAGTAGTTGTAGCATTTTTACCATAAAACTTAAATTTAATAAATTTCTTGTAATCATCGATAGTAGTATATTTATCAATCAAATCATCAAAATTCTTAATTTGTTTATCTGTACCATATCTAACTACCTTGATAAACATCTTACGAACTTCATTAAGGAAAACAGAATAAGCTACATCATATTTATCATCAAAGATAAATTCTTCTCTATCCGGGCTACGAAGATTTACAGCATTAGGTTTAAAATGAATAACACCATAAACACCACTTGTTTTAGTAGAATCCTTAACAAGTCTATCAAAAGCAAAACATTTTACAATAGCAGTATCCCAATCATCATTCTTCCAACTATAAGGTCTGATCCAGCCCTTAAAATAATCATTATCAATATAATGAATAAAAGGCTTATTTGTATTAGGAGTAACACCCTGATACTTTACTTTATCACCATTTACAAATATACTTGGCTTCTTAATATACTTACCAATTTCATTAAAATGATAATCTACCATATACCAATCAATATTTTTAAGCAGATTGGTAAGGGTAATTTTAAATCCACTTTTTCTATTATTACTTTCAATAGTAATAACATCAGCGGTATTTTCTCTGAACATTCTTTCTACATCAAATACACACTTAAAACCAACACTTTCAACTGTAATCATATTGGCAGCCATAAGTGTAGAAAAGAAACCCTCTCCAAAAGGATTTTCATTCTTTACTATGCTATCATCCCAACCGGAAACATTCTTTTCAAAAAGTGCCTCAGGATTAGTACAACCTACACCGTCATCCTCAATAATAATAGTTGTAGGTGTAGTGGTAACTCTAATATGAGAAGCATTGGCTCTCTGCCCATTCTGAATAAGTTCCTTAACCCAAGCATACTTATTAGCATAGGTAGTTTCACGAAGTTTCTTCATTTCATTGATTACATTAATTTTAACTTCCATCTTAATACTCCCTCGTTATATAAATTATTTTACCATTCAACTATCGGATGTTCTTCCAAAAAATCATAAATCCAATCTTCGTCTAATATTTTATCTATAATAAAAATATTCTCAGTAGGAAATGTAGTTAAAGGCAAACGAGTTTCATCAGAAGCGTCACTTCTCGCTCTCCTATAAACTTTATCAAAATTATCTTTAAGATAATTATATAACTGCTTACTTTCACCTATATATGCATACAAACTATCATAAGAATTTTTTATGGAATTATGCCAACTTCTACTTGTTCTTTCAGGTTGATGAATACATTTAAGTAAATGAAGCATTAAAACTCTACAAAAGCTTAAAACAGAGTTCTTTTCGGCTTTACCTTCGTCTAACAAATATCTTGCTAATCTTCCTTTATCAATTGGATTTAAACCCTTAGAAAGTCTTTCAGCTTCTTCGTATATATAGTCTATTTCCTTTATAACCATAATCATAACAACCTTTCTTATATTTACTATAATAATTATAACAAATAAGTATTAAAATAGTTTAATGTAATTGTAAATAAAATATTAAAGATAGTGAAAAATAGTGAAAAATAAATTCACTATCCTTAACAAGTCAAAGCTGAATAATTTAGTCTGCATCTGTAAATTTCAAATTCAATTTAACATATTTCATATCTTTATGCTTATCAACAATATCTTGTATAAAATTGAATTCGTTCTTTGAGAAAATAAAAGTATCATAAATATAAAAATCAGGATCGGATGAACTTGTATATCCGACATAAGGAATATCTAAATCTTTATAAATGACTTTACATTCATTTTCAATATTTCTGATCAATTCTTTATCAAAACGATTTCCAAATTTTACTGCATAAATAATTAACTTAAACATATAAAAACCTCAAACTTATTAATCATCTTCAATATTTGACAAAATTTCATACCGATCAGAATGTTCTTCTTTAAATGTCTTTAGAGCTTCCAATATTAATTTTTTAGGAATTATAATTTTGGTATCTTTATAGAGCCCATTTTGTATCGTTGACAATATAAATCTATCTAATTCTTCGGCTATTTCATAAGCAACAGAATATGACCAATCAATATGATTCCAATTGTCGTTCAACAGAAACTCACCTCAATTCTTCTGTTTCATAAGTAATCGTTATGCAATTATTATCTACGGTCCTTTTACAAATATAATATTTAAAGCCGTCCATATCTAATCTAATTATATATTTTTCTATATATTGCTTCTTGTATAAATTCCACCACAAAATTACTTGTTCTCTATCGGGAAAATGAAGTGCAAAATCTTCATCTGTTTCCCAGCAATACATTGAATAGGGTGGTACTTTCTTTAATGCCATAAAAAGGTCAATATTTTCATTTTCGTTTCTTGCTACAACTGTAAATGATTCTTGTTTCATGTAATTACTCCTAATGATTACTAAATATCTAACTGAATGTAAAAAACAAAGCAAGGGTAACTATAAGGGAGTGTATCAGTTAAAAGTTTCGGAAACATTAGAGTAGAATATGCTTCTAAATCAGTTATTCGTTTTACCTTATAGTCTAAAAAAGGATCAATAGGTCCATTTATTTCTACTCCATAAATATCCACTAATTTAATTTCATATCCAAAGTCACAAAGTTTCAAAATATCTGAAACTTCTCTTAGTGTCTTCATATTATTATATCCCCCAATTAAAACGGCATACAATTTCTATGCAGATATTCTAATGCTATCGGAATACAAATATCCATAGCTGTAACTGTATTATTATTGTCATTTATTCTATCAAGTAATTGCAAACATATTCCGCTTTCAGGAAAATATGAATTTGTATATAAAGAATTTACTTCATTAGATAGAAGAATTAAAACCGTGTCAGAACAATTAGTAAGAAATTCATTAAACTCTGATATGGACTTAACGTTGTCGATATTTACGGACATTTATCATTACCTTCTTTCTGTAAAACTAATTATGTGTTGTTAATCTTATCTTAGAAGCAAGTTTAAGTCGATTAACCTCCCTTGCTATAAAATCCACATTATCACAAACAAGGTCAGACAAATTGCTCATTGAAAGATGTAGCTTTTCATCTATAACAATATTATTTATATCTGTATCCTGAATTAACTGCATAGCTTCATCAATCTGATGAACTCTTACAAGAATAAGATGATATAGGGTTTCTATTTCTCCGTCTGTAAGCATATATCCGGGCTTATCATTAAACATCGGTTGTGCCATAGTAAAACCTCCTTATTTACTTAAAGATAATTCGATTATTGATATATTCCCTATCCTTTGTAAAAATAGGAATTTCATTATCAATTATCCAACCTTCATCTTCTGTTTTAATAGAACAAGAACCCCTCTTATACTTGGTGGGAATATCATTCCAGTTTACATTATACTTATTCATAAGCATATCTTGAACATCATTTACATTCTTGCCATCAAGTTCTTTATGACTAAAATATGCTCTACCAAGCATACTAATTGAATTTCTTGTAGCATCCTGCTGTCTATAAATGAAATAATTACATACTTCTTCTACTGGAAGATTAAAAGCCCTTGAATCAAAAGTAGCCCAATCTTTTATATTATCATATTTACCCATATAGTATTTCTTATAAGTTTCATATTCTTCTTCTCTGCCTTCAACTGTTTCATCACCGTAATTATCATTATCCGGATCATAGCAGCAATCATACATAGCGTCCATAACATTACCGGTGAAAAATTTATTAAAGGCTACCGTAGCAAGTGAGGCAGACACAGAAACTATTTTATTTATATTATTTGCAAACCAAGCATCTGTGTCAAGTTCCTTATAATCACAAAGAACAAAAGACATTTCATCACTCTGCGTATAACCGAGAACACAGTTCTGAATATTTTCACAAAGATATTTCATAGTCTGTTGCATAGTTAAACTAAGAATATCATCAAAAGGTTTTTTAAAATGTTTTGTATAAGTATGGAAATGACACCCATCAATCCTAATGATTACGGGTGTTCTTCTTGTTAGATAATTTCTATTAACATCTTCATATGTTGTCATTCTATTTTTAAGATTCATAAACATTCTCCTTTGTTTAACCACTCTTACCAATTTTAACGTTTATAGTTGAAATAAAACTGATTGTCTGGAATTGAATTGCAAATTGTAATGCCCCTATTCCCTGTCCACATAAAAGAAAAAGCCGGACGGAAAAACTTACTTGTCGTTTTATTACAAATCAAACAATGAATCGTAACCCCTTGTTCTTTAAGGTCATCAACAATAGTTTTATACTCTTCATCAGTAGCATTATCATCAAACACATAACCAAATTCAGTACCAGGAATTTTTTGTATCATAAATGTCAACCCTTTCTCCTGCAAGACTTTTTATTGGCTTCTTTCTTCTTATCAGGAATTACAGAAGGTTTTGGCATATCCTGACGAAGTTTTCTTTCACCTTTATTAGCAAGTTCAATTTGTTTCAGATACTTGTTCATTTTCTTTTTCATCAGAATATACCTCCTTAAAACCATTTAAAGCAAATAAACACTTAAAAAGTATTCCTCATTAACTCCGATAGGGGTAGGTCTTACATCATCAAACCAAACCCTATTTCTTTCATATTATAAACTTCCTTTCATCTACTATAAATAGTATAAATGATGAATATTACATTAGTTTATAAAAGAAGTAAATAAAGTATTAACTTTATTTTCTATATATCATCAACTCTCTTTACAAGTTCACAATTAGCATTATTAGGTAAAATCGTACAGTAATACCAATTATCTAACTGTAAACAATTAGATTTTACATAAGGCAAATCTTTCCAATTTATATCACTTTTGTTGTCTAAATCAATACCTATCTTCACAAAGATTCGATTATTACACTTGAATATGTCCCCAATCTGTAATTCCTTAAATAACATAAATTACACACCCTCACATATCAAATTTCCCGCACCACTTCTTAGCAGGGCAATTTTCATTATCACATTCATAATCTAAACAATGCCAACCCGCTTTGACCATAGCAAGTCTGTCATCTGAATCGCTCCATTCCATTTCTTTCTTATCTTTTTTATAATACTTATCCAAAGTAGATTCTCTATGTGCAGATACATCTCTATATTCACTATCTTCACAAACAGCAGTAGAAAGTGCCAAATAACGAGCTTTATTGGCACTTTCAGCAAATACTACTGTGGCAAATCCTTCCCAATCAGTTCTATCAAAAACTTTATATGCTTTCATCATTCATCATCATCCCAATCTTCTTCGTCATCCCATTCGTCATAGTCAAAATCATCATCTTCATCATCATCTCCTTCATAACTACCATCCCAATAGACACCACAGAAACCCTGGTCAGGATCACCATAAGAAGGACATTTACAATCTTCATAAGTACCCTCAAAATCAGGGTGAACAAACTTTAAAGGATAACTAAGCTGATCAATCTGTTCATCATAACAACCGATGCCTATACCAAAACCCCTAATAACATTAGTGTATTCATCAATCTCTTTCATTCTATTCTGAGTGGTATCAAAATTAAAATATTTCAGACAAATATTATGAATTGTATCTTCAACAGTTGTTTCAGTTTTTATATCATAATACTCAACCGCCCTTTCATCATTCCACATAGCAAGAAGTTCATAAGCATCATATCTACCGTGAATATGATTATAACCGTCTTTCTTATTAATTTCTTCCTGCTTTTCAGTAGGTTCACCAAGATAACCATAATCTCTATAATTATCAGCTATAAACCCACCACCAAATTCTGTAGGAATTAGAAACTTAAATGAACATTTGTAATAGATATTTCTATAAATATCATCATATCCTCTACAATCATCTGCTCTGAGCCAACTAAAACTTCCCATAATTATTCTCCTTCACTAAATTATTATTAATTATTATTAATTATTATTAATTATTATTAATTGTAAAATTCATCATATTCATCATCCTGCCAAGCAAAGTTAATTCTATCTTTTAACTCTGCTATAGATATCATAAGATCTTCGTTATCGGGGTCATTGTCAAGCTCTTTTTTGAGCCTTTCAAGTTCAATTTCAAGTTTATAAGGATCTTCATACTGTCTATACATAGCATTACCTCCCGAAGTTCAAGTCTGTTGTTTTTCCTACTATAATTATTATAAGGTATATTTATTACATCAGTTTTATATAAATGTAAATAAACTATTAAATATACAATTTATTTCTTAACCTGATGAACTGTCGGGATAATATTTGCTGTATCCTTTCCAGTAGGATTTATATAAAGCGGTGGAATAAACTTTACAATCAACTTTCTATTTTCAGGATCATTCTTTTTACCCGTCCAAAAATGATGATAATGTGCTCTACGCATATGAGGACTTATGGGTTTATGAATTTTATTGGAGTGATTAGTCTTTTCTTCATATT
>Ga0310786_10008463_pt1 | contig 13200 bp, 14 predicted proteins | sample AusTroGonzalo_MG_FD_203881 | JGI IMG/M metagenome (GOLD analysis project Ga0310786, IMG submission 203881) | Bovine rumen microbial communities from tropical cattle in Woodstock, Queensland, Australia - Gonzalo_03 (v2) (version 2) | ecosystem: Host-associated > Mammals > Digestive system >... | reverse complement strand
ACAATGTAGTTACGAACGATTGATTTAATGTAATTAAGACATTAACAGGGCATTGAGTTGGTATAAAATGACACGAAAGGCCGTACATATACAATTATCCACATCCTGATACAAAAAAAATTCAATTTGTTCCATGAATGGTTGTTTGTTTTGAGCCAATTACAGCAGTAAAAAGTGATGATGTGATGTATAAATGAAATAATGATTGGAATTTGTATTGCAAAAAATGAGATCTTTGAGCTCAATGGGAATATATGGTAGCAATTACAGAAAATTGAATTGAAAGATTAAGTGGAATCGATTAGAATAATTTAATATTTTTGTATTTTTATGATAATTACAAAAAAACAAGCTAAAAAAAATCTAAAAATATATTGATGGATTAATTTTTTGTCCTGAATCACTTTTTTGGTACCAATTATTTCTATTTTTTATAAATATACCTGACTTTCTACTGCGCAGATAATATTAATTTCTAATATATTTACTCTTTGAATGTGGATATTTGAATTACCGACATCTACATTTGCTGATACAATTGGAAGAAAAAAGTCTCTAATGGCTTCCGTTATCTGTAATTTTATCTGTGCTACATTGATTGCTGTATTTCCGAATTTGGTTTGATTTAGTATAGCTACTGTATTTCAAGCATTATATTATAGTTTTTGGAGTGGAACATGACAAGTATACTTGGAAGAGAACCTGTCAGTATTGTGAGAGCAAAAGAAATTTTGAAGATTTTTTTGAAGATTTAGTTCATATGAGGACTTAGCATCCATCTTTACTCCAATTCTCGCATCATTGATATTGAAATGGCAACCAGAAAGTGGTTATACAATTTTAGCGATTTTAGATGCTGTATCTGCTTTCTCTCTTGTTATATTAACGTCACAACTTACTGAAGCATCTAAGCTTATTGAAAAAGTAAAATCTTTTAAAGAATCGATAATATTAAATATCGAAACATGAATTTCGGCAGTGAAAGATGTTTTTGGAAATAAAGATTTAAAATTATATTTGATTTATCGTTGTTTATCTCATCATGCAAAATTTTTTGCAGTTATTTTGCTTCCAATTTTAGCTGATAAATGAATGCCTAATTGGTTTTCTTGATTAATTACGACCGTTTTTACTCTTTGAACAATGTTTGCTTGAAGAAATGTCCGGAGATGGTGAGAAAAATATTGATACAATTCATCAATGGTATGGAGTACTGTGGTTCAATGATTTTTGCTGATAATAGCATGAATTTTCTTTAAATCTTGGATATTTTTGGCTGTGATTTATTTGATATTCTATATTTTCGATGGATTTATTTACCCATCAAGAAATCATTGTGTTGTATTGTTAACAAATTGAAAAGCTAAATCTACATGTAGATCAATAATTTTTGCATGTGTTTCTCTGTATATGACTCTGGTAAAATTTTTATTGTCATATTTTAATCCAAATGTCGCATTAATAATATTGTGAGTTGTAATCTTGCTATCAAATTTGATTTTCGCGAAAAAAATACTGAATAATGAGGCAATGAGCATATAAGTTTTTCTTAATTTCTTGTTCATAAAAATGCAAATCCTAGTGCATCTGCTGCATCATGAAATTCTGGGATATTTTCTAGTTTATAGATTTTTGTGATAAATCTCTGTACAGTTTGCTTATCAGCTTTTTGGTTTCAAGTAATATTTTTCTTTAGTTCTTGTGGGGTATATTCAAAAATTTTGATTCAATTTTTCATAGCTAGTGTCATTACTACTCATCTCATTCCATAAAGGAATTCTGCATTTTTTTTGTTGAAATCTGTGATGAAATATCTCTCCATGACTAGTTTTTCAATTTTATTTTTTTTCATCATTTCTTCAAAAAAATCGTGTATTTCAAGCATCCTATGATACTGCTCTACTCTATCAAATTTTTTTTCTTCCATTTTCAAAATTCATGCATCAACTATTTTTAAATTTGGTTGAATCAATGCATATCAAAGTTTCTTTATTCATGGATCAATTCCTAAAATCATTGTTTTAATTAAATTGTGATTTAAATTTTATTTACTTACCATTTTGATGAAGACATCTCATGGGACATTTACACTTCCCATTGTCTTCATCTTTTTTTTACCTTCTTTTTGCTTTGCAAGAAGCTTTCTTTTACGAGTAATATCTCATCCATAACATTTTGCTAATACATCTTTTTTCATTGCTGGGATATTTTCTCTAGCAATCATTTTTGTTCAAATTCAAGCCTGAACTGGGATTACGAATAAATGTCTTGGAATTAATTCTTTTAGTTTTTGAACTATTTCTCTTCATTTATATACTGCATTGCTTTTGTGCAGAATCATTGATAGTGCTTCCATTTTTTCGTTATTCAAGAAAATATCGAGCTTTACTAGGTCTGATTTTACATATTTTCTGAATTCATAGTTCATTGTGGCATATCATTTTGTCGCTGACTTTAGTCTATCGTAGAAATCTACCAATATTTCTCCCATTGGCATCAAATACTTTCGTACTACTCTACTTTGGTCGATATGTTCCATATTTCTCATTTCTCATCTGTATTCTTGGCACAATTGCATGATATCTCATGCGTATTCTTGTGGTCAAACTATCTCTACGTCTGCCATTGGTTCGTAGATTTCATCAATAATTCATTGTTCTGGGACATCAGATCAAGCTCTGGCAATAATTCGTAATTTCAATTCTTCTCAATATTTTTCAATCACTTCTCAAACAGTTAAATCAAGATTATCAATTTGTTGATTTGGTTCAAAATTATTTATTATTTGTTTGTAATATCATGTTTTTGCTAATTCTGTCACATTTGCTCATGATTTGATTTTTTCTAATGCAGGAGTCTTTGACTTGATTAGATAAACCACAGTTGGAGTTGTGAATATTGTTTCTATTCCAAATTCTCTAAATAATCTTTCTTTGATTATATCCATGTGTAACATTCACAAAAAACCGCATCTGAATCCAAGTCAAAGCGCTTTTGAATCTTCCATTGTATATTCGATTGAACTATCGTTTAGACAAAGTTTTGCTAAGCTATCTTTCAGTTTTTCATATTCAGTTGTTTCAATTGGATAAACTCATGCATATACAAATGGCTTACTTTTTTTAAATCATGGGATAGCAAATTGTTGCAAATATTTTGGATCTTCTTCGGCGGTCTTTTTGAGTTTCTGATAATCACCAATAATTGTATCTCAGATTTGAGCTTCACGAACTGATTTTAATCAGGTAACGATATATCAAATTTGTCATTTCGTGATTTCGGGATCTTTTACATATTCAGGAGAAAAATGTCCAACTTCTGTTGGCTGTAATCAGATCTTTGAGTGTATCAGGTACAAACTATCTCATATTTTGAAGCTTCATTGTATTACCTTTACATATGCTACAACTCATTTATATGGATCGTATACACAGTCAAATATTAATGCTTTTGGTATCTCATTTTCTATCATAAAATTTTTCTTACACCAAAAATAAAGTTCACATGATTAATATTGAAATATGTTTTTTATTCAAGATTAAAAAAGTGCGAACAGATTATTCGCACAATTGGGGTGAAATCTCAGTGTCTTTTTGGTAAATGGCTGGCGTAAGTTGGACCACCTTTACCTTTGAATACAGACTCTTCTTGTTGACTCTCCGTAGGCTTATCACAAGTCTTTGGATAACATTGCAATTCGTTTCCGTGATAACACATAACTGAAAGATTTTAGTGATTAGTTATATTAATATTATATTTATTTTTATTGTTATTTCAATTTCTCTTATAAAAGCAAAGACCACACAAATATTGGTGGTCTTTAACACTGAAATCAGCTTTTGCTTATTTTGGGAGTGGTAATTTGTCTCCTTGTCCATAGTAGGACTCAGGTGCAAGGCCTTCTCCATCGTCTCTTCTTCCGTCGACGATTTTTGGGTATTCACTCTCTTTTTCTCCTGCGAGTTTTTCCCTTCTTTCCATTTCTTCTAAGATTGATGACATGGCTTTTCTTTTTTTTGTTAGTAACTTTGTTTGTGTTATTGTTATAAGGAAAATTCTTGTCTTTTCAAGAAAATATTATAAAAAATTAATTTTTCATTCTGAATTTACAATTTTTTCTCTTGTTCATCATTCTGGGATTCAAATTGGAAGTAATGCAAATGGCGTAATATTTTCATCCAAATTGAAGTGTTTTCTTATTTCATTTACTGGTACTTCGTGTGGGTATGTTCAAACTCGGACCATTCAATATCATTTTTCATGTGCTGCTAATCGAATATTTTGAATACTTGCTCACATATCTTGCTCTATGAATTCTGGACTAACTAGTTTTTCTTGGTCGAAGCAGGCTAAAATAACTCATGATGCATTTGGAATCATTTTTCAATAATCCATCAAATTTCACAAAAAATCTAAATCTTCTTGTTTTGTGATAATGTAGTATTTTCGTGCTTGTTGATTGTGTGCTGATGGTGCATAAAGTCAGTACTCAGCTACTTCAGCTATTTGCTCTGGAGTAAGCTTTTGTGCTTGTGAATAAATTCTAACTGATCTACGAGTTTTTATTGTTTCAAGTGTTTCCATTTTTATTTAAAAATTTAAATATTTACTATTTTGGTTCTGGAATTTTTGAAATAATTGCATCGAGTACTGCATCTACTCATTCTCAAGTCTTTCAAGAAACTAAGTATATATCTTCTCTTGGAATTCAGATCACATTTTCAATTTCTTTGGCTACTCTCTCTGGGTTTGCTGCTGGTAGGTCAATTTTATTTAGTACTGGAATGATTTCCAAATCTTGGTCGATAGCTTGGTATAAAGTCGAAAGAGTTTGAGCTTGAATTCATTGACTTGCATCAACGAGCAAAATTGCTCATTCTACTGCGGCAAGTGAACGAGATACTTCGTACTGAAAATCCACATGACCTGGAGTGTCAATCATATTCAATTCATATCATTTTCGGTGCATTCTGACTGGAGTTAGTTTGATAGTAATTCCTCTTTCTTGCTCCAAATCCATACGGTCCAAAACTTGATTTTTGTCTGATTTCCTGATTGTACCAGTTATTTCAAGCATTCTATCTGCTAATGTGGATTTTCAGTGGTCTATATGTGCTATAATACAAAAATTTCTGATATTCATTTTCAAAATTCAATTCTAAATTATAATTTCGAGATGACTCGTTTAATTACATCTGTCATATTTTCGTTTGTTATTTTTCAATCATATTCCTGCAAAACTTTTTTAACAGCTGCTACTTCATAACCAAGTCATTTCATTGATGAAACGATAGCTTTGTATAATTTTTGATCAACATCCATCTTTGCTACATCAGATAATTCAAATGTTCATTTCAATTCAATCAATATTTTTTTTGCTAATTTTGGTCAGATTCATGGAATTGATTGGAAGAATTTAGTATCTAATGTCTTGATTGCTTCTTTCAGTTCTTCTCTTGGCATTGCTGCGATTTGAAAAGCAGTCTTTGGTCAAACTCAATTTACTTTGAGAATTTCTTCAAAAGATATTTTTTGTTCGATAGTATCAAATGCGAAATATACTGTAGTTCTCTTGTTTTCATCATAATATGGGTACAAGAAAAATTCTCATTCATTTTTGTTTCATGAATATTGAGTTTCTACTCCAAAAAGTTCATTTTGGATGAAAATCTTGTTTTGATATCTGTGAAGTTTTCAATTGATGTAATGAAACATTTTTTATTTTAGTTCTAAATTATGTTTCATATATATTTTAAAGAAATTGAAAATCAATTGAAAATCGAGTTTTTCTTATTTATTTTGAATATCATGGAACTACTACTTTTATATTTTTTTCGTTCTTTGGATGATACTTTTCTACTTTCTGATAATCAAGTTCATAATTTTTAAATATAAACTTATTTATCCGATAAGATATAGTTCAAAGGATTCTTCAAAAGGCTTGCTTGAAATATTTCTTATCCAAAATATCATAAACATTTATTCAAGTAACAATTTCTTTATCGTTTTTATGTCTTTCTATGTATTTATATACATCTAATTTTTTATCCATTTTTATTATATCTTTATAATTTTTAATTGATATGTTGTGTTGATTTGCACAATTATAAGCTTCACTATTTACCCAATTTGTTGTTATAAAATATAATGATAAAACCTTTCAAATTTCTTTTCTATATTTTTCCGTATCTTGTACAAATTTTAAAATTTCTTTATCTCTAACATGTTCTTGTTTATATTGTTTACATTGTATAAGTGTTAGTTTATTTTTATATTCCCCTTTTATATCAATTCATCAATCATTAACTCCTCCTACAACTTTTATCCAATCGTATTTATATTGTTTTTGAAAATAATCTTTGATATAATATTCAAATCATTTATCTGTCAGTTCGAACATAAACACTAATATTGTAATAATATCTTGCTCTTTATATGGATCATGTTCTTTATTTAGATGTTCTTCTAATTCTTTGTATTTTTTTATTATATTAAATTCAGTAAGAGTAATTGCCATATTATTTTTTATGAAAATAAATCACTTTATTATAAATAAAGTATTTAAATTTGTCAAATTTTTGGATACATTTTTGTTTATTTTTCGACTTGATATCTGAATAAAATTTAGTATATACTTGAAATATGAAAGTGGTTTTTTTATTGTCTTAAAAGTGTAGTAAATATATGAACTTTTCTTGAATATTAGGTAAAATTTATAATTTCTGAAATATAGTTATATTTGAAAATACTTTACGAAGGATATTTTTTGCTGTAATCGTATTTGTTGCACTATTCTTTATCGCTAAGTTCTTGCTAAAAAGGTTGAAAAAAACTTTAGAAAATAGCGAATGAAAAAGGTTGTGATCACTGATGTGAGCTGTAGCAAAATTGCCTTTCTTTTTTTGGATTCTGGTTGATTTGTTTATTATTTCAAAAATATTAGTATTACCTTTGAAGGCGGTTTCAGTAATTAATGCTGTTTTCTTGTTGATTGTGATATTCTGAACAGCAAAAATTATTGTAAAACTATCATCTTATGTGTTTTGAAAAGCATTAAATGGAAATCCAGCTTGAAAGAAAGCTGCTGAATTGATTGTAAATATTGTCGTTTGGGCATTGTGAATACTTCTGTTTTTGAGCAATATTTGAGTAAATTTGACTCCATTGGTTGCTAGTTTGTGAGTAGCTTCTATTGCTGTCGCATTTGCTCTACAAAATATTTTGGCAGATCTTTTTGCATCATTTTCAATATTATTTTCAAAAATATATGTTATTTGAGATTTTATTGAGATTGGTGATATTTCATGAACTGTAAAAAATATTACATTAAAATGCACTACACTGACTAATGTGTTCTGACAAGATGTAATAATTCCAAACAATATGGCTTTGACTCATAGTATTGTGAATTACTGAAAATCAAAATATAGATGACAGAGGGTTACTATTTGAGTTACTTATTCTACTAATATAAAATATTTGAAAGAAATCCCAGAAATAGTAAAAAATGTAATTACAAATGTTGAAGATACAGAATTTGAACGATGTTATTTCAAAAAGATGAATGATTATAGTTTGGATTTCTTGATTAGTTATAAATGTCTTTCTCCAGATTACAAAAGAATGCTTGAAATAAATGAAAAAATTAATTTGTGATTATTTGAAGAATTTGGAAAGAAATGAATTGAATTTGCATTCCCAAGTCAAACAATATACTCATATAATTTAGATGATGAGGAAAAAGAAAAATCTTGAAGTAAATAGATTTTTTGAGAGCTTGATACTGCTCTACTACTTCTAATTTAATCCGTATTGAGTTTGAAATTTTATATCTTGTTATAATCGTTTATATGGCTACAAAAATTAAGCAACAATTACGAGAAAAGTTTCAAGATGACATTTCAGAATTAACAAAACCATTACAATTATTGTTGAATAAATGATTCCAAACTGGAAGTGTAAGCGAAGAAGATATTATATCAGAAATCGATGATATGGATCAAAGTGCAAAAATGTTGGAAAAATTCTATGATTTGGCAGATAAATTGAGTATAAAAATATTAACTATCGAAGAAGTATTGGAATTAGAATCAAAGGAATTAGTAAAAGAAACAAAATTATGAAAAGTTGAGTTGTACGACAATACATACAAAACAAATGATAAGCAATTCAAGGATTACATAAAATTATATTTCAACGATATCTCAAAAATTCCTCTTTTGACTTGAGAACAAGAAAGAGAAATCGCAAGAAAAATAAAGAAATGAGATGAAGAAGCAAAGAAACAATTAATTGAATCAAATTTGAGATTGGTAATTAGTATAGCAAAGAGATTCTTTGGAAGTAGATTGAGTTTCTCTGATCTTATCCAAGAATGAAACATTTGATTGATTAAAGCTATTGAGAAATTTGATCCAGATAAGGAATTCAAATTCTCTACTTATGCTACTTGGTGGATTAAGCAATCTATCACAAAAGCAATAGCTGATATGACAAAGAATGTTAGAATCCCTGTTCATTTGATTGATGAAATAAATAGTTACAATAAAACATATCAATTATTATTCCAAAAATTTGGTAGAGAGCCAACAAGTAAGGAAATATGAAAAGAATTGAATTTCCCTATAAAAAAGATAAAAAAATTAGAAGAAGTTATCTTTGGAAATGTATCTTTGGATAGAGAAGTTTGAGATGAATGAAGAGATACTTTGGCAGACTTATTGGAGGACTCAAATACTCTTAGACCTGATCAATTCGCAGAAAAAAATAAGTTGAGACAAAATTTGGAGATGATATTGTGAATGTTGGATGATAGGGAAGCTAAAATTATCAAGATGAGATATTGAATTGATTGACCAAGATATACTTTGGAGCAGGTTTGAGAAGAATTTGATGTTACTCGTGAAAGGGTAAGACAAATCGAGCAAAAAGTTATCCAAAAATTAAAAGATCATGAATGATTGCAAAAGATACTTTGAATTGAAGATGATGTAGCAAAGATTGAAGAATTAGAGAAAATGTGAAAGAGAAAGAAAGGTAAAAGAGTTAAAAAGGTTGAATCTCGTGATTATGATGATGACGATGATGATGAAAATGTAGATTACGCTTATCAAGAGTACCTTTCTGAGGCAGAAGATGATGATTTTTAGAAAAAATATGTATAATTTAGTTATTATAAAATGTAAATGACTGATACAACAAATTATGATGCATCCAATATTAGAGTTTTGGAGTGATTGGAACCTGTAAGACAAAGACCATGAATGTATATTTGATCTACAGATATCAAATGATTACACCACATGATACAAGAAATTGTGGATAATTCTGTAGATGAAGCTTTGGCTGGTTTCTGTCATCACATTACTACAATATTACACAAAGATAATTCAGTGACAGTTTATGATGATTGAAGATGAATTCCAGTAGATAAGCATCCAAAAACTTGAAAATCTGCTGTAGAAACAGTTTATACAGTATTACATGCTGGATGAAAATTTGATAAATCTGTATATAAAGTTTCATGATGATTGCACTGAGTTTGAGCATCAGTAGTAAATGCTTTGTCTGAATGGTTGGAAGTTACGGTTCACAAAAACGGACATATTTACAGACAAAGATATGAAAAATGAATTCCACAAACCGAATTGGAAATAATTTGAGATACAGATAGAACATGAACAATTGTTTCATTCTTGCCTGACAAGACAATATTTGATACGATAGATTTCTCTGGAAGTACTGAAATAGCAAGAAATAAGCAATGTGCGTATTTGACTCCTGGTGTAGCATTTACATTTATCGATGAAAAAGAATGAACAAGAAATAGATTCTTCTATGAATGAGGATTAAAGACTTGGTTAAATAATTTAGTTTGAAATCAACAAAAATTATCAGTTCCTCAATATTTGAATATTGAATGAAAAGATTGTCTTGTAGAAATTGCTTTCCAATTTACAAATTCAAGTAATGATAATACACTATCATTTGTAAACAATATCCCAACAAGAGATTGATGAACTCATGTTTTGTGATTCAAATCAGCTCTTTTGAATGCTATGAACGAAATTGGAAAAGAAAAGGATAAAATCGACAAGAAAATATGAGAATTTCAAAATAGTGATGTTACTGATTGATTATATGCAATTGTAAACGTAAAAATTCCAGAGCCTCAATTTGAATGACAGACAAAATGAAGACTTTGAAATGCTTATGTAAGATGAGAAGTAGAAAATATTGTATACAATTACTTGATGGAAGAATTCAAAAAAGATGAATCAGCTTTTGACAAAATATTTGATAAAATCAATTTGGCTGCTAGAGCAAGATTAGCTGCTAAATTAGCAAAAGAGACTATCTTGAGGAAAAATGTAATTGCATGATGAGTTTTGCCATGAAAATTAGCTGATTGTTGAAAAAAATGAATGGAATGAACAGAATTATTCATAGTTGAGGGAGATTCAGCTGGTTGAAGTGCTAAATCAGGTCGTGATAGTATGTATCAAGCTATTTTGCCATTGAGATGAAAAATCTTGAATACAGAACAAGCAGCTATGCAAAGAATTATGACAAATCAAGAAATAAAGAGCTTGATTACAGCTATATGAGCATGAATCAAAGAAAGTTATGATGAACATAATTTGAGATATCAAAGGATCATAATAATGACCGACGCCGACGTTGACTGAGCACACATTAGGACATTATTATTCACATTCTTCTTTAGATTTATGAGACCTTTGATTGAGAATGGACATTTATTTGCTGCATGTCCTCCAATATACAAATTCTCACAATGAAAAACTGAAAAATATATCTATAGAGAGGAAGAAACTCCACAAGATCATTGATTTGACCCTGAAAAGACAGAAGTTCAGAGATATAAAGGTCTATGAGAAATGAATGCTGAACAACTTTGGACAACAACAATGGATCCAAATAATAGGAGATTGAACCAAGTAAATATTGAAGATGCAGAAGAAGCTGATAGACTATTCAGAATTTTGATGGGTGAAGATGTACTTTCAAGGAAACATTTCATCCTAACTCATGCAAAGTCTGTAAAGAATATGGATATATAATTTAAATATATGTTATGATTTTTGAATTTTGTGATGATTACTATTAAATATATAAAAACATAATCTAAAAATTCAAATCTATGAAAAAGAAAACAAAAATCATTATTGCGTTAATTGGAATTCTTTTGCTTTGTTCGGCATTTACTGCTGGAAGAAAACTTTCTCGTTATGATCCAAATCCGTATAGTGACGGTGTCCAGTATTTTGTTGACCCTGAAACTGGGGTTAACTATTTAATTGCCATCGAGCGACGCGATCGTGGTGTTGGTGTTGGATTTACCGTGAGGTTTAACTCTGATGGTACCATAATGGTCACAAAATAAATAATAATCAACTGTTCGAATGTCAGCAACTTTATGTTGCTGCTTTTTTTTGATTGAATTATTAGATTTTTAAAAGTAAATTTGCACTGCTACATATGCCTGTATATGTAAAATTACTGTAATAATCGCTTCAACAGTTGAAGATTGCTTGTGTTCCTTCTACTGAAATATTTTTATCTTTTAACCGATAAATACTATTTAGTCATGTTATTCATTTAAAAACATCTCATGTAAGACATCTTCATATTCATCAAATTCAAATTAATTGTTCGTATTTGTTTGTTATATCACATTCTATTTTGTTTTCTTTCAAAAATTCATTTAATGCTCTTAATAAATTTGATATTTCTTTTATACTAAACGATTTCTTTTTGATTTTTTTATTATTTTCAAATTCTATTTTGTCGATACTTTTTTCTGAAACGAAAAAATTAAATTTATATCATTTGAATTTTCATTTTTGAGGTAAGTTTATGTGTATAATTTTTCATTTAATTCATCGTATCTCTTCATTTTTATCGATTGTAACAAAATTTTTTATTAAATTTTCTATATGTGTTATCTTGTTAGTGCTATAATCCCACTCCGCCCCATTGTTATTGTATTCTCATTTATTATGGCTTTTCATTTTTTTCTCGAAATATTCGTTTAAATCAGTAATTAATTCTCTTTTCAAACTTTCAATCAATTTTGAATTTTTAATAAATTCTATTTGGTGCGCTTTGTATCTATTCAATTTTTCCATATTAATGTCAATCATTGATTTGGGGTTTATTTAAATTGTTTTACATTTTTATGTTTATTTTATTAAATGTCAACTATTAATCATTGTTATATTTTTAATATTGATATTTTATGTAAAAAAATATACAATGTATATGAATATTTTTATTAGTAATGCAAAACATGTGATTAAATTATGATGTGATGAAAATGAAATTTAATACCATTGATGAACCAAAATTTCCAACAATTCCCAAAAATAGCGTTATTTATGTGCTTTTTAAAGGTCCATTAATTCCAAATGATTCAATATGATTCTTAAATACTTTTCTTGAAAAGAAAAAGTTTAATAAATATGACCATTCTCGTTTTGAAGTTGAAAATATTCGAGTAAATTTAAATGAGACATATAAAAAAACACAATTTATATGAATGGATACTGGTATTATAATAGAAATAATAGATAAATTATATGATTATTATACTGAATACAAAAATTTGCTTTTAGATGATATAGATAAAATTGATAAAACAAGTACAGAACTTTTTGAAGTTGATTTAGATAAATCAGATAGAGAATGTATTGAATCAGAATATAGACTAGCATCTATAATGGCAGCTAGAAAAGTAGAAGAATATTTAATATGAATGCTACAAATGAAATATAGTTTGCGTTCGTGAGTAGAGGATGATGAATTATATTTAGACAAATTTAGGTTGAAGTCAGAAAGACTTATATTAGATTATTTTTGAGATTTTGAACGTGAAAAAAAATATTTGAACGATTTAGAGGTGGAATATAAAACTGCAATTAATGAATTTATGTTAGAGTATGTTTGAGATTTTGAATTTAAAAGCCAAAACTTAGAAAAAGAATATGAAGCTAAAATTAATAAATTATTAAAAAATTGTGAAACTAATTCGAACATATCAAAAGAAGAAATAGAAATTAAAATGTTAATTAATTTTTGAATCAAACAGAGAAGAGATGTTGCAAGAAGCTCTGTATGAGGATTAAAAGATGAAATATATAGATTGGTAAGATGATTTGATGTAATATTAAGCAAAGATCT
>Ga0310786_10008462_pt1 | contig 13200 bp, 6 predicted proteins | sample AusTroGonzalo_MG_FD_203881 | JGI IMG/M metagenome (GOLD analysis project Ga0310786, IMG submission 203881) | Bovine rumen microbial communities from tropical cattle in Woodstock, Queensland, Australia - Gonzalo_03 (v2) (version 2) | ecosystem: Host-associated > Mammals > Digestive system >... | reverse complement strand
GTGGAAAGCGGTTCCGTTTCGTTGGTGTGGAACGGCCCCAGCGTGTTTCGAGGTGAGGTTTCCAACCGGAGTTCGATGCGGTTTTTCCCCGCCTTCAGCGCCGACGACACGTCGAGTTCATACGGAGGCGCGAAGACGACGGGGAACTCCCGCCCGTTGACCGTTATCTGTGCGGCGTTCGCCTTGAAACGCGACCAGCGCAGGCGTTTGAAGCGTGCGGCTTCGGCGCGGGAGAGCGTGAGCTCCTTTTCGAGTACCAGCGTCCCCGTGAAGAACGGGAACCCCTGCAAAACGGTGCGTCCCGAATCCACCTCCTCCGGCATATCGCCGAGGACAAACGGTGCGCCGAGGTAATACGAACCGGATTTTTCCTTTTTCGTCTTGCCCTTGCAGAAACACCCGAATTTTCCGAGCAGGTAGGCCGCCTCGACCTCACTGTCGAAGTAGAGCTTGTTGGCTTCGCTCTCGAATTTTTTCGCGCGTTCGATGGCGGCGCGGACGGCGGCGCTCTGCCGGAAGTGCGTCCTCACCTCGAAGAAGTTCCGCCCCGCCTTGATGGCGGATGCGGGCAGCCGCAGCATGCGGATGGAGCGGTCGAGAAAAACCCTTGGCAGGAACCGCTTGGCGATCCTTTTCCCGTTCAGGAAATAGGCGGCGTTTTCGTCCGGTTCGACCGCGATCTTGAGGTCGGCCTTTGCCGCGTCGAGCTCCGGCAGCACCTCGAAGGCGTAGCGCATCTGCAGCGGCGTATCATGGGGCAGCGCCAGCAAACGGTTGAAAAGACTCAGCGTGTCGGTCTCACGTTCCCACGTGCCGGTTTCCCCGAGGCGGTAAGTGACCTTCTCCAGCGTCATCACGTTTTCCGAAGTCCGGCACCGCCACTTTTCCGTCAGATCGACGTTTTTCGTCTCCGGAAGATCCTTTGCCCGGATCAGCAGACTGCCGCTTGCCGGAATACCGGTCAGGAACACGCTTTTCCCGTCCGGGCGGGCGAAGAGCGGCAGCACTTTTTCGACTTCGCCGCTTTCCTGATCGACGACCTCCGCCTTTTCCGCGGGGAAAGGCAAGGTGACTTCCAGCACACAGCCGGACTCCACCTCCGGAACGTTGGAGTATATTTCGGTGCAGAAATAATCCTCCTGGATGCGGTTTTCGGGGAGACTGGCAAAATCGGCGAGGTAGTACCACCGCTCCTTATTCTTCGGGAAGTGCCGCCATGTGCCGCGGACCCGTCCCGGCGTACCGCCGATATTTCGGATGCCGAGCGCCGGTATGGTCTGCAAAAATCCGATGACCTCTTCCTCGCTTTTGCACACGGGAAGCGCGTTCCAGAAGTCCAGTTCTTTCGGCGCGGGTTTATTCCCGTCGACGAGGAAAACCTGTATTGCCGAAGGTGCGAAACGGACGATCCTGCCACCTTGACGCGAAAATTCCCGCAGCAGCCGCAGAGTCGACCCGAGCAGATTTTCCACGGGCGGGATGACCACGCAGGAATAGCGCATCGCGCCGAGTTCGAGCACTCCGGCTGCGGCCGCGCCTTTTTCCGCCAGCATGATCTCGTCGCCGTAATGGAACGGGATCCCGGCTTCGCTGATCTTACTGCTCAGTCGGAAGAAGGGCTTGAAGAGTTCCTTGCTGCGCGGATCCGCGAGGCTGCCGTGACTGTGCATCCACGCCGAGCTTTCACCGTGGATGAGCAGTACTTCACACTCGGTTTCGCCGGTCGCCAGCATGCGTCCGACCCGGGCGAAGGCGTCGTTCAGCGTTTTCACATGACGCCACATCGGGTGCTGATAGAAGACCGACGCCGGGTAGTCGCGCTTCCTGAGCCCGTGGATGGAGTAGCTTTCCAAGTGCTGACACAGCAGATTGACACCATAGACGAGATGCTGCTGGTAAAGCCATTTCATGCCGCGCATATTGTAGTTCCAGCCGCTGCACCCGAAGGTCTCGACGATGATCTGGCGCTGGTTGTTCTGCGCGGCGGCGGAGGCAACCTGAATGTCCGGAACGAGAAAAGTGGAGGCGCGGCTGAGATGATCGATCCCGGGGATGGAGTAACCCTCGTATTGCGGCATGACCGCGCCGTTGACGTTCAGCTGCGAGTCGTAGGACTCTTCGAGCAGGTGATGTCCGGTCAGCTGCCAGCGGTGTTTACGGCACCATGCTCCAAGCTGATTTATGTAGCTGTCCCGGAACAAAACGCTCGCGGTCTTCCAGAATTCGATCCGGGTGCGCCGCCAGTCGCCGACTTCCAGCACGAGCTTCGGGAAAACGTCGAGCAGTTTTTTCCCTGTGTTTTTGCGGTACGCGTCGGCGAGGATCGGCGACCACGGGATGCCCCGGACGGAGAGCTGCGGCTCGTCGGTGAAAATCCCCGCCAGATCGCGGCGGACGTCTCCGGGGAGCTCCTTCCAGTACCGTTCATAGACCTTTTCGATGAATTTTGCGACCACGGCGGGGTTCAGGTTGTCCACGTAAAACGGATTGACGAATACTTGCAGCGCGAAAGCGGCGCCGTCCCGACCGGGCAGCCGTTTGCCCGCCTTGTCGTACCACGCGAGCGTCTTGCCCGCATCGGAGATTTCAGCGACCTTTCGCAGCTCCGCGTGCTTGGACTGATACTCCTCGCCCAGCGCGTTCACCGTGCCGTCGCCGAAGCCGGAGGGCCAGCCGTTTTCGTCGTAGAGCCACGGTTTCATGCCGAGTTTCACGGCTTCGCGGACGCAGAGTACGACGGCATCCATCCACTCCTTGCCCATGTACGGGGTTTTCAAGCCGCCGCGGGCGTGCATGAAAAAGCCGCCGATCCCGGCGTCGTGCATCTCATGGATCTGCCGAACGAGTTCCGTTTTTTCCAACTTGTCGTTCCAGCTCCAGAAGGGCACCGGACGGAACTGTGCCTCCACTTCGGGAGCGGACGGATCGCAACGATGAATATTCATAATCTAACCCGTATGTTTATAATACTTCCTGATAATTGATCCTATTTATAATATATAATGAAGAAACTGAAAAACCTTAAACATTGCCCCAAAAAATATAAAAAATCGTTAAAAACCCCTTCGTTTGCCTCAGTGAGCGCTGGGACTGCCGCCGGGGAAAGGATACAAACCTTCACGGATTGTGAATTTCCATCCATTTAACGGTGTTTCGAGCGGAGATATATTACACCGATCGGCAGCAAACGTAAGGTTCGATCCGGAAGGTGAAACATGAATGCGACATTAAAACCCGATTCCCTGAAAACAAACAATTTGGTCGATCCGATCGGGCTCAACGGCACGGCTCCGGAATTTTCCTGGAAACTCGGTCCGGAATCATTCGGGCACGAACAGCGTGCGTGGGAGATCCGTGCGGGCAAAAATCCCGATCTCGACGGCGGGATCATTTGGGATTCGGGAAAAATCACGGGTTCGGTCTGTTCCGGGCATCGCTGGGGAGGCCCGGTTCTGCGAAGCCGGGACCGCATCTATTGGCAACTCAAGCTCTGGGATGAAAACGGCATGGAAAGTGGATGGAGCGCCACGGCATTCTTCGAAATCGGGCTGGTCACGCTTCGGGACTGGGATGTTCAATGGATCGGTTTCCCCGGAGGATGGTCCGGTCATGCGGTTTGTTTTCAAAAGCGTTTTGATGCACCGGAAAATTTTCATCAGGCCCGTGTATATTTGGGCGGACCAGCTTGGTCGGAAGCATGGCTCAACGGGATCAAACTGGGCGGAAACGCGGTCCTCCAGCCGGCGCAGACAGATTACTCGAAGAGCTGGCATTATCTGACTTATGACGTAACGGAGTATCTGCGCCCCGGAGAAAACGTATTTGCCGTTCACGCCGGAGCCGGATGGTATGGAACTCCGGTGATCTGTTACCGTGTCGAGGCGGATGGCAAATTGTTGACCCGTTCGCATTTTCTTTCACTGCCGAATGTCTGTAAATCGCCGGTTTCCCGCAACAGCGTCTATGGAGGCGAGGAATATGATGCGCGGCAGGAGCTTGATCCTTCGTGGAAACTGCCGGGCGGAAGTTCGTTCCCATGCGTACGTCCCGCATTCCGGGTTTCCGGAGTCGCGGGAGTGCCGCGCGGATTGGAGGAGGAGCCGATCGTCCCGCAAGAGGAGATTTTGCCGGTCGATATTCGACCGATCGCCGAAAGGCGCTGGAGCGTGGATTTCGGACGGAATTTCGCAGGATGGTGCCGACTGAAAGCCCGTGTTCCCCGAGGAACCGTCATCAAAATGATGTTTTCGGAGATCCGTAATCCGGATGGATCCGCGAATCAGGATAATCTGCTGGGTGAGCAGGCTCTGGATACCTATATCGCCAAAGGCGATCCGAACGGCGAGGTATTCGAACCGCATTTCACCTATCACGGCTTCCGTTACGTCGAGATCCGCGGCTTGCCGGAGCCGCCTTCCGCGGATACCATAACGGGGATCGTGCTGCGGACCGACTGCCGTCGGACCGGAAAATTTTCCTGCGGAAATGATCTTGCGAACCGGATTTTCACCATGATCCTCCACACCGAGGAAAGCAATCTTTACGCAGTCCCGACCGACTGCCCGCAGCGGACCGAACGCATGGGATGGCTGAACGATCTGATGGCTCGCGGGGAAGGATCGCAGTATCTCTTCGACGAATCAAATCTGCTGGAAAAATGGCTGCACGACATTGCCGAAGCGCAAGATCCGCAAACCGGTGACATCCCCATGACCGCACCGTTTTATTGGGGGTTTGAGCCCGATCCCGTCTGTTCCAGCTTCATCGAAACGGCATGGCTCAATTATGCCTTTCATGGCAAGTATGCACTGTTGGAAGATCTCTATCCCAATTTCCGGCGCTGGACGGAATCGTTGATGAAATTGCGGGATGCGGACGGCATCCTCCGGGTCGGAGGTTTCGTCGGCGACTGGGTGCCGCCGATCAAATTCAATGCGGGGCAGGAAAGTCCCCGGAACTTCACCGTTCCGCACGGGCTTGTTTCCACGGCGCTTCTGCATTATGCCCTGGAACTGCAGATCAGGATCGCCCGCATTCTGAAAAAAGAAACCGATATTCTAACGTCCGTTGCCGAGCAGGTCCGCGAAGATTTCCTCCGCTGCTACCGTTCCGCCCCGGGACGCCTTGAGGAGGAAAGCCAATCCGCCTATGCGTTTGCCCTTTACTGCGGTTTGTTCACGGATGACGAGGGGCGTTCCGCCGCCGCCAGACTTGCGGAGCTTTTCCGGGAAAACGGATGCAAGCACACGACCGGAAACATCGGGACGAAATATCTCCTCGTGATGCTTTCGGAATACGGGTATGCCGATCTGGCTTGGAAGCTGATCGTTTCGGAGGATTATCCGGGATGGGGTTATATGCTTGCCAACGGCGCGACGACTTTGTGGGAACGCTGGGAACTGGCCGAAGGACCGGGCATGAACTCGCACAATCATCCGATGCTGAATTCGCCGCTGCTCTGGTTCTTCCGTTATCCGGGCGGGATCCGCATTCTGCCGGAGACCGCCGGATTCGATCGTTTCGAGCTGGCTCCGGTCTTTCCGGAAGGGTTGGATCATGCCGAAGCGGAATATCTGTCCTGCCGCGGCAAGGTTCTTTCCGCATGGAAACGGAACGGTTCGAAAATAGAGTATCGCTTCGAGGTCCCGGCCGGATGCCGGGCGATGGTGAGACTGCCGGGGCGGGCGAAGCAGGAGTTCAAGGGCGGAAGGTTTTCTCTTGAAATCGTGCGGGAAGCATGATATTCAATCGTGGAGGCTGCGGTTCTGTTTCCGGTATCCGGCGGGGGGGAAGTGCATCACCTGCCAGAACACGCGCGTGAAATGATAGCGGTCGGAAAAACCGGTCTCTTCGGCGATCTCTTCAATGGAAAGATCGCTGAACTGAAGCATTTCACACGCGCGTTCGATCCGCTTGCGCCGGAAAAATTTCTGGGGAGCTTCCTTCAGTTCCGATTTGAAGAGACGCAGAAAACCGTTTCGACTCATCCCGACTTTTTCCGCCAGAAGATCGTTGCTGTAAACTCCGTTCAGATGATGGAGCATCCACGAAAGGACCTGCCGGATCCGGGGATCGTATTCCGGAGGCAGACGCAGGACATCTTCCGGCAGACTAAGCAGGGCGGAAGATACTATGGACACCGCGGTAAGTCTGGTCAACTGATCGTTTTCCTGATTCTTGCTTCGCCCGATAAATCGCCGGATCAGTTCCTTCAGCCGCTCATCTGCCGGGATCCGGAACAGTTTGTGCTGAGGCACCTGCCGTTCGCTCAAGTCAAAATGGATGTAAAATTGAGAAAACGGCGATTTCGCCAAGGTGGAAAAGCAGAAATATCCGGGAATAATGTAAAAATATTCCGGCAGAAGCGGAATTTCTTCCCCTTCTACGCGGAGATATCCTCCGGGGATCGGATCCCAGTAAAAACGCCAGGATGGAGTCCGCAGATCATTCTGGATCCACGGGTAAATATTTTCCGCGTAACAGCAGCAGTAGATTTTCGGAGTATTACTCGAATCCAGTTCCTTTTCATATCCCATATCATTGCCCGCCGTTTCAAATATGCACAAAAAAGTAATTTTCATCTATTGGAAAAATCCAATTGTGAAATACAATAATACATAATCGAAATTTTTCAAGAAAAACACCGAAAAAACATGGTCGCGTCCGGAAAGAAACGCATCGAAGGCGAAAGCTGCATATTCATCGGGGACACCCCGGCGAAACTGCTGTTCCGTCCGTCCGGTTCGGTCAAACTCACCGATCCGGCATTCGGAAAGACGTTCGAAGAGGGCAGAGACTATATACTCGACCGGATTTCGGGAAGCATCTTCAGAACGGAACATTCGCGTCTGCCGTCGCTCGCGAAAGCGGATCTTTATCCGTCGGAAAAAGTCTCCTTTTACCCCGCACCGGACGCCAATGCGGTCCCCGGCGGTCCCGACGGGAAAAATCTGCGTTTCGATGCCGGACTTTTCTTTGCCGGGAAACAGTTCGAAGCGGAGTACGAGACGGATCGCGGAGAATGGTCCGAAGGATTGTTTAGGGCGTCGCCTTTTCTTCCGCATCACGGTTTGTTCCGGCGTATGGTTTCACTTGGAAACAGCATCACGGAAGGATATAACGCTTCCGCTTATATCGGGGGAGCTCCTTTCCGCAAGCCGTATCCGGGACGTGTCGCGGAAGCACTGAACGCGGAACTCGTCAATCTCGGAAAGAACGGCGCTTCGACATCCCTGCTTGCCGAGCTCGCGCCAAAGGTCATTGGATTGCGACCCGATCTCATCACGATAGCATTCGGGATGAACGATTTGATGAAATATACCCCGGAACAGTATGTGGACCAAATCGCATCGGGCGTTCGGTCGCTCCAAAATGCGTTGCCGTTCGCCTGTGTTGTTGTGGTAACGCCGATGTGCGGCAATCCGGAATGGAGCCGGACCCCTGTGGAAACTACGCGTGCGTTTGCTTTCGCTCTGCGCGAATGGGCATTGCGGAAAAAAATCGCCTGCGCCGATCTCTTTTCCGTGTGGGATTTTGTACTGTCGCGCAAGGGATTTTTTTCCATGACCGGAAACGGAGTGAATCATCCGAATGATTTCGGGCATTTTCTCTATGCGAAGACCATACTTTCAACATTGAACCATCACTGAAAAAGGAGCAAAAAATGGCAAAAGGACAAGTTTTGTTCGATTCGGCGAAGGAGTATTACGGGACTCTGGGAGTGGATGTCGAGCGCGCACTGTCCATACTGGACGGGATGCAGCTGGGACTTCATGCGTGGCAGGGAGATGATGTCCGCGGATTCGAGACCGGGGATTTCTCGCTTACCGGAGGCTGTCAGGTCACGGGCAGTTATCCGGGACGCGCCCGCACCGCCGACGAGCTCCGTGCCGATCTCGATCTTGCGATGAAGCTGATCCCCGGGCACCACCGCGTCGGTTTGCAGGGGCATCAGGTGGACCGGATGTTCCCTGGCGTGGACCGCGACGCCTATACGATCGAAAACTTCCGTTCGTGGCTGGACTGGGCGAAGGATAGAAAGATCGGACTCGATCTTGCTCCGGCTTTTTACGGTCATGACAAGCTCGATCACAATTTTTCCCTCTCGCATCCGGATCCCGCCGTCCGCGACTTCTGGATCAGCCATGGGATCGCCTGCCGGAAAATCGGTGAGACATTCGGGCGCGAATTGGGAACTCCCTCCATTGTCAATTTCTGGATGCCGGACGGTTTCAAGGACACTCCGAGCGACCGCTTCGCTCCGCGTCAGCGCATGGTGGAGGCGCTGGACCGCTGTTTCGCGGAAAAGCTCGATCCTGCATTCGAACGCGACACTTTGGAGCAGAAGCTCTTCGGCATCGGAGTGGAATCGTGTACGATCGGCTCCCATGAATTCTGCATGCTCTATGCGGCATCCAGAGGGCTCATCCTCTGTTTCGATACGGGGCATTTCCATCCCACCGAACAGGTTTCGGACAAACTCTCGGCGGTTTTCTGCATGATGGATGAACTTTTCCTGCATGTCAGCCGGGGAGTCCGTTGGGATTCGGATCATGTCACGGTGATAAATGACGATCTTTTGAATCTTGCGCGTGAATCCGTCGCGTACGGCTATCTCGACAAGATCCATTTCGGCCTCGATTTCTTCGATGCGACGATCAACCGGATCGCCGCCCTGGTCATCGGCGCCCGCAGTTTCCAAAAAGCGCTTCTGATCGCTCTGCTGGAGCCCGCGGGCGCAAAACTGGCGGAACGGCGATTCGATTACACGGAACGACTTTCCCTGCAGGAGGCGGCGAAGGCCATGCCGTGGGGGATCGTTTGGAACGAATGGTGCGAACGCCGGAATGTGCCATCCGATTTTGAGTTCATGAAAGAGATCCGGGATTATGAAAAGCGCGTCCTCGCCGCGCGCGGGTGATTCGGTCGAAACGCGGCAGATCATGAGCGGACAGGTCGGCAGCCGGTCAAAAATATAGGGTAAATATGATTGCAGACATTCTGACGGCGCAAGAGTACATCGGACAGTTCGATGTGCCATCACAACTGAATTCGTCCCCGGAAACCCATGAGGTCCCTGACTGGTTTTATGAACCGGGGCTGAAGGCGATTTTTTATGACAGCGTTTCTTATCGGAACAGGCCGACCCGTTGTTTTGCCTGGATCGGTTTACCGGAAGGAGCAAGCAAAGACATTCCGGTCCCGGGGATCGTTCTGATCCACGGGGGCGGCGGCACGGCTCTTGCCAACTGGGTCAAGCACTGGAACGATCTGGGATATGCGGCGATCTCGATGGATACCTGCGGGGCGATGCCTTGCTGGAGCGCCACCCCCGGATGGCATCCGTCCTGGCCGAGGCATGAGTATGGCGGGGCTCCCGGGTGGGGCGGGTTCGATAAAGTCGATCTGCCCGTAAAAGAGCAATGGGTCTATCAGGCCGCTGCATCGGTACTGAGAGCAACGGCACTGTTGAGGAGGATGCCCGAAGTCGATGCCGACCGGATCGGCATTGCCGGGATCTCCTGGGGAGGATTTCTCGCTCTGATCGCAAGTTCCATCTCGCCCCAAAACACCTATCGATTTGCCATCCCGGTCTATGCGTCGACTCATTTTACGGATTATTTTTCGAGTACGGTCGATCCGGCTCGATGTACTGAAGAACAATTGAAAAGATGGACGCAGATGTGGGACCCGACTCCGGCTTTGCGAAAATCCGCTACCCCGACTCTTTTCCTGACGGATGCCGAAGATTTGGCATTTGCCCTGCCGTCTTGGGAAAAAACCACGGAACTCCAAGAACCGGGATATGTCAAAAGGTCTTTGCGCATTGGTTATTCTCACGATCATGACGCCAGCATGCATTCCAGGACGGAAGCGGCATTCGCGGGCGCAGTCTTGAATCATGAAAAACTGCCGGAATGGGTGCTTGTCCGGAATGACGGAACGAAGTTGCGGGCTGCCGTCGAAATGAATGGACGCCGGATCGTTTCCTGCAAACTGTGTTATACCCGTGCGGAAGGTTTTTGGGCGGACCGGCGCTGGCGCGAAATTCCCCTGAAGACCTCGGACGGACAAGTCGAGGTCGACATACCCCGTCATGCGACGGCGGCTTTCTTTGCGGTCGCCGACGATCTCGGCGGTATTTGGACCAGTCGGGTCGTCTTTTTCGAGCGCCGGGGCGCCTGACCTCAAACACTTTCATGACCTCTTCAAACCGTTTCGGAAACCGCCCCGCCGACGGAAGCCCCCGGCAATGGGATTCCAAGGGTAAAACCATAAATAAAAACGCGCTTTTGCACGGATATTGATATTTTGCGCCACGATCCTTATGGATTTGGTCGCGGGTGCGCAGTATACTTTACCATAACATATAAGGAGTCCATCGCGCCATGAAGGAAAAGCTTCTGCTCTGGCCGTTCGCGGTCGCAGGCGATTTTCAACCGTTTCTCGAAATGTCTCTGCTCGACCGCCCGCGCGCCGCGAAGTCGGGTCTGGTGCTGGTGCTTCCGGGCGGCGGTTATCTTATGCGCGCCGACCACGAGGGGGCGCCGGTGGCGGAGAAGTTCAACGAACTCGGCTGGCACGCCGCGACTTTGCAGTACCGGGTTTCTCCGAGCGTCTTTCCCGCGCCCCAGCAGGATGCGGTCCGCGCATTGCGGCTGATCCGCGGTCGTTCGGCAGAGTGTGGCGTGGACAGGATCGCCATCCTCGGCTTCTCGGCGGGCGCGCACCTCGCCGCCTGTACGGGCACGATCTGGAACGAGATAAACGCCGACGCCGGGGACGCGATCGACCGCGAACCCGCCCGCCCCGACGCGATGATCCTCTGCTACCCCGTGATCTACCTCACGCACGGCCACTTGGGGAGCGCGCAAAATCTGTTCGGCGCGGAGCATCCGGCGACCGACGAACTCGCTCCGCTCGACCTCGACACGCGCGTCACCGCCGACACGCCGCCCGCGTTTCTGTGGCACACGGCGACCGATCAGCTGGTGGACGTGCGCAACTCGATCGACTTCGCGGAGGCGATGTGGAAAGCCGGAAACACCGCCGAGCTGCACATCTACCCCACGGGCGGGCACGGGCAGGGGCTGGGCGACGGTCCCGACAGCCCCCGGGCGCTTCGTTCGTGGCCGCAGCTCGCCTCGGAGTTTCTCAAGACCGTCGGCTTCGTTCCGGCGCGGTAACGGAGCAAGGCGCGGGATTGACCGCGATGCGCCGCCGCCGTTTCGATTTTTCACAACCAAAGGGACAATAAATAAAAACGTGTTTTTGCACGGATATTGATATTTTGCGCTCCGAGGCTTAAGGTTTTACCCCCTTGCAAGTGGTATATTTTGCATGATTTAGTGGAATTGTATTTTTTCAACCGAAGGAGGAAATAAAATGAATCTCTACGGACCAGCTGAAAACTTCAACAACGTGCCGGTCGGTACAGAAACCACCGTCACTGTTTACGGCAAGACCTTCACGGGACCCTACAAGGGCGACAGCGCTGCAAGCGGCGGCGTGCTGATGTATGGCGTGACCATCGGTTCCAGTCTTTACACCAACGGCAAAGGGTATGTGTACGACTGTACCGTCACAGTGAACAACGCGCTCCGAGTCAACTCGGGCGGCGCGTATGAGATCATCAACACCGTGTTCGATCTGGCGAGCGCCGGCAACGGTCTGGTGCTGAATCAGGCTTCGACCAACGTGACTACCGTTTCCGGCAGCACGTTCCGCACCGGCAGCAACATTTCCGTAACCAGCGGGGACATTCTGGAGTTTCAGAATACCAACTACATCAACGCCAATATCTCCATTTCCTCCGGCACGGTGCGGCTGGCGAACAACGCGGGTCTGGTCTTCGGCAACAGTTCCGACATCTCCATCGGCGACTTGACCTTCGGCAGCGGCAACTCGATCACCTTCGCGGGAACCAACAAGGTGGCGTTCGCCTCGGGCGAGGACTTCACCGGCGTCTCGATCACGGTGGATACCTCCAACCTCGCGCCCGCCGATCAAATCTATACGCTCGCGACCAACGTCTCGGGCGTGACGGCGGCGGACATCACCGTCACCGACCCCGACTGGTGGCGCGTCACGTTGACCGGCACCACGCTGAAAGCCGAGACCAGGGCTATCGTCGCCGCCATGTACGGCCCGGCGGATAAATTCGGCGGCGCGTCGGTCGGCGACAAGGTCGCCTTTACGGCATACGGCAAGAAATTCGCCGGCACCTATTACGGCGACAGCGCCGCGAACGGCGGCGTGATGATGTACGGCGTCACCATCAGCTCCACGCCCTACACCAACGGTAAGGGTTACGTCTACGACTGCACCGTCACGGGAGGCCTCCAAGTCAACTCGGGCGGCAGTTACGAGATCGTCAACACCGTGTTCCAGCGGTCGAGCTCCGGCTACGCGCTGCTGCTGAATCAGGCGTCGACCAACGTGACCACCGTCACCGACTGCTCTTTCTCCGCAAACAGCCAGATCTACGTCAAAGCCAACGACATTCTGGAGTTCCGGGGCACCAACCGCATCAACTCCGCGATCACCGTGGAGTCGGGGGCGGGCACGGTGCGGCTGGCGGATGACGCCAATATCGTTTTCGGTAACTCGTCGGGCGTCACCATCGGCGCCGATCTGACCTTCGCCAGCGGCAACTCGATCACCTTCAGTGGGGCAGGGCTGATAAAATTCGACGCCAATGAGAACCTCGCGGGCGTCGCCATCACGGTCGACACCACCAACTACTCGATCAGCAGCCCCACCACCGTGACGGTGGCGAAGAACTTCGCGGGCGTTGCGGTCGAGGACATAACCGTCACTGGCGCCAACAGCAATCTGTGGACGCTGAGTTTGAGCGACGGTACGCTGACCGCCACCAGCAATTTCACCAAGGTCACCAACTTGTACGGCCCGGCGGAGAAGTTCCCCGGCGCGACGGTGGGAGAGACGACCGTCATCACGGCTTACGGCAAGAACTTCGTCGGCACCTATCAGGGCGACGGCGTCGGCAACACCGGGTCGATGATGTACGGCTCCACCATCAGCACCCAGCCCTACACCAACGGTCAAAACTATGTCTACGACTGTACCGTCTCGAATCAGCTCATAGTCAACTCGGGCGGTGCGTACGAGATCGTCAACACAACCTTCAACCGGGCGAGTTCCGGCAATGTACTGTGGGTACGGCAAGCGTCGAGCCGG
>Ga0310786_10008461_pt1 | contig 13201 bp, 17 predicted proteins | sample AusTroGonzalo_MG_FD_203881 | JGI IMG/M metagenome (GOLD analysis project Ga0310786, IMG submission 203881) | Bovine rumen microbial communities from tropical cattle in Woodstock, Queensland, Australia - Gonzalo_03 (v2) (version 2) | ecosystem: Host-associated > Mammals > Digestive system >... | reverse complement strand
TAAAAGTAACATTACCATCATTATTTGCATTCCAATCGGTTAAATAAAACATACCCATTTTAACATACTCTATACCATTATCTTCAGTAAGAACACCTATATATGGTTCTATCGTAACATTATCGGTTAAATATTGTGTTATACCTTTAGGGTTTATAGGATCAAATTTATTACCACCATATGTTGTTGGATAATTATTAATCCTAACAGTACATGTATTTATCGGTAAACTTTCAACTAATATATCAAAATTTTCATTAACATCGAAACCGATTAGTTCATCACCTTCATAAAAATCACTAATATTAAAGTCTATATTCGCAATTCTCACTCTATTTTTTATAAATTCAACGTTAGATATATGCAATTCGATTTGCGAAATATACATATCTGTATCGAATATTTGTTGATAAGCTAAAGATGTATTATTAGTCACATTATAGGTATGGTCATTATTATCAGTATCCTTAATAGTAATTTCAAAATCAAATGGTAAATTATCCTTAAAGTACATTGTAATACCTTTTACAGGTACATTTGTAGAATTGTTAGAAATTGTTATTGTGGTATCATCTATATCTTCAAATATATCATTCGTAACTATGCCTACACTATCGATTATATTTGTATTCCAAAGCATAAAAGAACCATCTAATGATGTATAATTTTCTTCTAAAGTTGCATATTTATTCATTATTTTTTTATTTGATAACAAACCACTACCATCGCTTAATACAACACTTGCTAAAGTAGGTATTGTGTCTACTTCTAATTCATAATCATTATCTTGATATTTAATTTCTACATAACCATGAATTTCTCTATTATCAGATTTTATCGCATTTTTAAAACTTTTACTCACATTTATCATATTAATACTCTATGAAATTTGCTGTTACATCGGTTCTCATAGTTAATTCATATGTTTGTGGATTTATAAATCTTGTTTTTCCATCAACTGGACCGCAATAACACTTAATTTCTCTCCTTTGACTATAATTATCAGTATATCTTAAATAGATATAATCTTCATTATATAATGTTTGTAATAATGCCATTTCAGAACTATTTAACTTGTTCCAACCACAAATTACTTTAGCTCTATTTCTTCTAACAATATCCCTATGTAAATAACCAATACTATCTTGATAAGAACGTTCAAGGTGTGTATATGTTGGAGAATAATTATCAGGAGAAGGAGTTGGAAGTTCAATCCAACTCGCTTTATTATCTAAACTTGCTTCTAACAATGCCATATTATCAACTCCTTACTACAACACTTGAGGTGTTTTTATTTCTACTTATTTGTTGTGTATCATCATATATTGCTTCTGCCACTCTTTTACTACTCATATTAATGTTAATAGGTCTTTCCGCGTATTCTATCATACTTGAATTTAAAGATACTAATAAATCTATTATTTGTTTATTATCAGCACCATTATCATATCCACCTGTTGTTGGATTATATTTTTTCGGTACTACTGCTTCACCTTCATGTAAATGATATAAACCTTCGTTTTCGATTTGGTTCGTACCTGTTGCTAAACCAGGTATCTTAAATGGTTTCCAACCGACACCTATTTTTGTACCAGGAATATTTATATTAATACCCTCTAATCCAAGTTTTAATGCGTTTTTAAGATAAGTTACCACCGCATTTCCTAATTTTCCACCTATGTGTTGACCAAGTTCTTCTATTTTAGAATCGATAGTTCTTTCTACATCTTCTACAACTCTATTCCATAATGATTGTTTAATAGTTATTGCTGCTCTAATACCATGAATAAGTAATTCTATGATTTTTTCACCAATTTTTAACCAGTCTATTCCTTCAACAAAGTCTACTATGCTATTTGTAATTTTTTCAACATCTAAAGCAACTATAAAAGCGCTTGCGGTATCTAATAATCCAGTTATACCTGCTGTTATTGTTTCTGCTGCTTTTGTAAAGTCAAAGTCGTTGAAAAAACCATTTATTGTATTTCCTAAACCAGCCCCTAATCTTCCCCATTCTAATTCTGTAAAGAATCCATGGAATAAGTCGACAAGAGTATTTAAACCATTCGCAAACGTAGATCCAATCAAACGCCAATCTACTTCGAAAACACCATTAAGAAATGTTGCGATATTTTTTCCTGTTTGTTCTGCTCTTTCTCTTATTGTATCCCAATCTATTTTTCTTAAACCATTAGTGATAGATTCAGCAATAATTTCTCCAGCTCTATGCCATTTATGTTTCTTTAATGCCTCTAGTAACTCGTTTAACCATTTTATTGGTTTTGTATCAATCGCTTTTATTTGGTTTGCTACGGCACCACCTGGTTCGGTAGGAAGGTTCGTTATCTCGTCCATTGATAGTAAACCACGTTGTGCTTTATTTGCTTGTTCATTTGCCTTTGCTTGTGTTTGTAATGCTTTTGCGTTTGCTCTCGCAACTAAATCTATACCACTTAATGCACTTACGAATTGTGCGATATAATTTGTTGCCAATGCGAATGCTTGAGCAACAAGTTCTATTGCTGGCGCCAATAACGCACCTAACATATTCCAAGAATTATTTATACTATCTTGCAATTCACTATCAAATGACAAATACGCATTAACACCTCTTGTTAGTAATGCCATCGCAGTTCTTACACCTATTAAACCTAATGCTAATTTCTTTAATTGTCTAAAGTTATGATCGGTATTTTTCTTTAATGAATCACCCATTTTACCAAAAGCACTCTTAACAGTGTTAGCAATTTTTCCTAAACCAGAAAATTTTACATTTATTTTAGAAGCACTTCTACCTAGCGAATCGAATTTCTTAGAAGCATTTTTAGCAGATTCTCCAGCTTTATCAATACCACTAGTATCGGCACTAACTTTTGGAATTAATTTCTTTTTAGATACAGATTGTATAGAACTTTCAACTTCTTTGATTTTTGCTTTTAATGAATCTATGCCAGCTTTTTGTTCTGCTAAACTTTCTTTGGTTATCCATTTACGCCCACCTTCAGGTATATAATCGTGATCTCTTTTTTGTGCGTCAGTCCAATTACGTCTATCCTCAACTCTTGAAGAACCTACGAAATTCATACTATTGAAATATTCAGAAGCACTTTTATAATCAGCGGTTAATTCTTTCAATTTATTTTTTAAGTCATCTAAGTTTTCACCAGCAGCTTTTGCACCATCACCTTTAGCAAGTTTATCCATTGACGCATTGGCACTATTAGCCATTTTTTCAAAACTATTGGCAACACCTGATGTCGCACTATCTAGTTGTTCCCATTTCTTAATTGTATTACTTAAATCCGATTTCATTTTACTAAAAATGCCTTCGAATTTAAGAACTATGGTATCCATATCCATATATTATCACCTCTAGTTATTATTTTTAAAATGTTTACTTGTCGCACGAGCCCAATTCTCAAAGAATATTCTTGCTTTTAATCGTTCATTTTCAACTTCTTGTTCTTTCTCTTTTTCTGTCTTAACATCATTTAACTCATCACTCATTGGTCTTGTACGATATTGTAGAGGTTTTGTTCCTTTTTTAGAAAAGGCATGTAATATAGGAGATACATCACAAAGTGCCTCGTATATATACATGCCTTGTTTCCACATAAACACGTCATCATACCTAATCTTTAATTTATATGACTCACGATAGAATTTAACTAGGTATGCGTCTCCATACCAATAGTCATTAAAACTCATACCATATGACATATAATAAGGACATTCGTGTTCAAATAATTTTGTTAGGGGAGCAGACTCTACTTTTGATTTGATTTTGGACTCAAATCCACTGCTTCCCATGTTGCGTTTCCCTCATCACCTTCTTCGGGATTATCAGTAAGGGATTCGTAACATTCTGTTATCATATCAGTTATCTTATCGATTAAGCCATCTTTATCAGGACAATGATCATAAATTTCTTCTATTAATGTATGAGATACTTTTCTATGGTTCTTATAAAAAGCACCTTTGAAAGCTAAATCAATCATTGTCATTGGTTGTTTTGCAAAAGCACTTATATTAAATCCATCTGCTTCAATCAATTTGATAGCCATTCTGTTATATTCTAAAACGTATTTAACGTCTTTATATGTTAAGTTAATTTTTGTATTCAATTTCTACACTTCCTTTTCTCAATTTAATTATGCACTTGGTGTAACATTTGGTTTATCATATTTTGCTGGTGCATTTGTTGGTGTAATATAGTTTGTTATTTCTAATACACTATTAACATCAGTTTCAGGTAATCCCATTTCACTAGGATTTCCAGTGAAGAAGAATGCTTTTGTTAATCCTGGTACTACAATAGCAAACCAAGTAGCTTTATTAGCAAGTTTACCAGCTTCATATGCGTCCATTAATGTTTGCCATGCTGTTACTAATTCCTCAGTTAAGTTAAATGTAAACTCTAATGCACCACCTAAATCTTTTAAACCATCTATATATGTTTTGTATTCTAATTCATCTAATGTTGTAGTTTCAAGAGTATCTGGTGCTGGGTTTAAACTTGGTGTTGTTTTAATACCATAAATTCTTGTATAACCAGATGTTGGTCTTGTTCCAGCAGTTGATTCTACTGCATATAATAATTGTACTCCTGCTGTTGATAAATTAATTGCCATATTTTACCTCCTATAAATCGTATTTGTATTTTTTTCTATATGTCCTTCATATCTTAAATATCCAGTGATAACATTATTATCGTTTTGCATAGGATACTTCGCAAAGTTCCCTATTCTTCTTAAACAATAATACTTATCACCAGACATGTAATCATCTATTATACTACCTATTATTTCTACATTTTCTAAAGCAGTATGTGTACTTGTTTGTTCACTATCTATTCTAAATTGATATCCTACATACACAACTTGTTCACCTTCGTCATTGAAATATCTATTTACGTTTTCATTATTAAGTTCTTGAATCGTAAGCATTGGATAATGAATTTCTGGATACTTCTCATATTGTTTTTTAACGATTATATCGTTATACTCAGGATAGTCTTCATTCTCGTGAAATAACTCTTCAAAATCACTTTTTAATTGATCCGATAATGTAACCACTTATATCAGCTCCTTTTTCTTTTACTATTTCAGGTATCTTTTCGCCAATTAAATAATTACGTGTTTTCCACATTTCTTGACCTGATGGCACACCTTGTGTTAAATGCGCACCATTTTTCGTATAACTCCAAAACTTACCTGATGTTATCCCATTTTGTGCTAGAATATCTAAGAAATCTTGATTATGAACATCTGCAACATCTATTATAAATGAACCACTATTATAATCTCTTAAATTGTAGTCTGCTTTAACTGGGTGAGGGTGTGCTTCACCTTCATCACCAGTACCAAACTCTTCATAGATAACATCTTTTCCAAAACTAACTAGGTTATAACCTTTTCCTGTTTTGTCTATTCGTGTATCTATATCACTTATATTTGGATCGTTACCTAAAGTATTATTGTATTGTTTATCAAGATATTCTTTACCACTATTCACAATTTCTTTAAGCATTGATTCAGTTTCTTTATCAATATTGTTATATAAGTCCTTTAAACCATTAACAATACCTTTTATATCTGACACATTAATTGTTATTTGAGTTGCCATTTCTAACACCACTTCTACGATATAACATAACTTCAAGACTATTTAAATGAATCATTGGCTTCTTATATATTTCATAATCTGCGTCTTTACATAAGTCATCATACACTTTAGGTGGTTCTGTAAAAATATAAAACCTATCTCCTTCATGAAATAATTCCTTTTCGCTAATATCTGGTTTCATTCGCAAATACATTGGATAATCCATACCAATTGATATTAAATCTCCTTCGCTATTTGTAGGCAAATAATTTTCATGAATGAGTATAGGTTCTCTAAATTTATCTATCTGATTATTATCAACATATTTTTGACATAAATATAATTTTCTTTTATTTCTACGTAGGTTTCTCATGTTTCACCTACCTTACCAACGGTATAATTTCATTTAACAACTCTTTTGGATAATCTCCTCCAGATGTATAATGTCTTGTTATACCATTCTCACTATGTACTGTTTCTCCTTCTGCTCCTATTTTAGCAAAAGAACTGATAGCAAGAGGAATGATTAAGTCTTCATACTTTGGATCATATGGTTTTTCTTCAGTAGGTTTGAAACGTCTACAACGATTTATTTGAGCAACGGCTCTATTTATTTCATATCTCAAAGTAGGAATATCTTTGTCGTCAATATCAAAATCACGATTTCTTAAAAGAACTTTTAAGTCACTTGTGAATTTATTTAACGCCTCATCACTCATCTATATCCCTCCTATCTATCAAATTTATTTCTTTCGTATGATGTTGATTTTGGTTTCTTTTGCATTTCTTTGATAACATCTTCAATCAAAACACCTCTAGCATTAATACTATCATTTGCTTCGATTGTATCGTTTCTATCTGGTTTAATGCTCAATTCACCACTTTTTAATTCAACATTTACTTTAACGTACTCTCTATTTCTAAGCATATAATAGTTATTATTTATTAAATATAACATACTAACACCTACTTTCTTGAGAATCTTTCACGTTCACCTTTATTTTCAGTTTTTAATGGTTTTTCCTTATTTTCTATCTCTTTATTTTCTACTTCTTTTTTTGATACTTCTTTTTTCTCTTTAACTGGTTCGTAACCAAGAGACTCATAATAATTCTCATAAGCCCCTTGGGTTACAACCTTAGTAATATTTGAATCTTTATGCTTTATTGTTATCATTACGCACTCGCAACTTGAGTATCAACAATAAGAATTTTATCTGCTTCTTCGAATGATGGTAATGCAACCATTGATACTTTAGTATCAACATTTACTGGATCAACCATTTGTGAAGTAGTTACAGCAACACCTTCGTTTACTATAGAAACTTCAGCGTTTAAGTTGTTTATTAAGTCACTTTCTTCAGGTGTAGTACCTAAGTGAGTATTTCCTAAAATTCCATCTGGAATAAATACTACTGTGTGATCAGGTACATATTTATGAACTTGGTCACTTTCATCTACCCAAACGTTATCATAGATTGCAAAACGAATTCCTGTTTGTGCTTCAATATAACTTCTTACGTTAGCTTCAGTTAAATTAACTGTACCACCAGCAAATACATAAATTGCATTTTTCATAGCATTATTTTTAAGCATTCCTTGGATAACTGTTGTGTTACAAACAGCACGTGTAATATTAACACCTTTTGCTTTCATTTCAGTTTTCCATGCGTTGATTTCACCGATTATATCAGCGTCTGGATCGTCCCATGATTTTGCAACAGTTTTCTTATTAGAAGCTGGTACTTCATAGTCATATACATAAGATTGACCATTACTTGATAATGTAAGTGTACCAGTTGTTAATGCTTCCATTCTCATTCTTTCAAGTGTTACACTTGTTGAAGCAATTAAACTTGTAATTCTATCAAACACTTTAGTCATTAATCTATCAACGATTTCAGGTTTGTTAGCGTCTATAAAGTTGTTTAATTGTTGTCTTAGTTTTTCATCAACATAAATTGATTCTTTGAAGAATGGCATTTCAGTCTCGTATTTTTCGATACCTTTCATATCTCTACGAATTGACTTAGCGTCATAACTAGATAATCTAATACCAACTGGTTGATTACTAGCACCTTTAATCCATTCAATATTTGTTCCTAATTGTTTTTGAACTGGGAATAATGTTTCACCTAAAAGTGGTTGTTCATTTTGATTTAATTCAGTCCAATAATCTGCAACGTTTCTTGATGTTACTAAATCATATATACTAGGCATTAAATGTCACTCCCTTCTGTAAGAATAATACCAGGAATTGCAGCAGTCTTTATAGCAGATACCATTGACTCATCTAATTTCAATTTATCAACACAACCTGCTACAACGATTGTACCATTTCCTTTTCCATTACTATCTAATGTAGTTTCATGTAATAATATACCTACTGCACTTGATGTTCCAGCAGTAAATTCAGTGCTTAATCTAGAATCTAAATCACCAACTAATGGTTGACCAGCTTTTAGAGTAGCATTTCCAGATCCACTTAATTTTACTGGTAAAGCTATGTAATAACTATCTTGACCAATAAGAATAAATGTTCTGTTTCCATAACTTGTTTTCTTAAAACTCATATCCATATTGAATATTCTCCCTTCTATTTAAAATAATCGTAGTTACTTTTTGTGCTATTCTTAGCACTTGCTAATTTCTTGCCTAAGTTTTCAACTTCCTTATCACCACTTGAACTTTGGTCTTTTTGTTTACCAAAATTTCCCATAGCGTCTTTGGTAGCGTCTTGTTTTCCTTTTTCATAACTCTTATTTATAAGTTGTGAAACATAATTAGCAATATTTCTTGTTTTATCACTATCTTCTGTTGTAAAGTTATCAACAAAAGCAGTAAAATCTGTATCTTCAGCTTTTATACCTAAAATATCTCTAGAACCTTGTAAAATGCTTTGTACTACATTTTTATTACCATTAACAGTGTTTTCTCTTAATGCTTTTCTAAGTTCTTCGATCTCTTTAGCTTGTGCTTGACTCGCTTTCGCATTTTTTTCTTCATCAGTTAGTTTAGCATTTAACTCTTGTTCTTTTTCATTAAGTTTTGTTGTTAAACTATTTACCTGATTGTCATATTTAGATTTATCAACATAATTTCCTGTAGATAAATCCGCAAATTTCTTTCCTTCAAAGAATTTACTAACATCTTCTAACGTCATACCTTCTTTGTAAGAGTCACCCATTAGGGCTTGTAATTCGTTCATCTCATTTCCTCCTTCTAGTGATTAAACGACTTCTCTGTCGAATAGAACCCTAAATTATTTAAACGACCGATAGGTAGGTCAATTTTATATTAACTAACTTTCGTTAGCAATATCCTTATTTTCATTGTTTTCTTGTTGTATCTCTTGTTGTCTAATCATTCTATCTTCTGATTCTTGTTGTCTTTCTTGTCTAAATTTCTCTCCACGTTCTACTACTTCTCTTGCTTTATTAGTTAAACATGATAATTCTAATGCGTCTATTGTAGCAATTTCTCCTGTCTTAACCAATGTTGAGAACGCTTGAGTTTTTGTTTGAATATTATCAGTTGTATGTCTACCTACTGAAATTTCAATATTTAATACTGATAAATCATCTCGTATTAAACCTAACTTTTTAAGAATTTCTATACCAACAGATAATTGTTCTTTTTTGGCTTTTTTATAGAACATCTCTTTAAGTCTAGCAACGATTTCAATATCAGTCCAACCATCTCTATTAAGAACTGCCATACCAGTATCTCCACCACTAGAGTTTGCACTTCTATCTGGAATACCAGTTATGATGTTTCTTGCTTCTTCTAAATATTCTCTAATGTTTTCCACACTAACACTATCAAGTTTTGGTGCAATAAACTTGGCGTCTAACGAACCTGTTTCACCATTTCCTTTAGTTAGTGTCATAACTCTATTTTTCTTTATTTTACCTAAATCAGTATCTTCATCTTCAAACTCAGCACCTAATATTACAAGTAAACTCTTTATTGTACCCTCGATATCATTAAGACTATCACTAGTTACTGCGTTCTGTGCGTTCATGACTGAAATAGCTTGTTCCCAATCTCCTGTTAAAAATAATGAGTTAGGAATCATTGTTATAGGATTTAAACCAATAGGGTTTATACTAGTAACCAATGTCTTCGGATCCATATTAGTAAACTCAAACTTAAACTTATCAGTATAACATGTATAATCCTTTTTACCTGTAACACGATTTATAACATAATTACAACTTAGTATTGTTGGATTACCTATATCAGTAGACTGAACTACAAACGTATTTCTTGGATCAAGATACGAATGTATAATAGGTATCTCAGGTGTCATGTCTTTAGATATATTCTTATTTGGTAATGTTATCATATAACCTAAACCACAAATACTTGCATATGTAGCACTACACGTATCTACAGAATGACTATCTTCATAATTATAAATATCAGAAAGTTTTGATATGTCTTCCTGATAATCCATATCCTTTGGAATAAATTCAGTAGGGTTACCATAAGTGTATCCTACTATCTCTCGTGTTATTGGGTATGCGAAATTAACAACGGTTTTATTATTAACATTTGTAACTCCACTAGGATTTCGATTTAAAATATCTTGTTGACCTAGAAAATAGTTAATTAAATAATCGCAATCGTTTCGATTGCCCGCATGTATTCCTAGAGCTTTTTGCATAACTTCAAATAAATTATCTTCCGTCACTTCTGGGTAATCTAAAATGATTCGTTGTCTTCCGTAATGCAAATTCTCTAGAGCATTAACACCTTGATTCAGACTACCACCTACTCTCCAACGTAAAAAATTACCCATTTACATACAATAATTATACCACTTACTATGTCAATATGTCAAAAAGACAACTTTTGACACTAAAAAAGAGAAAGTATACACTCTCTCTTGTTAAATACCTAACTGAGTAGCGGATACATTAATCCTTGCTTTACCACTTGTTTTTCCACCTAATACATTTGTTATCATTCCCGCTAAACTATCAGGAAAGTCATCATGTTGTCTTGTTTGCATATTTGGGTTTTGATTCCATGAATATAGATTCTGCATTGCGTTCATGTAATCTTTATCACCTTTTATTAATTCAGGATTTTTAAAATACAACTTAAATGTATCGTTTTCACTAGCAATACCTTTGATTTCGTTTTGGCATGCTAATATTCTATCTAATTTTCTTTTATTCGTTGGCGCATTATGTGTTGTTATATTACAACGATAATTATTTGCTTTTAAATCTTGTTCCATAAGAGTAGCAAAGAAATCACCACCAATATTCTTTTCAACACAACATCTACTTACATTATTCTTTACTAAAATATCTCTAACATAAGGTCTTATATAATCGTCTCCACCAAACTTATTCTTAAACAATACTTTTTCAATATAAACTTCATTGCCATACACATACCCTATAGGTAAACTAAAGTAGTCTTCACCACCATGCGATACATCAGCATATGCAACTATTCTATCAGGTTCTTCACTAGGTAATTCATTATAAAAACTAAGATTTTCTCTATTGAACACCAAACCATCTCGTTCGATAGGTTGCATTAAATATTTAGCACTAAAAATAACTGGATCTTCCGCAAGTTCCATGTCTTTATAATATTTCGTATTAAAACCTTTACCATAATCATACATGAAATTACTTTCCCCATCATCATCATAACAAGGTATCGATACTATTCTAACTCTAGACATATCATCTTGTTTTGCATTTTCAACAACTCTACTCGTAACATCATGTAATGACCAAGGTGTATTTATATGTAATTCAGGGCAAGGTCTATATTCACCATCTTTACATAATCGTTGTATTTTACGGTCTTTAATAGTACCTGTATAGTTATAATATAACTTTTCAAGTCTTTCTGGATTATTAGCTTGTTCTACATCTTTAACCAAGTCATCACAATACAATAATCTTTCTGCTTGTACTTTACCAGTACCACCAGCTTCTATTGATACATAATTATATGTATGAAAACGTTTTTCTTTATTTAAATCCAAATATAAATACTCCGCACTCTTATTAGCAATATGATTATTTGGAAATATTTCATGATATCTATATTCTTCACCATTAACAATATTTATTATCTCATTATAAAACGATTGAATTAATCCAACACTATGCCCCGCACCTAAAATACTCTCATCAGGACACATTCCACCTAATAATATTTGTAAAAACAACCCAACAGTTGTCTTACCAATTCTTGGTGGCAAGTTTAATACTAATAAGTCTAATTTATCGTCAATTAAATCTTGAATACCTTGTATAACCCCATGTTTTTTAAGTAATCTTGCTCTTGGTAGATAAAATTGTTTATGAATTGGTCTATTCCATTCTAATGCTATACAAAATGCCTCAAAATCGCCGTTTCTCGCTTTTGTATCATAACTTGTAACCCAAACATTATTTATCTTCTCTCTTGTCTCTCTATTATCAGGATAATTAATTTTATTATGTTGTAAACAATCAATTACTATATCAGCATACTTACACGCATTATCATTATCATTTACTGATTCATAATCACATTTTAAAGAATAACAAGCCATTAAATATGCCATTGTTGTCGTATCTTTAATTTGAGACAACAACGATTCTGTATCGTGTATCCTCTTTAAAATCTCTTCTTCAATATTCATTACCTTCACCCTCGAAAACATAATCAGGATCATACACTATTTCATGTTCTAGTGATTCTACAAAGTATTGTTTCAATTGTTTCTCAGTAGGACAATAAACACTATTGTCAGGTTCATTTAAAAACTCCCAAATCAAGTCCAACTTATTTGTAGTAAACTCTCTTTGAGCATACAAATACATTCTATAAATCCTTTTATCATTATTATTCAATTTTCCAAATTCTCTTTTAATTATCGCACGTCTATTAAAAAAATCATTGTAAGTAGAGAATATCATGATATCATTCGGCATTCACAACTAACCCACTTTCTAAGATATTTACCCTTAATTTAATGATAACATAAAAACTAATAAATTGCAATAAAAAACCACTCTTCGTGGTTTTTCACTCTTACACGTAAGTGAGTGCTAAAAATAATGGAGGCACTACTAGGGGTTGCACCTAGAATAATAGTTTTGCAGACTATCCCCTTAACTGTTTGGGTATAGTGCCGTGGCGCGCCGACTAGGACTCGAACCTAGACTAATGGTTTTGGAGACCATTGTTCTACCTTTAAACTATCAACGTATATGGTGCCTAAACTAGGACTTGAACCCAGAACCTACTGATTACAAATCAGTTGCTCTACCAATTGAGCTATTCAGGCATTTGGAGTGGAATACGAGAATCGAACTCGTACTAACTGCTTGGAAGGCAGATGTTCTACCGTTAAACTAATTCCACATTTATAGGTATCATAAAGAAAATAGACTAATCACATTGCTCGCTAGATCCTATCCATGCGTAGCACCACTGTCTAGCAATACGGTAGAGAGGTGGCTTTCTCCCTTGTGATATTTACCATTTTCACTATTCGCTCTTTATGAATACCATAGAATAGATATTTGAATATCTTGGGGAAACAAGTATTCATAAGCAAATCTACACGCATGCAG
>Ga0310786_10008458_pt1 | contig 13205 bp, 9 predicted proteins | sample AusTroGonzalo_MG_FD_203881 | JGI IMG/M metagenome (GOLD analysis project Ga0310786, IMG submission 203881) | Bovine rumen microbial communities from tropical cattle in Woodstock, Queensland, Australia - Gonzalo_03 (v2) (version 2) | ecosystem: Host-associated > Mammals > Digestive system >... | reverse complement strand
CATCTTCGATCAAGTCGTCGGCTTCGTCAGATTCCAGGGCAAAGGTCAAGGCGAACGTTGCGAAGAATTCGGCGGGCGATGTCTGGATAAGGGATGTGCCGATGGTCGATCAGGGCTCGAAGGGATTTGCGCAGTCGCGACAGCCGAGCGCATCATGCGCTACTACGGCATTGCTGTCGACGAGCACGAGCTTGCCCACATGGCGAAATCGTCGGCGGACAAGGGAACCTCGGTGTCGCACATGATAGAAACCGTCAAGACCGTCGGTTCGAAGCATAGGCTCGGCTATTCGGAGATCGTCAAGATGTCTCTTACGCCAGACGACATGATAAAGGACGTAAAGGCGTACAATAGGGCTGCGAGGGCTGCGAAGGCGCAACAGATATCCATCGACGATTTTGTATCCGGCAGGGCTATCGACGCCAAGGGGATACGCGAGGCGATGAACCCGGAGATCCTCAGGCAGATGCGCATCAAGGATGGACGCTACCGCAAGTTCCTTTCCGAGGTCAGGGCTCAGATCGACAAGGGCGTGCCTGTGTTCTGGGGCGTGATGCTGGGGTGGTATCAGGAGCCAGACATCCCTCAGGCGTCAGGCGGGCACATGCGTCTGATAATCGGCTACAACGCCGAACGCAGGGAGATAATCTACACCGATTCGTGGGGTGCGGGCCATGAGTTGAAGAGGATGCCCGAGGATTGGGCTTTCTCAATAACCCGTAGCGCTTTCTATCTTAAACCGCTATAGCACGGCGGCGAAAACAACAAGGAGACACACCTATGGAACTCTCGATCCTGATAAACCTGTTCAACATAAAAGGTCGCCTTGTTGCGCTGCAGCCTGTCGGCAGCGGCAACATCAATGATACGTACCTTGCGATATACCGCAACACCTTCACCGAGACGCAGGTCATACTTCAACGAGTCAACCGCAACGTGTTCCCCAAGCCGGAAATCATTATGGAGAACATGCACGAGGTGACTAAGCACTGCCACGAAAGGCTGGAGGCCGATGCAAAGGCAGGTAGCGACGACCGCGTATGGCAAATGCCGCGCATAATAAGGACGAAGGATGGCGCGGACTATGCTGTGGACGAAAAAGGCGACATTTGGCGCGTAATAACGCGAATAATGAGCGCACACGCCTTCGATGTCGCCCAGGGGCCGGAGCATGCAATGGAGTGTGGCGCGGCGCTGGGTCACTTCCACTACCTCATAAGCGACATGGATCCTTCGTCCATCAAGGACCCTCTGCCCGGCTTCCACATAACGAGCGGATACCTTAAGGCATACGACAAGACTCTCCAGAAGCCGGAGGCGCGCGAACTTCTGGGTGCATCCGTCGAGGCAAAGCGTCTGGCTAAATTCATCGAGGAGCGCCGCGATCTTGCCCTTTGCCTTGAGAAGGCTGAGGCTGCGGGCGAGCTCAAGAAGCGCATGTTCCATGGCGACCCGAAGGTCAACAACATAATGATTGACGATGTCACGGGTAAGGGAACGGCTATGATCGATCTCGACACCGTTTCGCCTGGACTTGTCCACATGGATTTCGGCGATGCGCTGCGCTCGATCTGCAACCCTGCAGGCGAGGAAGAGACAAACCTCATGAAGGTCGTCTTTGACGAGGATCTTGCGACGGCATTCTGCAAGGGCTACATGCGCGAGGCCGGTTCGTTCATGACGGATGCCGACCGCGAATATCTATACGATTCCATCAGGCTTCTTCCGTTTGAGTTGGGTCTCAGGTTCTTCCAAGACTATCTCAACGGAAACGTCTACTTCAAGACGAAGCAGCCTGAGCAGAACCTCAACCGTGCCCGTGTGCAGTTCCGCCTTTGCGAGTCGGTCGAGGCCCGTGAGCGTTCGATCAGGTCTGTCCTAAAACGCCTGTAACAGTTTTGCCATAGTATCGGCATGCCTAAGCCGCTGATATTTAACGCCTACCACTGTTGCTATGCGCAGGGATTTGGTATAATATCGCACTGTTATGGAAACAAAGACCAATCAGTTCAAGGCCGAGATCGCCGAGATGCTCGACCTCGTCGTAAATTCGCTCTATTCCAAGAAGGAGATATTCCTTCGCGAGCTAATATCCAACGCCTCTGACGCGATTGATCGCGCCAAGTTCCTCGCACTTACCGACAAGACGCTTATCGAGGACAATCCTGAATGGAAGATTGAGATTTCCGTCGATAAGGCTGCGAAGACGCTCATGATCAGCGACAACGGAACAGGTATGGATGCCGCCGATCTCGAGCAGAACCTCGGCACGATCGCGAGTTCCGGCACCAAGGCATTCCGTCAGGCCCTAAAGGAGAAGGGTGGGGAAAACCTGCCCGAGCTGATCGGACAGTTCGGCGTCGGCTTCTATGCGGCTTTCATGGTTGCGGACCGCGTTCGCGTTGTCTCCAAGAAGCGCGGCACGGCTGCGGCCTTCCAATGGGAAAGCGACATGGGTGGTAGCTACACTATCAGCGACTCCGAGCGCGACGGCTTCGGTACCAGTGTCATGCTGCACCTTCGCGACGATCAGGCCGAATACCTCGACAGGTGGCGCGTCGCCGAACTCGTGAAGAAATATTCCGATTTCATCGCGTATCCAATTACATTCCGCCAGATCGATGTTCCCGCCGACGAGAAGGACGAGGACAAGAAGCGTCGTGAGGAGGACGAGGCGCGTCCGCTCAACACTATGGTTGCGCTCTGGAAGCGTGCGAAGAAGGACGTCAAGCCGGAGGAATACGCCGAGTTCTACAAGCACCTCACCCACGACTGGGATGAGCCGTTCGAGACGATACCGTTCTCCGGTGAGGGCCAGGTCGAGTTCAAGGCGCTTCTATTCCTTCCGAAGAAGGCCACTATGGAGCTTTTCATGCCGCAGCAGAAGCGCGGCCTTTCGCTCTATGTGCGCAACGTGTTTATCGGCGACGACATAGAGATGCTTCTGCCGAGCTACCTCAGGTTCGTGAAGGGTGTGGTGGACTCCAGCGACCTGCCGCTCAACGTATCCCGCGAAATGCTGCAGGACGATGCAGTGATCGCGAAGATAAAGAGCGCCGTCACGTCGAAGATCCTCTCGACGCTCGAGTCGATGAAGAAGGACGAGAAGAAGTACAGCGAGTTCTGGAGCGCGTTCGGTACCGTGCTGAAGGAGGGCGTGCATGTCGACTGGTCGAACGCGGAGCGCCTGAAGAAACTCTTGAAGTATCCGACGGCCCGCAGCGACGCCGGCAAGACGGTGTTCCTGGAGGACTACGTCAAGGACATGCCGAGCGACCAGAAGGACATCTACTACCTTCTCTCCGAGCGCGAGGAGGATGCGCGAAAGGCACCTCAGCTTGAGGCCGCCCGCAAGCATGGCTGCGACGTGCTACTGTTCTGCGATCCTGTGGACGAGTTCCTGACCGAGTCGCTGAGGGAGTTCGACGGCAAGAAGTTCGTGGATGTCGCGAAGGGCGACGTCAGCTTCGGCAGCGAGGCTGAGCAGAAGGCCGAGAAGGATGCGAACGAGAAGGCCGCGAAGTCTCTCAAGCCGTTCATCGAGAGCGTCAAGAAGGAGCTTGAGTCGAAGGTCAGCGACGTTCGCGTCTCGACCCGCCTGACGGATTCGCCGTGCTGCCTCGTGGCGAAGGAGAATGCGCTGCCGCCTTCTATGGTGCGGATGATGCGCGCCATGAAGAACGAAGTGCCGGAGGAGAAGCGCATCCTTGAGCTCAATGCGGAGCATCCTCTTGTCAAGAAGGTCGCCGGGCTGAAGGGCGAGGAACTCTCGGACGCCATAACGCTGCTCTATGATTCGGCGCTTATAGCCGAGGGCTCGCCTGTCACTGACGGTTCGCGCTTCACGAAGCTTCTTGCGGGGCTCATGATGAAGCTCGTGCTTCTCATCGCGATGCCTTTCGCGGCGTTCGCCGAAGAGCAGCCCGTTTCTATAGCGTCGTCCAGCGAAGTGGTCGAGTCGAACGGACTGTTCCGCCGCGTAAGGACGTTCTTCACGTTCACGAATCCTAACCCCCGCCAGATGTCGTGCGACTTCGAGTTTCCGATGCCCGCGGAAGCGACGGTCTGCGGCTATTCTCTTGAGATAGACGGCGTGATGGTTCCCGGCGTGGTCGTCGAGAAGGAGAAGGCCCGCGTAGCGTTCGAGACAGAAAAGGCCGTGAGGGTCGATCCGGGGATCGTTGAGCATGTTGCGGGAAACGTCTGGCGCACGCGTATATTCCCTCTAAACAAGGACGTGCCGCGCAAGGCGTCCGTAGACTACATCGAGACTGTTGCGGAGGGGGACGAGGCGATCGTTTGCGAGCGTGACGGGGATGATATCTTCGTCGCCACCCGCACAGGCAGGATCACCACCGTTCCTCTTCTCGCAAAGGTGGCGGCGTTCGACCACGGCGTGATCTTGTGGGACGCGAGCACCAGCGCGGAGCCCCTGGCCGCCGGATGGCGCCAGCGCCTTGAGTCGCTGCCGATCATCGGCGACTGGCGTCTTATAGTGTTCAGCAACGAGGCGGAGACGTGCGACTTCAAGCGTCGCGAAGACCTTCTTGCCGCTATCGACAGGATCGTCTACGATGGAGGAACAGACATCTCCGGCGCATTCAACGTCGCGACTTCCGGGGCACCGACCTTGCTTTTCAGTGACGAGCGGGACAGTCTTGGCGTCTTCGCTCCGCAGTACGAGCGCCTTTCGAATGTCGTGATCGCCTCCAGAGATGAGCCGCCGGCTAGGACGGTCGGCGTGCGCAGGCTTGCGCTGGGCGAAAGCATTCCAGCTGGAGTCGAGGTTCGCGAAGGCAAGCTTCTTGCGACGGCTTGGGCGGCGGACCGCGTTAAGGACCTCGCTTGCCAGGCCGAGGCCCGCAAGGATGAGTTTCTTGATCTTGGCCGCAGGTATGGCGTGGCGAGTCCTGTGACGAGCCTGATCGTGCTGGAGAACCTCGATCAGTACCTCAAGCACAAGATCGAGCCGCACAAGTCGCTGAGCTTCCATGACGAGTGGGTGCGCCGCAGGGCGGCCGAGGACGACCAGATCGCGAAGAAGGAGGCGCAGGCCGATCATGAGAGGGAGCTACTCAGGCTTTGGAAGGAGCGCGTCGAGTGGTGGCTCAATCCGATACCGCCGAAGGTGACGCCGCATAGCGGACTCTTCAACGCCGTGGCGAGCGCCATGGGTGGCGACGCAGTTCTTGAGGAGGAGGCGGAGGATCGTCCGGCGCCGGTAGGTGGCGCAATGCGCAGCATGGCGAGGGCGGAAGCGGCCGAAGAGCCTGCGCTCGCGAAGAGCAATGGCGGCGCGGCGCCTGGAGAGGCCGGATCTGGCGGCGCGACTGTGACGCTTGCCGCGTGGGATCCCAAGGCTCCCTATCTGGACGCCATCGCCAAGGCGGAGCATCCCTACAACGAATATCTGGTGCAGAAGAAGTCATGTGGCTCTTCGCCGGCGTTCTATATGGACTGCGCCTCGTGGTTCTTCAAGTCGGGGCGTCCGGAGGGCGCGATGCTCGGCAGGCGCATAATCTCGAACATGGCTGAGTTCGGCCTTGACGACGCGAAGGTGTGGCGGTCGATGGGCTGGCGTCTCAGAGAGGCCGGCGAATACGAGGCCGCGATCCGCTGCTTCAGCAAGGCTTTGCAGCTGAGGGGCGAGGAGGGCCAGAGCCGCCGCGACCTCGCGCTGGTGCTGTCAGAATACGGCAAGCGGCTCTTCGCGGAAGGCGACAGGGCGACGGCGGCGCTCTGCATCAACGAGGCGCTGGCTCTTCTTCGCGAGACGGCCTTCACGAACTTCGCCCGTCGCAGCGGAAGGGCTTCGAACGACCGTCAGGTCAGCGTCCTCGCCCTTGAGGAGCTGAACGCGCTCATCGCGTGGAGCGGCGCTGTCGGGCTTGAGGTCGCCGTGCCTGCGATCGATCCCGCATACAGGCGTGATCTGCCGCTCAGGGTCAGGATAGTGCTCTCGTGGGATGCTGATGAGACAGACATAGACATCCATGTGCTTGAGCCCGACGGCGAGGAGGCGTATTACGGACATCGCCGCACGTCGAGCGGCGGATTCGTGTCCGAGGATGTGACTACGGGGTATGGCCCGGAGGAGTATCTGCGCAAGGAGGGGCTTGGCCGCTTCAAGGTGCTGACCAACTACTTCGCTTCGCATCAGACTGATCTGACCGGTGCTGCGACCGCGACCGCTACAGTCTATACGGACTGGGGAACGGCTGAGGAGAAGATGTGCATACTGACGCTCAGGCTCGACAAGCCGAAGGCCAAGCAGATGGTCGGCGAAATCGATCTTGGCGGCGTCTGATGGAGCGTGCTGCATGAAGCTTAAACGCATAACGGATTGGCTCGACAGAAAGCTCGACCTCGCGGCGTTCGACGACGCATCCAACAATGGACTGCAGATCGCCCGGGAGGAAGGGGACGTCAAGGTTGTGGCATTTGCCGTGGACGGCAGCGTCGCCAGCGTGAAGGCCGCCGTTAAAGCGGGGGCGCAGCTTCTCGTCGTGCATCACGGCATAAGCTGGGGCGGCGGCATAAAGCGCATAGTCAACGGAGAGTACGAGGTCATAAAGGCGGCGATGGAGGGAAACCTTGCCCTTTATGCGGCGCATCTGCCGCTCGACGCGAACGAGTCCGTTGGCAACAACTGGGAGCTTGCGAGGTATCTTGGATTGGAGCGAATCGAGAAGGCGTTTTCGTACCACGGCAACGTGATAGGCGTTACGGGATACAATGCGCACGGAAAGAAGATCGGCGTGTGCTCAGGCGGGGCTGGCGAGTTCGCCGTGGCCGCCAAGGAGCTGGGCTGCGACCTTTACGTGACCGGCGAGGCGAATTGGGGCGAGAGGATCGCCGCAGAGAACGTCGGCATGCCTATGGTCTGCGCAGGCCACTACGAGACTGAGACGTTCGGTGTCAAGGCACTTTCCAAGGCGATGGCTAAAGAGCTTAAAATAAAGACCGTTTGTTGTATGTACAACGGCGAGGGCAAGTTGGAAGTGGTATAATACACCTCATGGCAGACACATCTAGCATACGCAAGTTCACGGACGCCGCGGACTACACAAAGAGGTTCATAGTACAGGAGGAGATCGACAAGTATCTCCCCGGCGGCAAGCATTTCATAGATGGCGACCGCATAGAGAGGATCATTGCCGATATCGACGGCAAGCCGGCCGACCCTGTGCGGGTGCGCGAGATAATCGCCAAGAGCGAGTCCACCTGCGAAACGCTGCAGCCTGAAGAGACGGCTGTTCTCATGCAGGTTACCGATTCTGCGCTCTTCGAGGAGATGAGGGCGGCCGCCGACCGCATCAAGCGCAAGGTCTACGACAACAGGATAGTGGTGTTCGCGCCGCTCTACATGTCCAACCTGTGCGTGAACGGGTGCAGATACTGCGGTTTCCGCGAAGGCAACTCGCTGCAGAAGCGCCGTGTGCTGACGATGGACGAGCTGAAGCAGGAGATCGACGTGTTGGCCGGGCGAATCGGGCACAAGCGTCTTATCGCCGTTTACGGGGAGCATCCGACGACTTCGACGGAGTACATCGCCGAGACCATCGAGACATGCTACAACCGCCAGGTCAAGGCGCCGAAGACCGGAGCGCCGGTTGGCATACGCCGCGTGAACGTAAACGCCGCGCCGCTGCCGATAGCCGACCTCAAGGTTCTCAAGAAGGTGGGCATCGGAACCTTCCAGGTGTTCCAGGAGACCTACAACCGCAAGCTTTACGAGTCGATGCACCCCGCATGGAGCGTGAAGGGCAACTACGACTGGCGCACCACATGCTTCCACCGCTGCCTTGAGGCGGGCGTGGACGATGTGGGGCTTGGCGTGCTCTATGGACTTTGCGATTGGCGCTATGAGCTGCTTGCGACCGTCATGCACGCCCGCGACCTGGAGCGCTGGTTCAACATCGGCCCGCACACACTCTCGTTCCCGCGCCTTGAACCGGCCAGCGGAACGCGAGTGCCGGAGGAGTCGCCCTGGCTCATCGATGACGATACTTTTGCGCGCATACTTGTGATCGCCCGTCTCTCCGTGCCTTACACGGGAATTATAGTGACGGCGAGGGAGAGCCCCGCGAGCCGCAACCGCGTGTTGAGCCACGGCATGACCCAGCTGGACTGCTCGTCGAACATAGCGATCAAGGGCTACAGCGATTTCGAGAACGAGGCCCATCAGGAGAAGGAGCGCCAGCAGTTCATGCTTGGCGACAACCGCTCGATAGACGAGATGGTGCGCTACCTCGCCTCGCGCGACACGATCACCAGCTTCTGCACGGCGGGATATCGCTGCGGCAGGACAGGCGGATGCATCATGGACGCGCTGAAGACGGGCCGCGAGGGCAAGTTCTGCAAGATAAACGCAGTGCTGACCTTCCGCGAGTGGCTCGACGACTTCGCGAGCGACGAGACGAGGGCGATAGGCGACAGACTCATCGAGAAGGAGCTTGCTTCGATCAAGGAGTGGCTGCCTAAGTTCTATCCCACGGTCATGAAACAGTATGAGGCGACATGCCGCGGCGAACGCGATCTGTTCTTTTGATACTTCGTCCAGTTGACTTATGCGACAATAAAAGGTAAAATACACCAAACAATTTTCACCAAAGAAGGAGAAACACAAATGAATCGTATCGTAAAGTGTGGTCTTGCGGCTCTCGCTCTCGCGTTTGTCGCGCCTGTGTTCGCAGATGAAGCCAATGTCGAGGAGACTGGCGCTGTCGGCTGGACGCCGTTCGCCATCGGTCTCGTGTCGCCTGTTCAGCTGCCGTGGGGTTCCGCCACTTGGGATGTCTATGGAATGGAGCTCGGCCTCCTCTATATGGATACCGCCAGGGTCTATGGCCTCGGCGTCAACGGCATCGCCACCCGCAGCCGCGACGACGTGATGGGCGTCATGGTCAGCGGTCTCTGCAACTACAGTGAGAAGGATGTCTATGGTCTTCGTGCAACCCTCGGCGCCAACATTGCGCGCGGCTGCACCTATGGTGCTGACTTCGGTATGTTCGGCTACCGCAAGGAGATCTGGGGCCTCGACGGTGAATTCCTCGGCTCCATGCAGGACACGATGTACGGCATCCAGGTCGGCCTTGCCGCCAACGTCTCCCGCGAGATGAGCTATGGCTGGTCGATCGTCGGCGGCGTGAACATCGCCGAGAAGGCCTATGGTTGCCAGACCGCTATCGTCTGCAATTTCGCGCAGGAGCTCCACGGCGCCCAGATCGGCCTCGTCAACTTCGCGGAGCAGTGCCCCTGGGGCTTCCAGATCGGTCTTGTCAATATCATAATGGACAACAAGATCAAGGTGCTCCCGCTGGTCAACGGTTACTTCTGATAGCCGGAGCCGGCTATGGCCAAGAGCAATCAAAGCCCATTTCTTAAAAAAGCGACGGGGACCGCAAAGGCCTCCGTCGTTTCGGAGTCTCCCAAAAAGCGCCACGGTTTGGGCCGTGGCCTTGACTCTTTGCTCCCGACCACAGGCAGCGTAGCCGCCGCTACCCCTGCGCTGGCTAAAACGCCTGTCGTAGCGCCGATTCCCATGCCGGTTCCCGCGTCGGCGCCTGTCGCCGCCGCGCCTCAGGCCGGCGCACCTCTGGAGCTTCGCATCCTTGAGATCGAGCGCAGCCCGTTCCAGCCGCGCCGCGACTTCAAGGAGACGGAGCTCATGGAGCTCGCGGATTCGTTGAAGAACAACGGTCTCGTCCAGCCTCCTACGGTTCGAAAGAACGCTGCAGGCCGCTATGAGTTGATTGCAGGCGAACGCCGTCTGAGGGCGGCCCAGCTTGCCGGGTGGACGAAGATTCCCGTCACGCTGATCGACGCCGACGACCAGACCGCCGCCGTGATGACCACGACGGAGAACCTTCAACGCGAAGATCTCAATCCGATCGAAGAGGCCGTCAGCTACAAGACTCTGCAGGACCGCTTCAACCTCACGCAGCAGGAAGTCGCAGACAAGGTTGGCAAGGGCCGTGCGACGGTCGCCAACTCCGTGCGCCTTCTTGAGCTGCCTGAAGAGGTCAAGACCCTCCTTCAGACGAAGCTTCTGTCGGTCGGCCACGCGAAGGTCCTTCTGTCGGTCGATGGCGAGAAGGAGCGCATACTGCTCGCGCGCGACTGCGTGAACGACCAACTTACGGTTCGTGCCCTCGAGAAGAAGGTTGCGCGTCTGAGCGCGCCGGTTGTCGAGAAGCAGCGCGGAACGCCCGACATCCCCGAAGGATACCTGCGTAGCCTCGTGGATAAGCTCAAGAGGCATCTCGGTTGCGCGGTGCGTCTCACAAGCGGCGTCACCCATGCGAACGGCAGGCATACGAAGGGCGTGCTGGAGATCGACTTCTACGATAACGACGATCTTGATCGCGTCATAGCAATGCTCGGTCTCAAGGTAGACTGAGATGCTGTCCGCCATATTGATGCTGTCCGCGTCGCTCGTTTTTAGCGAGAGCGACGCGGATTTCGCATACAGATGCGCCGATGATTTCGTGGAGCACTGCACGCCACGCGATGCGGGAACCTTTCGCGGCAGGCTTGCCAGCAACTGGCTCTTGGATAAGATCGCCAGCCAGGGTGCGAATGTCAGGAGAGACCGCTTTCGCGTAGATACGCCAAAGGGCGAGCGTGAGATGGTAAATCTGTACTGCAGCTTCATGACGAATCCGGATGATGAATGGGTGGTGCTCCTGTCCCACTACGACACAAAGCCCGGCACTGGATGTCCCGGCGCGAATGACGGCGCTTCGACGTCTGCGTTGATGGTCGCCTTTGCCAGGGCCATAGTCGAACGCGGACTGCCTCGTGGCAATTTGATGATGATATGGACCGACGGCGAGGAGTGCATGAATTCATACTCCCCCAATGACGGTTTCTGGGGGTCGAAACGTGCAGCCAAAATGTTGAGTCAGAAGGGGATCAAGGTTCGTGCGGCGATATGTATGGACATGCTTGGCGACAAAGACCTCAAGATAACCATTCCGCGCAACGGAGATGCAACCCTCGCTCGGCTTGCATGCCATGCAGCAAGGCGCATTGGCCTTGGCGACGGGTTCGTTGAAATGGTGCGCGATGAGGTAAAGGACGACCATGTGGCGTTTCTCGAGGAAGGCTGGCGGGCGATAGACCTGATAGACTTCACCTACGACCATTGGCATACTGGCGAAGACACCATGGACAAGATAAGCGCCGAATCCCTGCATAAGAGCGGGCGGCTGGTGGCCGATATGCTCAACATAATACTGTAGGGCTATTGCACCATTGAAGATGATGTGGTAAAATATTCGCAAACAATCAATGGAGGTGCATAAAATGAAGAAACTTATACTTGTTGCCCTTATCGCGCTTTCGGCGCATGTCTTTGGCGAGCAGGCTGTTTTGAGGGTCGAAGGCAAGAATCCTCCGACAGAGTGCATGCGCACCTATACCCCGTTGTCGCTCAACCTCGTCACGCCCGTCGGTCTGCCCTGGGGCTTCGACTGGAACGTCAAGGGATTCCAGGTCGGCGTCTGGAACTGGGTGGAGGATTTTGACGGCTGGCAGGTCGGAGTCGTCAACACGACCGACGTGTTCCGTGGCTGGCAGCTCGGCGTGATCAACGTCACGCGCAAGATGTACGGCGTGCAGGTCGGCTTTGTGAATGTCATTCAGGACAACGACGTTCCCTTCCTGCCGGTGATCAACTGGTACTTCTGACAAACATGCCTTTCCGTCTCAAAGGGGCTGCGCTTTCTGCGGCTCTTGCATTCGCGCTCACAGGGTGCATATTCGCACCCTCGAAGTATGGCTCCAGCGGTATAGCGCTGCCGGACAGTGAGCAGTTCACGAACTATCTTGCGTCTTGCTGCAGGCGATACTCGCTGTTGGCCGAAAAGTGCGAAAGTTGGGGAACGCCGTCTGCGATACAGATAGGCAATTCCGGCGGATATTTTGTCTGGCGGAACCGTCAGGAGTGGGTTAAGGTCAAGTCGTTCAGCGCAATGGTGGTTGTTGGCCGCCATCCAAGAGGCCTTGTCTATTATGTGACCGGCGAGACAGTCGCCCAGCAGAAAGAGCGTGAACGAGCCCAGAGGCGCAGCCGCACTGTCGTATCGCAGGGCGGATACACGATAGAGAAGTTCGAGCGGACGGCGGATGACGAGTTTGCGTATGCGTTCCGGCTGCGTATGAAGGACGGCGCAGACCTTGGGCTTTCCGCGATGGGTGCGGTAAAACGCGACCTCAGGCAGTCCGTTTATGACGATTATATGGCGACCTACGGCGGAACAGGCAGCGATATTCGGGTTGATTTCCCGGAATTTGCGATGAGAGACTCCATTGTCGAGGGGCGCGCCGAGGTTATGCGCATTTCGGTCATCTCGCTTCAGTACGACGCGAGCACCCAGAAGGGTGTGATCGCGGTAAAGATTGGCGCAAACCGCTTCGAGGATGCCCGCAAGTGGGTTCGGAAGAACATAGAAACCTTGGCTCAGGACAAGAACATCGCCCTTACGACGGGTCAGATTCCGCCCGAGGCTAGGTTCTATCTCGGAGCCGAGAGGATCAGGGACGGCAACATCCTTGAGATCGAATTCGAGACCGAATAGAGGGTTTATCGTATCAAATTGACATAGTGGTAAAACTTTGATATGATGTTGCCGAAATGAAAATGTGTGGTAACATCATATTGACTGGATGGGGAAGTGCGGAATATGTCGTTTCCGCAGCAGCGGCATTAAAAGCATTGGACGGCGATGCGGAGATTCGCGGCGTTAGCCGCAGGCGCCTGCCGGAGCTGATGTCTGAATTGGCGGCGGAGCGAGGCGCACCGAAATGCCGTAGCATTTATCTGCTCGGCGTATCGCTTGCTGGTGACCCCGATGTGCTTAAGGCCGCGCTAGAGAAGCTCAAGGCCAAAGGGGTGTCTGTCAATTGGATAAGCGCATTCAACATGCCGGAGGTAGTTGCGGCGGTTCTTGGCGATTCGATACATGTGCAGTGCTTCGACTGTCCGCTTCTTGAGGCGGTTGGTCGCGCGTTTGATGTGGATGTCGCACCGTATCTGCCGTTCATAAACGTTTCAAAGCATGCGACGTCCGAAGTTCGGGCTTATCTTTTGCTGATTGAGACGGCGCAGTTCTACTATCGCAACTATCAGGACGGTTCGCTTTACGAAAAGACTGCGCGTTATATCGCAAGCGGCGTCAGATCGGCGGCTTGGGAGCGGG
>Ga0310786_10008457_pt1 | contig 13206 bp, 32 predicted proteins | sample AusTroGonzalo_MG_FD_203881 | JGI IMG/M metagenome (GOLD analysis project Ga0310786, IMG submission 203881) | Bovine rumen microbial communities from tropical cattle in Woodstock, Queensland, Australia - Gonzalo_03 (v2) (version 2) | ecosystem: Host-associated > Mammals > Digestive system >... | reverse complement strand
CTATGATGCTATCGTTAAAGCCATTGCGAAAAAAGCCGAAAATGTACTGCCGGATGAAAAAGCTAATTAGTATTTTGCTTGCCATTGTACTGGGTGCGCTGCTGCTTGGGAACTGCCAAAAAGGCCGAAAGATAGACCGCTTGACAGAACAAGCAGCAACGCTGCCCGATACACAACAGGCAGCCGTCAGTGTAGCAGATGGAAAAGTTACGGCCACCATCCGCCACGAAGACGGAACCGTTACTGCTACCGTGCAATATGTGCCGCCGGAGGGAAGTGTCCAGGTGGTGCAGCCAACAGACGGAAGCGCAGCGGTTGTAAAAGTAAAGCGCGCAGGTTTTACTTTCCGCCCAGCTGTACAAGGCATGGCAGGAAAGGACCTTAAAATCGGTTTAGGCGCGCGCCTAGTGTACTTTAATAGATACGGCGCAGGGATAGGAATTGCGCACGATATGGAGCCGTATTTGTTTGCCGACCGCCGCATTGATGATATGATAGGCATTTTCAAAAATACCACCATTGGAATTTACGGCGGACCGCGCAGCGCAGGCGTGATGCTTGGAGTGTACTTTTAATGTTTAAGTGCAAATTTTCACAGGACGGATATTGCCGCAAGTACGCCATGCACACCTATGTGTGCTGCCCGTCTTGCCATGAGCCGGACTTTGAAACGGACCCGGCTAAACAGTAAATAAGAATTATTACTATTAAGGGAAAAATATGATTTGCAACCGCACCGAATATGACCGCTACTTTATGGAAACATTTTGCCGCACGAAAGCGACACCGCTGCGCCTGGTGCATTGCAGCCGATGCCCGCACTACTGGGCTGGCAAACTGATTTATTTTATTAAAAGGAGTGTTTTATGGCTACAAAGGAAGAACTGGAAAAACAAATTGCAGAAGTAAAAGAAAAAATGAAAGATGTGCACGGCTCCAAATGCGAGGTTTATTCCCGCGTGGTGGGCTACATGCGCCCCGTTTCCGCATGGAACAAAGGCAAGAAAGAAGAATATGCCATGCGAAAAGTGTATAATATAGAAAACCCCAAAAGCAGACCTGGGTGCTGCAAATAATGGGGGACACGGTGGGGGACACTCCGTCTGTGAACGACTCTCTCCCTCTCCGCATTTAGACGAGAAACCCTTTTTAGAAGTAAAGGGTTTCTTTTTTTGTTTCTCTCGTCGTAAAACTTGCTAATTTGTAGTAAGAGTTAGTAAGTTAAATTAAGATAAAATCGGGTTTTAGTGGGGGACACGGTGGGGGACAAATTTTTTTCCGCCAGTGGGGGACACGGTGGGGGACACTATTTTTTAAGTGCCGCGGGCAGCTTCAAAATAAATGCTTTGGCTTTTTCTAAACGCGCACGCTGCTCTTTTTCCTGCTGCTTTGCCAGCGTGTCTGCGTTAATATAGTGCCGTTCGCTGGTCTTTTTGTCTGCGTGCCCCAGCCCCATAGATGCTTCTTTTTCTTCCAGCCCCATGTCCATTAGTGCCGTGATGCAGCTTTTGCGCAAGGTCTTATAGGTGCATTGCAGCGGCAGCGTGTTTGGCTCATGCCGAAGTATCTGCCTATTTACTTCTTCCAAATTCGCTTTGAAAGCATTTGAAAAATTCTTTTCATTATACGGGTACCCGTCTTCACTTGTGATAACATACACGCGCGCGCCCAGCTCTTTAATATCAGCCAACACATCCGGCGGCAGCAACACCAGGCGGCGTTTGTCCCGCTTGGGTGCCCATGGCGTGATGCCGCGCTTTGGGTCTGCGCCGTGCTCCCATATCTTTGTGATACCCGTGTTAAAATCTATTTTGCTTGTTAAAAGATGTATCATTTCTTCGGGCCGGACCCCGGCATAAAAACCTATCTTTATAGCAACACGCCAGCGCAGCGGGCTGTATTTAACCAGCAGCCCGACTTCCTGCGGCGTGATGGTATGCACTACCACTTTGCCCGTGTTTAACGGGGCTTCCAGCGGCTCTACATTTATAACCGGGACAAGCCCCTCTGCCATCCCCCACTTTGCTGCACGAAGTACGCTGCCCATCTTTTTATTTAAGCCATAATAATTTGTGTGCTTTTCGTCTGCCCGCTGCCGCAGTTTCCGGCGGTATTCCGCCAAAAGCGGGTAGGTTATATCCTGCACATAATGCGGGTGCATCGTGTTATAAAAGTCCGTTAGGTTGTAAGTGTATTCTTCCACGGTGCGCGACTTATAAATCGGCTTGCCCGTTGTTTTATCCTTTTCCGTGCGGATAAATTCCAGGAACATATTTTGAAATGAAAGCCAGGTTATAGAGTTATCTTCTTTGCGGACCGCGTGCTTTGCTTCCAGCTCTTTTATCCAAAGTTTATAGTCGTGCTCACGCTGCTCTTTGTTACCATAAAAATACTTCTCGTACCGCTTGAAGTTTATTTGATAGCGGTACCTGTAACCTTTACGGCCCGGGCGTTTGAAGCTGGATATTTTAGTAGGCATAATTATTCTTTTTTTTCTGCGGCAAAAACATCGTCTAATGTGTGCTTGCCAGCGCGCTGCTTGCGGTGTAATTTAGTTTTATTTTTTATGTGATTAAATTTGTTTTTTACGACTGGGAACAAAGCGACACAAAAACAAGCAAGTATAAACACACCAGCGAAACAACATAAAACAAATTCCCTTTTCTCTTGTGCAATTTCTTCTCTTGTTTTTTGCGGCCCGAACGCCGCATAATTAAAATGATTATCCCTGCTTTGTTTGGCTAATTCGGCATTTATCGTATAGCGTACATCGGCGGCGCGCCGATATGATACTTTATCCTGTGAAAAAGCAACGCAACACAAAAACAAACATACGGCAGCAAACAAAAATTTTTTCATTACCCCTCGTCCCCGATGGGATAAATGCACCGCGATTTTTTAAGGGCTTTGATTTCTTTTTCCATGAGCTGCATTTTTACCGTTAGCAATTCCACCTGCGCCGATAACAACTTAATATCTTTTTGCACATCTGCCGGAACACCGACTTTTGCGCCATGGCCGACAGCGTTATTATTCCCTTTCACTTCGGCAAAAAAATAATTTACGGGCTTGCCTGTGGCTTTGGCAATTTTTTTAAGCGTGTCTATTTTAGGACTATTTGTGCCCGAGAGCCATTGACTAATGGTGTTAGGTTTTACACCTAGTTTTTTTGCAAGCATACTTTGATTTAACCCCATTTCTGCCATAGCAATTTTGATTTTTTTTATCACTTCGTCATCGTTTTTTCTCGTCATAAAAAGCCCACTCGTAAAAAATAATGCTTGACAAATCATCTTGTTTTATGATAATTTATCTTTACGGAAGACAAATTGTCTTCCTGCCCTGGAAAAAGGGTTTTGCTTACAAGAAAACGCGACAACAATTTGAGCAACTTTCTAACAAAAGCCATCGCGGGCTTTTGTAAGCAAAAACCGTACAACTTTACCAGAGGTCTGTACGGTTTTATTTTAGCATATTACCCCGCTTAAATGGGGGAAGGGTGCAAAGATTTATGAAACAGGATAAAGCGACTTATAAAAAACTGGATGTGAAAATGTTTAGACCCGCCGATGTTATCAAAGACCTAGCAGGCAATGTGTTTTTGAAACGCCAGGCGGTGGCGCAACTGTTTCAATGTTCGCTGGTGGTACTTACCACCACTTACAAAAGAAAGGGTCTGCGCCCGATGGACCGCTACATTAACGGCTTCAAAACTTATCTGCTGGATGATGTGGAACGGTTCTATAACTTACGCGAAAACTACTAAATAAGAGAGGGATGAAAAATGATAGAGGGAAACTACAACAACCAAACAGCATACGCACACACCAAAATTATTAACTGTGTGCTTGGATGCAAATGCAACTGGCCGATGACCGTTTGCTGGAACAGTGCGGACGACCAGGCGGTAGAGGTTATTAAGTCCACCGAAGAACTGGGCTACTGGTATTACTGGGTATGGGCCCCGACACCGAACGGGAACAAATACCTTATGAAGCTGGGCGGCTGGCAACTGTTTCCAACCGCCGAAGCAGCCAGTTTAGACCACTACAAACAAAAACAACAAGCGCAACTGCTGCGCTACGCTAAATACTACCACCACAAAAAGAAAGGGATGCTTGCACGCATTAAAGATTTCCTGGCGAAAAAACACCAGGCGGGCGCATCTACTTCATCCCGGATGTGCGACGAGAGAAACAAACAGGGCGGGTCCCAACCCTTTCCCGCCCTGCCCATTACCAGCCGGAGGGTGTTATGAAACAGATATTTAATATCAAAATTACTTTTGAGCAAGACGGCACAGAAGTAGCGCAAATAGATTTTTCGGCAAAACCCGGAAAATTGTTTAACGCCCCTTTGTTTGGTGTAAACCTAAAACGCAAACGGATAGCGTGCCTGGCTAACAGCATAGCCCTAAAACTCTACAACACGCTGGCCGATGAAACGCGTATTGCTATTAAAGATATAGAAAACGACCAGGCAAAAGCATAGGAGCGAACAATGAACCCTTTTTGCCCACGCTGTAAAAAGCGATTAAAGCCCGGACTAGAAGAACACATCGGCATCTGCCGCAAGTGCCGGGAAGAAGAAAACAAACAAGGAGCACGCACAGTATGACCCAACAAGACGACCAACAACCTGCCCAATGGTGTGTACTACTGGACATGGACGGCGTACTGTGTGAAAACACCTTGCGCCGCGAATACGGCAACGATAGAGATTATGAACTTTTTGCGCGCCGCTGCCACCTGGCAGCCCCACTGATGGAATTTGTAACCCTGGCGCAGACCTTAAAACAAAACCGCGTAGCCGTATTCATCTTAACCGCACGCAGCGAAAAACTGCGCGCTGTTACGGGGGAGTGGCTTTTGCACTATAAAGTGTACGCGGACAAAATACTAATGCGCCCGATGGGCAACCGCGAAAAGGACCCCGTACTTAAAAAGAAAATGGTAACGGGCTTGCGCCGGATGCACAAATTTAACGAGCCAGGCGGGCTTGTGCCCTTGCTGGCCGTGGATGATGACCCGGACATAGTAAAGATGTACCACGATATGGGCTTGCCTGCGTGCCTGCCTGCCAATGTGCCGGAGGTGCTGCTATGAGCAAACGACAAACACAGCTGCCCGATATAGACACGGCTGTCATCGGTCCATCTTGCTGCGGGAAATTTTCCGCGAGTAGAGAACTTTGCAACCAATGCGTTGCGCAGGGGCTTTACTCTCATGCTATCTGCTTTGCGCTCCCGAACCTACATAAAGGTACGGACTATGAACAACTTGCAGAAATTGACGGAGGAAACCCGCCGTGAACGGCAGCGGCAGTATTGGCGCAGATGGAAAGAACGCCATGCCGTAAAGGCATTTAGCAAATTTGGATGGGATGTAAATTTTAAGCATCATGCGCCGGGCTGGCAATGGACGGCAACCCGGCAAACAAACGGGGCGGTATTAGAAAGTGAATACTTTACCACCCTGGGACAAGCAAAACTAGATTTTTACGAGGCGGTAGCAGAATGAACCAACAACACTTTGCAGTAGGTGAACCTGTTTATTTTGTAGGGCTGGACCAGCGCGGCACCTGGGCCGTATTTGGCACAACCGTTAAGACCATTATAAAGAAAGGGAAACTGTGGACTTATGAGCTGGCAGCATGGCCCTTTTCTATCCGGCGGCAGGAAACGGATATTTACCGCGATTACACACAAGCCAAAGCAGTGGCGGCAATGTATTCGCAGCGTGAGATTTCCCCCGAAAGGGGCGGGCGCAAAATCTCCTATAAGACAATGCAGAAAAGTGAAACCCTGCGCCCGTAATTTTAAGCGCGCGTAGCTCAAACGGTTAGAGCATCCAGCTCATAACTGGCAAGGTTGTAGGTTCAAGTCCTACCGCGCGCAGCAAATTGGAGTAATAAAATGCAACCTAACACCATGAACAAAGCCATTAAAGCCGTGCAACACGCCAGGCAGAAACACCCGGACTTTGCACCCGGACTAGAACACGCGCTTTGCATAGCGCAGGAAGAAATGGGCGAGATAGCCAAAGCCATAAACGATAAAAAGGGCTGGGATGAAATAGAAGCGGAAATTTACGACACCATTGCTGTATTATTCCGCATTGCAGAAAAGGACTATTTGAAAGCTGCACCGATAAAAGGAGGAAATAACAATGGAAGTACATTTGAAAAGTAACGGGACCACCGTGCAATATCTTGCCACCGTGCCTGCTGGGTATATGAACCGAGCCGCACGCCGCCGCTGGAAAAAGATTTTAGGGAGGAAGAAATGAGCAACGAGCAAACCCTATTCGTTACCTTTGAACAAGGGAACTACACCTGCAAGGTTGTTATAACAGACCACGGGAACGGCTTTGCAGACATTAACTGGAAATTTAACAGCAAGCCGGAAGATTTCCAAAAGATACTTTTATTCCGCGCAGCAGCGCGCTTTTTAGACATGTTAAAGGAGTGTGGAAAATGAGCAACGAACAAAAAATAACCGTTACGGTTGAACAAGACGGGAAAAAATCGGTCATAACATTAACACCAAACGCCGCTGGCGGCATGGATGTAAAGACCGAGTGGCTGCCAGCCATGGATAAAGAAAAGCCACAGGGGAAAGATTTATTAACTTTCCAAATTTTGGATATGTTACGGGGGAAATAACATGAAAGCAAAACTTGAAATAGATATGCCGAAAATGTGCTGCGACTGCCCTTGTTTTGAAATACAAACATTTTACAGTGGCAGATATATGGCCTATATGGGCGTTCCCTGTCCTGGCAAGTGCCGAGCACTTCCAATAAAAACACTGGACGGGCGCGTTATAGATTATCAGCAAGTTAGCACAAACGAAGAAATAGAAAACAAAAGACGGAGTAAATTTTGTCCGTTACAGGAGTGTGAAAAATGAACTTATTTTTTGCGTATGTATTGGCTATTACCCCCAGCATTTGCTGGCTGTTTGGGATGATTTCTTTATGCGCTCTTTTAGCAACTGCCGCCAGCGTTTTTTCATGGGCGGATGCTATTGCACGAGAAAATGAACCGCTTGCAAATAAGTGTAAGCGGATGGCAATTTACTGCGGTTTTGTTCTTTTTGTGTTTGCTACACTCTTTGCCTTAACGCCCGATACAATGCAACTAAAATCTATGATGCTTAATTATCACGGCGAATACATCCAATGTGATGTACAAGGCAAATGCCAGGAGGAAAAATAAATGGCTGTATTATCTTTTCGCGCGATTGTAAAGCCGGATGTAATGACGGATTGTGTAGGCGGTATGGGCTTAAAAACATTATCGCTAGTGATTTATGGCGTAACGGTCTTTGGCGATGGCGAGTGCTGCATAATGTATGACGACCTTGCCGATGCGCTATCCAAACAGTTGGAAGAAAAAGAAGCAGATGCGCTGCTTGAACAGCTGGAAAATAATTTCAGCACAGCCGATGACTGCGTTTATTTAGACGGCGCAAAAGTACAACAAGACACCGGGCTGCTGGATAAAAACGGGACCCCGATTTTTGAGGGCGACATCGTGCATCTTGCCTGCGAAGACGGCGGCAAGTGGGTGGGTGTCGTTGAGTGGGACTATGGCGCGTGGGCTATTAACTTTAAGGACTGGAAACCCGATGTACGCGACTTGCACGCATCCCTGGAAGTAGCCGGAAACATTGCTTTAACACCCGATGTAAAGCTGGACAAAATCAAAAAAAGCGAGGGCGCAAATGTACAAAACTAATGCGACTATTGTTTCTGCCGAGGGGATGGAAATTGTACTAAACCACGAAACAGAAGCCGTGGTGCGCTGGCATCATAACAACTATTATTTTGACTGCTCTAAATGCAAAAAGCAGAGCATTGGCGATGATAGCGGCACGCAGTATGACTGCAACAACTGCGCAGAGGTGGAAGCATACGAACAAACGAAGCAGGGGCATTATAAGTATTACTGCGCTAATTACGAAAGGGAGGGCAGAAGATGACCGAAATCAGCAGACAAATAGTAGAAGCCGTCCAGGACCCGAACTTTTGGAAGACCTCCAAATGGGTATGTTATACGAACAAATACAATGAGCGCATCATTGCTTTTATGGGACCGTGGACAGGTAATTGGAACATAGCCGTTGCAAATTTAACACCTGGCGACTGCCTAGCAGAAGATGACCGCTTAATAGAGTGGCAAAAAAGCCAGCCGTTTTTTAAGGACTTTATGGAGCGCATTTGCCTTTGCTTGAACTATTGCAAGGACAAAACAAACAAAGAATTAAAGGAACAAATAAATGCCAATAAGTAAAGCGCGTAAAACATTATATCCGGCAAATTGGAAGCAGCTGTCTGCTGCTATCAAAATAAAAGCCGGGAATAAATGCGAAATTTGCGATGCGTTAAATGGGAAGCCACACCCGGTAACAGGAAGCAAAGTAGTGCTTACCGTGCATCATTTAGATTTTGACCCCACGCATAACGATGAGTACAACCTTATGGCATTGTGCCAGCGATGTCATATCCGGCTGGATGCAAAGTACAAAGCGTGGAAGCGGAGGATGAAATAATGATTACGACCAAACAATTATGCGAGTGGGAACAGAGAATAAAAACGGCACACCACTTCGCCATAAACGGAATAAAAAAGTACCGTTCTATCCCGGCTCTGCATAATTATTATACACACATTGCAACTTGTGCGGATGCGCAACTTTCCATAGTACAGCGTTTGATTAGACAGAGCAAAGAACAGGAGGATGAAAAATGAACGATAGATTTAGATTTAGAGCGTGGGACAAATATTTTCGCAGGATGAAATACGACATTTTATTTTTTTGGAAAGAAAATACAATTACCGTGTATGAACAGGAAAAGGGAAGCACTACATATTATCTCCCAAATTCCCATATTGTTTTAGAACAATGCACCGGGCTAAAAGATAAAAACGGGAAGCTGATTTACGAGGGCGATATAATCTTTTCCAATGTAGAGTATGGCGGGACTTATTTTGTGATTATCGGCGGCGTGCGTGGGTATTGTTATGATGCCGTTGCAGTAGAAGAATATAAGGAATACTTCGCGCGAGGTAAGGACACTGGCGGAGGTTTAAGCAGTACAGCGTATCACATCATTACAGACCACGGACCCTGCGAAGTAGTAGGCAATATACACGAAAACCCGGAACTTTTGGAGGGCGGAAAATGTCAATGATTAAATTAACAAACCATGTAGGGCTGGCAGTATATGTGGACCCTAAATTTATTATTGCAATAGATGCCAGCGAACATTGTACCGACATTTTAGTAACAGGCGGAAACAGCGTGCTTTGCAAAGAAACCCCCGATGAAATCTTAAAACTTATTAAGGAGCAAAACAAATGAAAGCATTTTTTTACGGATGGGGCTTTGTAATGAATACACGCATCCCGCTGCCGAGCATTTCCCCGGTTACGCTTTTTACCCTGGGAAAACTCTGCGCGTACTGCGCCACGGTCTATATTATATGGACTTCGGTGTCATTAGTTATCCGCGCACTGGGGGTGTGAGATGAGCCACGAAACAAAAATCGGCATTGTGATTATGGAGTACGACAAACAACCCCGATACAGCCAGCGGCCTTTTAGGGTGGTGGTAAATAAAATGTGCCGGGCATTAAGAAAGTACCTTAAAAAACACGAACACGCAACGCCGGAAGACCTGGCACTTGTAGCATCCTACACACTGCTGGATGGCAAAACCGGGCACAAACACTAAAACAAACGAGGGATGTATGATAAATAAGGGATATACCAAGCTATACAGGAGCGAAGCCGATGTGCCGCAGTTATGGGAAAGCGCACTGCTGTTTAGCACCTACCAAAAATTAAAGATACTTGCAGACCGCGCGGACTGGGCAGTTACGCTGCCCGTGCGCAGATTAGCTACCCGGATGGGTATGTCTATCGGCACGCTGCGCAAAGCCACCACGCAATTAGCCGAAATAGGGCTTATAAGAGCCGAGGAAACAGCGGATGGTGTAAGCCGCTTTGTGCTGGTGTTTGGCGATGGGGAGCCCGTTTTAAGCCAACTGCGCCGGGTACAACCCGCAGCAGCACAAAAAGAGCCCGCGGCCAAGCCCGCTAAAAAGCCGGATGCTGTGTCAAATTTTAACACACCTACTGTGTCAAATTTTGACACAACAAAACCAGCTAGTGTGTCAAATTTTAACACACCTACTGTGTCAAATTTTGGCACGCCATTATATAGAGAACAAGAAAGAGTAGATAACAATAACACTACTACCCCCTTACTATTCCCCCAAGACCAAACCGAGCCATCTACACCCAAACAAGAAAACGGCTTTGCGGCTTTTTGGGCTGCTTATCCAAACAAGAAAAGCAAACAGCGTGCCATCAAAAAATGGAACAAAGGCAAATACAACCTGGCGGAAATTCTACCCGTGCTGGAAAAACAAAAACGGCTGCGCGACTGGGTAAAAAACAACGGGCAATTTGTTCCACGGGCAGATGCCTACCTAAACCAGCGAAGATGGGAAGATACCTTGCCAACGGGCGAAGATGCGTATATTTTGGACTTCCAAGAACCAAAAACCCAACGGGAAGAAGTAGCCAAATACTGGCTGCAAGCAGTAAGCCCCGGGCTGTTAAAAAACGACAATCAAAAAATAAACTGCATCTTTGAATTTGACCGCATTTTCTTTGAGAAAATTATTGCTACTTGCGGAAACGACATACACCAGGCGTTTAAGGTTATGGTCCACGGGTGGCAGTTAGGATGCACTACGCTGCGCGCTATCAGCGAACGGGCAGCATCGTATTTAGACGACTTAAAATCACAGGAGTATAAAAAATGACACAATACAAACGGACTTTTGGACCCCAAGAAGCAAACAACGCACCTACGGTGTCTGCTCTGCCGCGCTGCCAGCAGTGCGGAAAAAGCGGCGGCGTGTGCATGCGCCATGTGATGTTAGATTATCTGGGCGGCGCACCGTTTCACACGGTGTGTTATAAAAACCAATGCGTATATTGCGGCGCGATACAATACTGGAACGGCACCGACAAAAACGGCGAGCCGCGTGTCATCCCCGCTTTTTATGTGCTGCATACCGCCACCCGCAGACCCATATTGCCTTACCGTGAATTTTCGCTGCCGCGTGAATTATTCCAAACGCCGGACGGAAAAGCCGATGTGGGCTTGAAAGTGCGCATCATTTCCGCGCTACTCCGTTTGCAGTTAGAGCGACCCACCGAGTATGTTTTTACCATCCACGAGGTGTACGATGAAATGCAGCGCGCCGGATAAATTCCCGCTGCCCGTTTGTTTTGTGGACGGATATTTTATCCGCCACGGGGTGGCGTTAAGTGCCGCGCGCGGGGTGTGGAAAGTGCGCACCGAAAACGGGCTGCTAAATGTGTGGGAAGATGATATTTTTTTAAGCAGCGCGGAAGCACAACACACACTAAATTTTTTGCTAAACTGAAAAAATGCTTAAAATATAAGGGTTATTTTTTCAAAAAAACACTTGACATTTTGATAAAAATTTTTATATCATTTTGGAACTGGTAGCGCAAAACGCGCTTTTTGCTGTAAAAAATTTTGCTTACAAATTGATTTTTAACGCGATGTCTTTTGTGAATTTTCACAAGAGGGGTCGCGTTTTTTATGGCAAAAAAAGCAGCATCACAACTGCCGGAAGTGTTAGGCGAAGTGCAACAAGAAGCACTGGACTTACTGTCTGCCGACATCCCGCAACCAAACAAACAGCTCTGCTTGTTTGAGGACTGGGCCGACTGGAACGCGCAACTTGCCAAGAAAAACCCCAAAAACAAAGACGGCTTAACCTTGCACCAGGAAGTATTTGCACGGTTATGCGCCGCACAACTATCCAAAACCGAAGCATACCGCAGAGCTTTCCCTAACTGTAAAACCGAAAAACTAACAACCATCTATCCCAAAGCCAGCCGTCTTGCAAACACGGACAAGGTAAGGGCAAGGATATTAGCACTGGAAAAGCAAATTGCCGACAGTGCACTCATGTCCACGACTGAATACTATGGACATTTGAACGATGAAATACGAAAAGGGGGCAAGGATAAGGGCGCAGCTCTTAAAATTGTGGCCCAAATTAAGGGACTTTTGCAAGCCGACAAAGGGCAACCCGGCAGTGCAGAAGCACCGTTTGTTATTTGTTTAGAGCGTAACAGCGAGGGAGGGCGCAACCGTGCAGCCAAAAATTAAAATAAATTCCCTCTATAACGAGCGCGGACCGCAGGCGGAACTCCACAAAGCAATGGACGAGCACCGCTTTTGCGTGCTTGTTACGCACCGCCAAATGGGTAAAACCGTGGCCGCCGTTAATGAACTGATAGACCGCGCTATTTCCAACCCGTTGCCCGGCGGGCGTTATTTCTACATTGCGCCGCAGTTAAAACAGGCGAAACTTATTGCCTGGGACTACTTAAAACACTACATTTCCCCTTTCCAAGCCGTACAAACCCCGGACGGAAAAACACGCTCCGCCGTTGTCATTAACGAAAGCGAACTGAAAGTAACTTTCAAAACAAAAAACGCGCCGTACATCCGCATCCTGGGAGCCGATAACCCCGATGCGCTGCGCGGTACCTACGCAGACGGCGTTGTGTTAGACGAGTACGGCGACATGAAGCCCAATGTTTTTACCGAAATCATCCGCCCGATGCTGCTTTCCCGCAACGGCTGGGTGCTGTTTGCCGGGACCCCCAAAGGGCAAAACCAATTCTACAATACTTTCCAGTTAGCAAGTAAGAGCTTCCACGAGAACCCAAAGGGCGACTGGTGGTGCGGCGTGTACCGCGCGGATAAAACACAAGTCATCCCCGAAGAAGAACTTAACAAAATCAAAAACGATACCCCCGCTAACATCTTCCGCCAGGAATACCTGTGCGACTTTACTGCCAGCGCAGACAATGTACTTATTCCCATTGACCTGGTACTGGAAGCGCAACAGCGCACCTATGGTATGGATGCTGTGAACGGGGCACCGCGTGTGCTGGGTGTGGACCCTGCCCGCTTTGGCGATGATAAAAGCATTATCTACTTCCGCCAGGGCTTGCAGGCGTTTGACCCGTTTGTTTTTGAAAAGCTGGATAACATGGCTTTTGCTGCCCGCGTAGCCGAGAAAATAGAAGAACTACACCCCGATGCCGTCTTCATTGATGCCGGAAACGGGGCAGGTGTTA
>Ga0310786_10008456_pt1 | contig 13207 bp, 20 predicted proteins | sample AusTroGonzalo_MG_FD_203881 | JGI IMG/M metagenome (GOLD analysis project Ga0310786, IMG submission 203881) | Bovine rumen microbial communities from tropical cattle in Woodstock, Queensland, Australia - Gonzalo_03 (v2) (version 2) | ecosystem: Host-associated > Mammals > Digestive system >... | reverse complement strand
CCCTACGAGGCCAAAAACCGCCGATTTGACGCGAGTTTGTGACGCGGTCGACAAATACATCGACCTGTGTGGCGTGCTCTCTCCTGCGACGATTTCGGGGTACGAGAAAATCCGCAGGACCGCTTTTCCGCACTTGATGTCCGTGCCGGTTGCTGACCTCACGGACGAGCTGGTCCAGCGTGCGATCAACACCGAGGCCAACCGCACAGGTAAACGCGGCCGCCTGTCGGCCAAAACCGTCCACAACGAGTGGGGTCTTATAGCATCGGCCCTGTGGCACGTCTGCCGTCTGCGCTTTGACGTCCGTCTGCCTAAAAAGCAGAGGAACATCAAAGTCTACCCAGACCCTGCCGAGGTCGTGGCTGCCGTCATCGGCTCTCCTGTGGAGCTGCCGTGCCTTTTGGCTCTCTGGCTCTCCTTTACGGTCAGCGAGATACGCGGCCTCCAGTTCCGCGACGTCCAGAACGGCTATATAACCATCAACCGCGTCATCGTCGACGCAGGCTCCTTACCAGTCGAAAAACCGACGGCCAAAACCGAGGCGCGTCTGCGTCGGCACCGCGTTCCTGCGTACCTGCTGGACCTCATCGAGGCCGCAGACCATTCCTCGCCCTACATCGTCCCTTGGACCGCTAACCAGTTTCGCCATTACTGGGACCAAGTCCGCGACGCCCACGGCTGGGAGATCACGTTCCACGACTTGCGCCACCTCAACGCCTCCGTAATGCTCGCTCTCAACGTCCCCGAAAAGTACGCGATGGAGCGCGGAGGCTGGTCCACGCCGTCTGTTATGCGGTCCGTTTATCAGCACACATTCTCGGCCAGACGCCGCGCCGTGGACGACCTCATCGACGAATTTTTTACGAATATTTTATGTGAGCGTAAAAAAATGCCATTTTCCGTTGATTTATCCCCATTTCGCAGGGGTTCGATCCCCCTAGGGTCCACCATCGACGATGACCTGTAACCGTTGCAATTTCAAAGCATAGCGGCTGCAGGTCATTTTTTCTCTTTTTGCGTTTTTTGTTGTATGTAAAAAATTTTTGGCAATAAAAAAGGCCCCGACCGAAGTCGGGGTTGTGTTATTCTGTTGTGCTTTTTACCACGGCTGCCAGCTCCTCGCGCTTGACGAACGACTGCGGACGGAAGTTTCCGTTGGCGTCGCCGACCATATAGCCGTGTTCCTTGCAGTAAGCGATCGCGTCCTCGGCCCAAGGGTCGGCAGGCTTAAGAGCCGCGACCGCGAGCCACGAGCGCATCAGCAGGTTGAATTGCACCTCTGCGTTTTCCTTGAGCCATCGCTCCATATAGGTGCAGAACTGTTCGTAGGTCACAGGGTCGTCCTCCTTTACTGCTGGGTTGACGATGCAACCCTCGTATTTGTAGGAATTAGTCATCCAGTAGCAGCCGTCGCGCCAGTTGCCGTTGCCTCTCCTGCGCGTGTAAACGACGAACGGCTTGCCATAGTATTCGCTCTCGCTGGTTATGACGATGTCGGTGCCGATTTTGGCCTCTACGGAGGCCACGTGGCCGAGGCCGCCCTTGCCACCGCTCCAGACCATCACACCGCCGGTCGTGGGGTCCTTGCTGATCTGCAGGCCCTGTTTGCGTGCGAGCGTGATGAAATTGGCCGCGTTGGTATTGCCGAGGTACTTGCAGGCCTTGTATAAGCCGATCTCGTTAAAGCGGCCCACGACGTACCCGACGCAGTTCGGCAGGACGTTTAAGCCTTTGACGCGCTGGCCCTTGTCGTTGTTGCCGAGAATGCAAGGGTTATAACCGCCTGTGGCCTTGGTGTTGTAGTAGCGGTCGCCTGCGTCTGGTAGTTTGAGTTGTGGCGTGAAGTTAGCCATATTATTTGTTCCCCTTTTCGGGTTTGGTTATGCGAGGGTGCATTGGTGTTCCTTTCCGTTGGGGAGAGTGGGTTTTACAATTCCCTTTGTGTCCATTTATTGGTTGTTGTGTTCATAGTAAATTCAAGATGGATTATTTGAGACCCCGCAGAGATTACGCTTATCCCCGATATTGACAAATCTCCCATAAAGTCAATCACGGTAACAAAGAATGTATATGCCCCTTCAAAACCGATAATGACCTTCCCATCTCTATTCGCCGTACTAATTTCCGTTGCCGTTGCGCTTGAAGTGTATGAGCCATCGTTCGCATCTTCATCGTAGGTTAATGTGACAACCATAACATCGTCACCACCGCCGCCACCGCCGCCGCCAGAGCCGATGGCATCGATGACGCCCTGCAAGAAGGTTTCCTCGCGAGTGATGGGCGTAGGCACTTCGACGCTCTGGCCGCCTGCCTTTGCGAGGAATGTTTCGGTTCTCGTGATAGGTTCTAATTCGCTCATAGTTCTACTCCTTTTCGTCTACCTCGGGCAGGCCTGCCAACGAGGTCAAAATAGAGATAATTCCTGCCACCAGCGAGATGCTGGCGATGCCGAGCCAGTCGACGTCCGTGAAATACTGGCCGACGGTCAGCATCGACACGGCAGTCTGGGCGACGGTCTTGAGTGCGCGGATCAGCGCGGCCTTTACCCATTGCTTTGTGAATACTTGCATTTATGCGCTCCTTTCGAGGTCGTCGATACGGTGGTTGGCCACCTTGAGTTTTTCGTCTTGAATGTTCAGCCTGTCCTCGGCCTCGTACATCCGCTCCACGAGGTTGTTGTGCGCCTGCACCTTTTCCTCGAGCTGCTTGAGCCGATATTCCACGAGGGCCGCCGATTTCCTGTTGCTGAAGTAGACGCCGAGGAAACTGAACGCGCCGCTTATGAGGGCGACTATAATTGCGTCTGTCATTGTGGTCGCCTCCTAAATCAGTTCCTGTATTTTCACTCCGTAGACGTCCAGTACATAGGAGCCATTGATGGTTCCTGTGGAGGTACTGTTATAACGCTGGTAGATGGTCAGCGTGAGGGTCTGCGGCGATGTGGTGGACAGAGTTGCGGCGTTCACGTACACGCCGTATGGAGTAGTTCCCGACCGCATTGTCAGAGTTCCACCCGACGAGAGTTTCCAGTGTTGCGTCGAGGTCGCGATCTGCGTCGACGATTTAGTCGATACGCTTGAGGTCGCGGAGAAATTGACCACACGTATAGTCGCCACGTGACGGCCGTTCGTATGCGTCGAGGTATGGCATACGCAAATAAGCATATCGTAGCCGCTATATGCCGACGTCGCCAGTTCGAGTGATTTTCCTGTGTCTGCGGCAGATGTACTGCTGGTCGAGATGGTGCCGATGGACAGGGTTCCTATTTTCGTTAGGCCACTTCCACCGCCGCCTCCAGAGCTGGTGCCTTGCGTGCGTACCCCTGCGGCCGTGTAGAAGTATTTGCCCGAGGCCACGTCTGCGGCTGCTGCCGTCGTGTCGGTCACGTCCGTAAAAGTCGCCGTTCCACCACCCTGTTTTGGCAATACGACCTGCGGAACGTCTGGATATGTCGCCCCTAACAGGCTAATTGACTGTGCCATTTTACACCTCCTACGAGATGCTCAAAACTTTGGTGGTGGAGTTCTGGGAGATGGTCGGCATCTGGAGTGAGCCGCTGACGCCGAGGATGGTCTTGCCCGAGAGGATATTGCCAGACACGCAGTCCGTCACGCCGCCGAGGGACACGGTGCCGCCAGAGGTATAGCCTGCAGGAATGGTGTACGTGCCTGCCTTGGTGCTGATGGTGCCGCCTGTGGCTCCGTTGTTGGCCATATTGCCCGTGATGGACCCAGAGGACCCGAACGCGATCTTGCCCGAGAGGATGTCGCTCTGGGCCGCGTCTGCGTCGCCTGTGTAGTAGAACTTGGCCGTGCCAGAGCCGCTCTTGGGAATGTCGACTTCTGGGACGGACGCATAGGTCACGCCGTTAATAACGACAGATGGATTTGCCATTGTGTTGCTCCTTTAGAATACTGTGATGACCGAGCCGTCCCACGCGATCTGGCCGTAGTTGGACGGAATAGGGTTGACGATGATGTCCTCTGCGAGTTTCTTGAGGGCCGTCGGGAGGACCTGCATTTCGGTGGTCGGTGTGACCTCGTAGGTGCCCTCATACGGCTCCGCAGAGCCTGCTATGGCCAGAGAGCCGCCGACGCGGACAGGCGCGATCGAGGCTGCGCCCTGCACTCGTGCCGGTTGTGTGGTTATTTGACCTGTAACAGGAAGTTCGCGAAAAATGCTCATATCGTCGTGGTGGATAGTGATGCCCCGATTTTGATGTAGCCGATGTCGCTGGAAGTGACTTCGCCATCTTTCTTAAAGCGCACTTGGTAGCGCGTCTGGCCGCCCAGCTTGAGGGAGGTCGCCTGCCCGATGAGGAGCGTGTACTTGTTCTCGACAGGGTCGAGCACGATGTCCTCGTGGGAGAGCGTGAACTGGCGCGAGCCGAGCGAGAACTCGATCTCGTCGAGGTCCCAGTCCTCGATGGGAATGCCGTTGATGGTGTAGTCGAGAATGATCGGCAGCGTGTCGCCTCTGTTTGCCATTGGTTATTCTCCTTTTGCGGTTTCCATCGGTGCGATGTACTGTTCACTCTTGTAAACTGCGCCGTTGCGATCCATAACAACGCAGGTACAGGAAATGCCTTGGTTCATCGCATAGGCGAGTTCCGTGTGGAATTTTTCGGTTGCGCCTGCTTTGGTTTCGTATGCGAAGATGGCCTGCGTGGTGGGTTGAATGATGATGGTAAAGAACATAGGTTATTCCTTTCTGCCGTTAGGCGGTTAGAGTTCTGCGGATAAGCAAAGGACGGTATCGTAGATGTAGCCGACCACATACGAGCGTGAAGCCGATAGTGCAAACTGTACGGTCGGGGTCTTATAGGTAAAGCCTGTAACCGTTGCCGATGTAATGGTTGAAGTACCACCTGCATCACGCACACCGCCTGCGGTTACAAGTGACGGAGTTGGCACTCCACGCATCGGCATCCCTATCATTGTCATATATGCGTTTGCTCCGTCAATAGCGATAGCGTAACGAGTGAGAGGGATATACCGCAAATAATAACGGCATTTTTCAAACTCCTCTCCAAAGTCGGGTGGTGGGTCGTTGGCAAGGGTGGAAACTGTGCCGAGTTCAAGTTTGACGGCACAAATTTTTATAGCGTTGCCGCCTGCACCTACGGCTATGCTAATATAGTCAAAATAGTCGTATGTCGCACCATATTGAAAGTTCTTTAACTGAAAGCCGATTTCATTTGCTTCGGGATATTTTACCCATTGATAGTTCTGTGAAGCGTCAACGGTGACAGTTCCGCTCACAATAGTCCCATCGGATAACAACGCACTAACGGTAAGCGGCTTACCATTAAATTGTGCAAAATAATATGACGGAAAGCGTTGATTGATACCGTCAGGCCAACCGTTGCCGTTTGTAATCGTTACACCGTCCGAAGCAAGGTCAACAGTTACACCGCCACTCTTGAACCATCTGTCAAATACAAATCCCGCCGCCGTGTATTGCGTCTGCCCTCGCTGATTTATCGGGAAAACGCCGTCCCCTAACTGCGACCCGCCGCCCACGAAGTACCAGTTGTCGAGGAGGTTGGGGTTCGTGCCGCCTGCGGCTATGTTCTTGCGGAATTGCTCTTTTTGCGTGTCCGTAAAGCCTGCATCTGCATAAGGGCTATCGACCACTTGGTCGACTTGCAGGCCTGTGTTGTCGAGGATATACGCCTCGTCTACATTGATGTATGGCATATTTGCCCTCCTATGCGTTGTAATATATGACGATTAGACCGTCGCCGCCTTGACCGCCTGCGGAACCGAGGCCGCCTGCGCCGCCTGTGCCTCTGTCAACAGAAACAGTTGAGGAGCCGTCTTGGTATACCGCACCTGCGGTTGCGCCACCGCCACCGCCTCCACCGTGACCTCCTCGGCCTGCCTGCGTTTCTGCCGCCTGTGACGGCCCTGTTGCGTTGGCCCCTGCACCACCGACCACACGCCACGAGTCAGTTAAATAGTCGCCGCCAACAGCGTTGCCGCCGTTGTTGCCGTGTGCCGCACCGCCACCGCCTGCGCCTGCGGTTTCGTATGTGTGTTGAGAGTGCCGCCAATAGGTTGGATTTGCGTATGCGCCACCGTAATAGGTCGTACCATCGGGACAATAGTGATTGCCGCCGTTCGTCGAGGTATCGAGGTCACGGTTTGCGTAGCCGCTACCAATGCCGCCGTCCGCTCCGTTTTCGCCTGCGATATTCAATGCGCAGTAGACCGTGCCGTCGAGGAAGTTCACGACATCATCAACAGATTGCGAGCCGTCTGCACTCGTATAGGTCCCGAGCGTGGTCGCACCGCCTGCCGAGCCTGCCGCACCGTTTCCTGTGCCGCCTGCTCCGCCTGCGCCTATTGCGCAACCATCATAGTACGCAGGCAAGGACACCACTTGGAACGACAAAACTTTCGGCCTTTCGCCACCTGCGCCTGCCGCTCCTCCTGTTCCTCCAAGCACCATTTCGCCGAGATGCGACAAAACAGGCGAACTCATCATATAGTGGCCTGCTTCGCCGTCATACCCTGCCTGCCCACCGCCTGCTCCGCCGATGAGCATTACGAGTGCTTCCTTGCCTTGCATTGCCGAGGGTATGTTGAGGCGGCCTGCGTTGGTGATGTCGGCGGCTCTAAAGACCTTGTAGTCGCTATACGTGGACCCATACGGCCCTGCGACCCAGTCCACCAGCACGTTCATATGGCCCTTGGTTTTGTTGCCGATAGGGAATGATTTTTTCCGCACCCAGCCTGTGCGAGCCTGCCCGAACGGATCAGTAATGTTGACCGGCGTGCCTGCTGCCAACAGGCCAGTCGCGTCTAACTGCTCGTAGTCCACCGAGATCGGCAGCTTGTAGTAGTTGACCATTCGCCGTGCGACGTTCGCGGAATTATGCACCCCGACCAGTTCGTTGTCCTCCAGAGCGATGATGCGGTCGGCCGCGACCACGCCTGTGCTCCTGCTTATAACGCGCCGCGTGTGCGTGTACGTCTGGCCCTCGAGCGTGCCGATGCCGCTTATGATGGCATAGTTGGCGTTGCTTTCCTCTATCGTGATGGACCCTGTGGTCGTGAGGTCGTGTGCCGGTTCTTGGAACACCACGAGCTGGCTCTGGGCCGTGACCTGTTCGTCCGTGTTGTCGAACAGTGTGACCGCTTCGTCGCTCGCGAGGTCATAGAAGCCGTGCTCCGTGACCTGCACCTCCGTGGCAGGAAACTGGTGGCCGACCGTGCCGCCCTGCAGGTAGATGACGCTCTGCGCCACCGTGGACGGCGAGCCGCTGCCGAGGTACCGTATCTGCATCACGCCTTGGTTTTCAATCACTGTCGCGCCTGTCGCCACGAGCAGTTTGCCGAGGTCGATGCGTCTGCTGGCTCTTGGCAGCCGCCCGATGACCTGCACCGAGGCGACGTCTGGCTGCACCGTGTACTCGATGCCAGAGCCTGCCATAATTTCGCTTATAATGGAGCCTGCGGTCTTGCCGTCGGCCTGTTCCCAGATGCCGCCGCCGTAGTCCTCCATCTTGTTGAGCATTCCTATGCAGTCGGTGCACGTGAACTGGACCGTCTTGCGGCTGACCTGTTTCACGTCCTCTACGTAAAAGCGGCCGATGACTTGGCCGTTCGGGTTGTTGTAGAGGTCGAGGACCGCGCCTGCCGTGAAGTTGCGGTAGTCTGGAAAGACGTTTTTGACCACCAGCCACTTGCCGTCGCTCGTCTGGATAGGCCGCTCGTTGATGTCCAGCAGGAATGCATAGCCTGTTCCGTCGCCCTGCAGCGCACGGCTATTAACGACGAACGTCAGCGTATCGGCTGCGAGTTCATTCCCGAACAGGGCGATGCTCTGGTCCACCTGTCCGCTCATAAACAGGCCATCCTTGCCGTACTTTTCCGCGTTGCCGTGGAACTTGTAGAGGCCGTACTTGATATAGTTCACTCGCTACACCTCCTCAAAGGAGATGGGCGTGTCGGCGTATACTCGCTCGCCGCCGAACTTGGTCGCGTACTGGACCGTCATCGACACAGGGATCGCCGTAATGGACCGAAGCGTCGGGTCGCCGTACTTGATGCTCGTGTACTCCAGTTCGACCGTTTCCTGTTCCATCATCGAGATGAGCTGCATCATCCGCGCCCTTGGCATAGGCTGCAGACGGAACGATGGGTTCCACTTGACCTTTACGAGGTCGGGAATGGTCGTGCCGTCTACCGCGTCAGCCTGCGCTGGCCCGATGACCTTGGTCATAGTTTCCTCGATGTCGGTTTCCTGCTGGATGTACTCGCTGAAGTCCACCGCATTTATGTGTAATGTGAAGTTGATCGCCATCGGCTCCTCCTATTCGGTAACGAACGCAGGACCGCGCTGGACCCCGACCGCCTTGAGCGGATCGTACAGGGCCTTGGCCGCGACCATACCGTCCAGCACGAGGTTTATCTGGACCGGCTGACGGCTCGTATTGTTGTAGGTGTTGTAGGTGTTCGTCGTGGTCGCGAGCGGCTGCACGTGGGCCTGTCCGTTCTTCATCGTGAGCAGTTCCGCGCCAGCTTCGCCGACGACTGCCGAGCCACTCGAAACGACGCCGCCCTGCGCGAGGTACGGTATCTGCGGAATGGTCGGGACCGTCACGCCAAGGTAGCCGAGCACGCCGTTCGCCTTATTCGCGAGGCCGTTTACCTTTGTGATCAGTTTGTTGAAGAACCCGATTATGGTGTTGATTTTGCTCTTGATGCCGTTCACGAGGCCGTCCCAGACGCCTAAAATGGCCGTTTTGACCGTTTCAAATACGCCCTTGACCGCCTGCATCGCCGTTTCGATTTTCTGCTTTATATTGTCGAATACGGTCTTGACCTTTTCCCAAGCCGCCTCCAGAATAGGCCGTATCTTGTCCCAGTTCGCAACGATGATGGTGCCGAGCAGGATGACCGCCGCGACCACGAGTGCCATCGGGTTCGCGAGGGCGAACGCCTTGATAGCCGCACCGACGGCCTGTACCTGTGGCCAGATGGTTAGGAACGACGTTATCGCGCCGCATATCGTAGCGATAATGCCAGCGATCGGCGAGATGGCCGCCACGACCGCCAGTATGGTTATGATGGTTTCCATCTGGCTCTCGTCGAGGTTGCCTATCCACTCGAAAAGCTGCGACAGTTTGTCGATTACGGTTTCCAGTACAGGCGTGAGGGCCTCCAGAGCCTCGGCTCCTGCCTTGGCCAGTTCCGCGCCTGCCTGTGCTTTTAACTTGTCGATGGTGTCGTTGACGTCGTTGAGGCTCGTCAGCGTTTCTTCGTCCAGAATGAGGCCGAGGTTTTCCGCTTCGTCGCCGTAGGCTTTTAAGGCCGCACCGCCGTCGTCGATGATCCCTGCGAGCTGGTCTGCCGACTTGCCGAAGATTTCCATCGCCATCGTGTCGCGTTCGGTTTCGTTGTCTATCTGCGACAGGGCCTGCAGGACCTCGTAGAACACCTCGTTGCTATCGCGAAGTGCTCCGTCTGCGTCACGGACCGCCACACCGAGTGCTTCGAAGGCCGCCTTGCCGTTGTCGCCCGAGGCCATCGCTTTTTTCATCTTCGTAAACGAGCCTGTGATACTATCAACAGAAACGTCGACGAGATCAGAGGCGTACTGCATCTTCTGCAGGTCGTCCGTGCTGATGCCGGTCTGCTGCGAAAGTTCTGACAATTCATCAGCCGCCTGCGCAGTCTTATAAGCAAGGCCACCGATTGCCGCCAGCGCACCGCCTGCAGCCGTGGAGAGGCCCTTGGTCTTTTTTGCTACGTCCTCGGCAGCAGAGCCGACTTTATTCAGCGCGGTCTTGGCCTTTTCGAGGCCCACCGAGAAGTTGTCTGCCTCCTGCTTGCACTTTTTCAGTTCGGCCTCGGTCTTGACGATCTCTCTCGTCAGCGCGTCGTACTGCTCCTGCCCGATCTCGCCCTTTGCGAGCTGCTCGGCCGCCTGCTTCTGGGCCTCCTTTAAGGTGTCCAGTTTTTCGCTTGTGGCCGCTACCGCATCCGCGAGTGCTCTCTGCTTCTGCTCGAGGAGTTCGGTGTTGCTCGGGTCGAGTTTGAGGGCCTTGTTGACGTCCTTTAGTTCGTTTTGTGTCCGCTTGATCTCGGCGTTGGTACCTTTTAGGGCCTTATCTAACCCTGTAGTGTCGCCGCCGATCTCAATGGTTATGCCTTTGATTTTGCCAGCCATTTAGCCGAATATCCTCTCTATGTCCTCCTGCGTGGCCTCGAACGGATAGTTTTCTTGGTCGTTCGCTTGCTCGGCCAGCAGGTCGTATACCATTCCCATAGTCATCCCACGAAGTGCCTCGTCCGTTAGGCCGAGTTCAGCGCACCGAAGCATAAAGATCGCGCCGTTGCTCTGTCGCGTCGTAGGTTTTATTTTTTTTTAGGCCTTGAGGTCGTTTCGCGACCTTTGCCCCACAGTTCGACAACGTCGCCGATTACCTCGTAAAGCGCGAATGCATCGTCGATGCCTGCGAGCCATTCCTCGGGGTTTTCGCCGACAGGTTCGCCTGCCTCTTTCAGCATCAGCCACGTGATGTTCTCGAGCACCTCGGGGTTGAACGCGCTCGGGTCTTTCTGGTAGTTGTTGACCATCGCCTGCATATCGATGATGAGGTCGCGCCCGAACTGGTTGCGGTATCTCCTCGGCAGCAGGGCATTGTTCTCCAGCGTGCAGGTCTTGCCGCACAGTTTGACCTGTTTCTTCATTGTTCTGCTCCTTATAACTGAAAATAGAGGGCGACCCCGAGAGGCCGCCCCTGTCTGGTACCTTATGCCGTTGTGGTAATGGTTACGGTCGTGAACCACGCGGAACGGACCGCCGTGGTCGTGGTGTCCGTCGTTCTGGCGCGGACCTTGCCCTTCTGGTAGGTCGGGCCTGTTACGAGCGGAAGTGCCTCGAAGTCGAAACTCTGGGTCACAGGCTCGACGGTTTCCTCTACGGTCTGCGAACCGATGGACGGCTTGCTGGTAGGAACGACGCGGTAGAGCACGTTCAGTTCCTCCTGCTGGTCGCCCTCGATCTGGAAGATCAGCGCGAACGGCTTCGGCTGCGTACCAGTCGCTTCGTAGAGCACCTTGGTGTTGGCGTCGAGGGTAAGGCCCCAGACGTCCTTGAGCATCTGGTCGCTGATCCGTGCCATCTCGAGCGTACCCGAGTAGCCGTTGTTCGCGAACGTCTTGTAATAACTGATGTTGTCGGCGTAGAACGTTCCGTCGCTGGTGTTGCTATCGATCGTGAGGTTGACCGCACCTGCTACGTGAACAGGCGATGCCCACGTGTTGTTGGTGCCGTCGGTGCTCTCGGTCAGTACGGCGTAGTAAACGTTCTGCAGGCCGAACCGAACTTTGTTTTCTGCCATTGTTGGCCTCCTAAATACTGAAAACCGCCAGCCAGCACCGTTCGTCGGGCAGGTACTCGGTTTCCTTTGTGAAGTAGATGTGTTTCTCGCGGAACTTGGCCTCGAACAGGGCCTCGGTCGTGAGGTCGCGGTTCTTGGTGTAAAGTTCGACCGCGAAGCGCGGCGTCGAGTAGTAGTTTGTGTTGTCTGCCGCGAACGCCGTGTCGCTCGGGTTGAAGTAGCACACGAACGGCAGGGCAGGTGCCTCGTCTTTCGGCCACTCGTAATACGTGACCTTGTCGGCGAAGCCGTTTACGCTCTCGAGGAGCGTTTTCATCTCTGGTAGTGTCATTCGATAGCCTCCCGAAGTTTGCGCTCGAAGTCATTGATCGCGGTCTGTTCAGCCTCGGCCCAGTGTGGGAACGCTCTCGTGCGGCCGCCGTTTAACTTGGCGTGTCCGTGTTCGAGCAGGTGGGTCAGCGCGTAGTGCGGAGCCTCGGCATATACGACCGAGGACGCCTTGTTGACTTCCTTTTCGAGCACTTTCGCCTTGATGCTTTTCTTGTAGGCTCCCGACTTTGCCGGTGCCTTGGCCTGCACGTCCTTTGCCGCCTGCCGTGCGACCTGTTTGGTCACGGTCGCCACGTCCGCGTCTATAACGTCCTTATACTGTGCCAGAATGTCGTTGACCGCGCTCTCGAACTGATTAACCGACAGGGTTTGTGCCATTGGTGCCTCCGCTTGCGGTCGTTGTTGTGATGACCGTGCCATTACTGTCGCCGACTTTCCACTCCAGATAGAGTTCGAGGTCGTCGTTCGTAGCTTGGTAGGTCCTGTAGATGCCGAAGTACTGGGTCTTGCCGCGTACGTCCATTTCGACGGTCTTTTCGCCTGCGTAGTCGCCTGCGAACATCGTCATCACGAACTCGGGTTTGATGCCCAGCTCTCCAGCCGCGTTCCACTCGTTACGAGTGACGGACCCGATGCGGCCATAAACGAGCCGCTTGGTCTGCGTCGCGACCTTTTGGCCGATGTCGTCGATGGAGTAGGTGTCCGTGACCAGATAAAATGCTTTGCTCCTGTCCATTACTGAACACCCCAGTCCGTGAAGTCGGTCATCGTCTTGAGCTGCGCGAGTTTAGTGTGGTATATCGCCTCGAACTGCTCCTTGTTGTCGTTGTCGCCGAACTGCCATTTGCAATACGCGATGATCGCCGTGCGGACCTGTGGCGAGGTCGGTACGCCGTCGTCGTCATACTCGATGATGACGTTCAGCCGTTCCATCTCCTCGAGGCAGGCCGCGATGAGGTCGGTCAGTTCGGTGTCGAACGCTTCTCCTGCAATACGAAGCGCGAGTTTTACTTTGTCCAGCATTGGGTTCTCCTTTTACTGAAGTGGAGGGCGGCGAAAGGAGAGGGCCGCCCGAGCCACATAAACAACGGCGAACGCCGATGCCTTTATTTGTTGAGCGATGCCTTGTAAACGCTCTCGTCGAACATATGCACGCCGACGTGTCCGCACTTGATGGTCGGGTCGCACCAGATGGTGTGGCCGAGTTCTCGTGCGCGTACGCAAAACGCTATATCCTCGCCTGCGTGCTCCAGAGGCGTGAACCACGTCTGGTAGTTCAGCAGGACGTCGAGCAGTACGTTCTTGGACGTGTAGCAGCAGCCGAAGCCGCAGCCTGCAACCTCGAACAGTTCGCTCTCTGGGTAGTCGGTCACGCCCTCCCAGTGGAGTTGCTCGTCCAGCTTTAGATCGCTGAACAGAACCGGCGTGTATGGCGGCCGTCTGCGGAAGTAAAGACCTGTTACGATCTCGCGGCCTGCTTTCGCGTGCTCGAGCATCTTGTGCAGAATGTCCGCGTCGAAT
>Ga0310786_10008455_pt1 | contig 13208 bp, 12 predicted proteins | sample AusTroGonzalo_MG_FD_203881 | JGI IMG/M metagenome (GOLD analysis project Ga0310786, IMG submission 203881) | Bovine rumen microbial communities from tropical cattle in Woodstock, Queensland, Australia - Gonzalo_03 (v2) (version 2) | ecosystem: Host-associated > Mammals > Digestive system >... | reverse complement strand
GAAAGCATTTTTTGTAATTTCGCGGTTGATTAAATTTATACTGTTATGAAAGAACTTGACTGGGCCAATCTGTCATTTGGTTACATGAAGACCAATTGGAATCTCAGAATTTGGTTTAAAGACGGAAAATGGGGTGAGATAGAGGAATCTGACTCCGAGTATGTACCCATGCATATTGCCGCCACCTGCCTGCACTACGGTCAGGAGGCTTTTGAGGGCCTGAAGGCTTTCCGCGGCAAGGACGGCAAGGTACGAGTGTTCCGTATGGAGGCCAATGCCGAGCGTATGCAGAGCACCTGTCGTGCTACCATGATGCCCGAGCTTCCTACCGAGACATTCTGCAAGATGGTAAAGCGTGTGATCGAGCTCAACAAGGAGTTCATTCCTCCTTATGAGAGCGGTGCTTCGCTGTACATCCGCCCGCTGCTGGTGGGTACCGGTGCAGAGATTGGTGTTAAGCCAGCCAAAGAGTATATGTTCCTTATTTTCGTAATGCCTGTAGGTCCGTACTTCAAGGGCGGTTTTGCTGCCAATGCATACGCTCTGGTACGTTCATATGACCGTTCAGCACCTCTGGGTATGGGTAAGTACAAGGTAGGCGGTAACTACGCTGCCAGTCTGTTCGCCCACAACATCGCCCACGAGAAGGGTTACGGAAGTGAGTTCTATCTGGACGCAAAGGAGAAGAAATATATCGATGAGTGCGGCGCCGCCAACTTCATCGGCATCAAGGGTAACAGTTACATCACTCCCAAGTCGGAGTCAATCCTGCCCTCAATCACCAACAAGAGCCTTCAGCAGCTGGCTAAGGACAACGGCATGACTGTTGAGTGCCGTCCGGTACCTCTGGAGGAGCTGAACGAGATGAGCGAGGCCGGTGCCTGCGGTACTGCTGCCGTTATCTCTCCTATCTCTCGTATCGATGATATCGAACTTGGCAAGTCATACGTTATCGGTGACGGCAAACCGGGTCCTGTTCTTACAGGCCTGTACCATCAGCTGCGTGCCATCCAGTATGGTGACGCTCCCGATACTCACGGCTGGGTAACCGTTCTGGATCTCTGATATGGGTAAGGGTAAACTGGCCAAGTTTGCCGATATGCGGACATATCCGCACGTGTTCGAGCCCCAGGGTTCGTTCCGCGAGGATGTCCCGTTTGAAATGAGGGGCTGTTGGAACAGCTCCTTCTTTCATAATGACGGCCCTATCGTCCTTGAACTGGGCTGCGGCCATGGTGAATATACCGTAGGGCTGGCCGGTCTTTTCCCTGATAAGAATTTCATAGGGGTCGATATCAAGGGAGCGCGCATGTGGACGGGCGCCAAGCAGTCGTTTGAGGCGGGCATGACCAATGTTGCGTTCCTGCGTACCGTCATTGAGCTTATTGACCGGTTCTTTGCTCCGGGCGAGGTCAACGAGATATGGATTACGTTCCCCGATCCTCAGATGAAGAAGGCTACCAAGCGTCTTACATCGACCTACTTTATGGAGCGTTATCGCAAGATCCTGAAGCCGGGCGGCAAGATTCATCTTAAGACCGACAGCAACTTCCTCTTTACCTATACGTGCGCGATGGTGGAGCATAATGGGTTGCCGGTGGAGTTCAGGACCGATGACCTTTATGCCAGCGGCGATGCTGACCACATCCTCTCTATCAAGACCCACTATGAGGAGCAGTGGCTGGAGAGGGGCAAGACCATCAAGTACATTGTATTCAATCTGCCGGCCGACGGTGAGTTGGCGGAACCCGATATTGAGATTGAACTTGACGACTACCGCAGCTACGGGCGCACAAAGCGAAGCACACTCCAAACTAGCAAATGATACCATTGGGGCCTGACCCCATTGGTACCGTTTTAGAATATTTGCACTACGATTTTACGGGGAAATAGAACGGTTTTCTTGTTTTTGGGTTTTTCTTGTTGGTTGTTTCGGGTGGTGGTAATTTTGCATCGGAAACAGAAAACAAACACAAAACTTAGATATTATGGCAATTTACAACACCATCACTGAACTTATCGGTAAGACTCCGACAGTCAGTCTTAAGACTTTCACGGCTAAACGTGGTATCAAATCCAACATTGTTGCAAAGGTTGAGTTCTTCAATCCGGGCGGATCGGTCAAGGACCGTATCGCTCTGGCTATGATTGAGGATGCTGAGAAGAAAGGAATCCTTAAGAAGGGTGGAACTATCATAGAGCCTACATCGGGCAATACAGGCGTGGGCCTGTCACTGGTGGGCGCTGTCAAGGGTTACAAGGTTATTCTGACCATGCCCGATACGATGTCAATCGAGCGCCGCAAACTGGCTGCCGCTTATGGCACCGAGATCGTGCTGACTCCGGGTGCCAACGGCATGAAGGGTGCAATCGCAAAGGCCGAGGAGCTGCGTGACGCTACTCCGGGTGCAGTTATCCTGCAGCAGTTCAACAACCCCAGCAACCCTGCCAAGCATTACGCTACTACCGGTCCGGAATTGATTGCCGATGCCAAGGAGGCTGGTATTACTATCGATGCTTTTATCGCGGGTGTTGGTACCGGCGGTACTCTGAGCGGCACAGGCAAGGCCATCAAGGAGGCTTTCCCGAACGCTAAGGTGATTGCAGTGGAGCCGGCTTCATCGGCCGTACTTAGCGGTAACCCCAGCGGTCCTCATAAGATCCAGGGTATCGGCGCCGGATTTGTTCCCGATAACTTTGACCGCAGCGTGGTTGATGAGATCATCCCGGTTCAGAATGAGGATGCTTTTGATGCAGCACGTGCTCTGGCAGCCGAGGAAGGTCTGCTGGTAGGTATCTCAAGCGGTGCCGCAGCATTCGCAGCAAGCCAGGTGGCTTCACGTCCGGAGTTTGCAGGCAAGAACGTATTTGTCCTGCTGCCTGATACCGGTGAGCGCTACCTCTCAACCGCACTTTTCTCTGCTGAATAAGCAAAAAAAGCACACTTAAAAAAATGACACAGTAGGAACCGTCCCTATTGTGTCATTTTTTTGTACATTTGAGGCATTATGAAGGGACTATTGAGAATCATCCTGTTGCTGGTGATGGTGTTACCGGCTTCGTTTACATCGGCCCAGAATAATCCATATGGGATTGATGATGAGTGTTATGTGCTGTTCCAACGGGCTGAAACGCTGGCAGGATTCGTGTCCGATGAGGAGTTTAACCTGGTAAATGATTCGCTTTTGCACACCGCCCTGTCCAAGAGAGACAACAAGGCGCAGGTGCTTTATTATGTGGAGCGGGTAAAACACCTGAACCGCCGTTCGATAAAGTATGAGGAGAGGTTGCTCAAGGCTTTTGAGGAACTCAAGACAATTTCACTTTCATTCGGCTACAAGCAGTATTTCTACTACGGTTACGAGCTGGTCCAGAACTTCTACTACAACAACGACAAGCCCAATACGGCAATTGAGATGCTGCAGGAGATGCAGGCATACGCCATTGAGAATAATGATGCGTACGGAATGTGGTACAGTTCCCGATATCTGGTGGCGCTGTACCTGGCCATGAGTGATTACGTATCGGCCAAAAAATACATACTCCAATCCATCCAGGTTTACAATGAGACCGATGACCCCACGGTAAAACGACAGTCCATAAACCGCGCATACTGTGATCTGGCCGATACATATCCCGTCCTGAGCGACTCAATGAGGATATGCGTAGAAATGGGTTTTGAGAAATCAATCATGCGTCTGGACACCATCCGCAGTTACTATTACATGGCTGTCATCGCGGCGCTTGACAAGAATGAAAAAAAGTACAGGGAACTCAGGGATATATGTCTGGCCGATAACCAACTGCGTGTGGTTTCATCTACGGCCGGAACCATGTTCCACCTGATTGATGAGATTATTGAGGGCCGGATCGACGAAAAGGACCTGAGTGAGATCGAGGCGCTCCACAGGATGCGTGAGATGAAGTTCGTGGTGAACATTGCCGAGATCTACGGATTCGAGAACACCGCATTCCGTCTGGAGAAGCACCTGATGGAACTGCTGGAGCAGAATTTCTCCAAGTCAAACCAGATCAATCTGGCCGAACTTGACGCAAAGATGGGTAACAACCTGCTTACGGCCGACCTGGTACAGAAATCCGAGCAGCTGGCCCGCAGAACCCTTATCCTTACCATACTTGTGACAGCGGTGCTGCTGGGACTGCTGGCATTCTCATTCAGTCAGGTTGCAAACCTGAGACGCCGCAGGATACGTGACCAGAAGATGATCAACGAACTGACCGCAGCCAACAAGAAGGCCGAGATTGCCAACGCCGCAAAGACCCGCTTTGTGCAGAACATGAGCCACGAGGTCCGCACTCCGCTCAACGCCATAGTGGGTTTCTCACAGCTGCTCTCACTGCCCGATGATTCGCTTACCCCTGAGGAGAAGCAGGAGTTCTCAAACCACATCATGAACAACACCAAGATCCTGATCATGCTGCTTGAGGATATCCTGAACACCACCGATATGGACAAGGGTGAATACAAGATAACCTATGATGAGGGTGAGGTTCACTTTATGTGCCGCGCAGCCATATCAAGTTCCGAGCACCGTCTGCACTCGGGCGTGGAGATGTTCTACGAGCCGGAGTCACAGGAGCCGTTCACCTTCCGTACAGACCCGCAGCGTGTCCAGCAGATTCTGATAAACCTGCTGACCAATGCGTGCAAGCATACATCAAAAGGCAAGATCGTGCTGAGCAGTTCGCTTACGGCCAAGCCCGGATTCGTGACATTCAGCGTAACCGATACCGGACCAGGCGTGCCTGCTGATCAGGCCGAAGCCATTTTTGACCGATTCACCAAACTGAACAGTTTTGTTCAGGGTACGGGACTGGGTCTGAGCATCTGCCGCGAGATTGCTACGCTGATGGGTGCCAATGTCTATCTTGACACTACATACACCGGTGGAGGAGCCAGATTTGTGTTTGAGGTTCCTGTAGTTCCACCTGAAGAATCCAAGTCTGAATAAAAGGCTCAGGAATGAGTGTTTACTGCCTTTGTGGGCGGCTGCTGGTGGTTTCGGGCATCGGTAGCGATGGCTACTGCCTGCGCCAGTTCGCGGAAGGCAAGACCCGTCATGGTGTCGGGATTCAGGGCAACCGGCTCGCCGTTGTCACCGCCTTCACAGATGCTCTGCACTATGGGAATCTGTCCCAGTAGAGGCACTTTGAGTTCTTCGGCCAGACGCTTGCAGCCCTCCTTGCCAAACAGGTAGTATTTGTTCTCAGGAAGTTCTGCAGGAGTGAACCACGCCATATTCTCAACAAGACCCAGAACAGGAACGTTCACCTTCTCGTTGCGGAACATATCAATTCCCTTGCGGGCATCGGCCAAAGCAACCTCCTGCGGGGTGCTTACAACTACGGCGCCGGTTATGCCAAGGGTCTGTACCAGGGTAAGGTGGATATCGCTTGTGCCGGGAGGCATGTCTATTACAAAGTAGTCAAGTTCACCCCAGTCGGCATCGGCTATCAACTGCTTGAGGGCGTTGCTGGCCATGGCTCCGCGCCACAGGACTGCCTGCTCGGGGTCAACAAAATAACCTATTGAGAGCAGTTTGATTCCGTACTGCTCAACGGGTATGATGAGGTCGCGGCCGTCCTTGTTCTCAGCGTAGGGGCGTGCGCCCTCGGTGTTGAACATCTTGGGCATTGAGGGGCCGAAGATATCGGCATCAAGCAGTCCAACCTTGTAACCTAAGCCGGCCAATGCTACTGCCAGGTTTGCGGCAACGGTTGATTTGCCTACGCCGCCCTTGCCGGATGCTACGGCTATGATGTTCTTGACATCGGGCAAAAGTTCCGGTCCCTCGGGACGGGGTGCCTGACGGGTCTTTACCTTTACCTCTACCTGTACGTCATCACCGGCTTTGAGCTTGATTGCGGTCTCGGCCGATTTTACTATCGATTTGATGAACGGATCAGTGGGTTTCTCAAAAATCAGTGAGAACGATACTGAGTTTCCGTCTATGCGGATATCGTCCTCAAGCATCTCCATGGAGATGATGTCCTTGCCGGTACCGGGATATCGGACCGTCTGCAAGGCTTCCTTAATAAGATTGGGATATAGTGCCATAACGGCTGCAAAGTTAACATTTTTATTTACCTTTGAGTTCAGTTTAAAAACAGAAAGGACAGATGCAGGAAAACAAGAGCGTTACCATTGATGTTGATGCTATTCTAAAGGCAAAGCTGGGTGACAGGAAGGTCCCCAAACCTATCAAAGGTCTTATCAAAAGATTCCTGCATCAGGATGATTTCAATGCCTATTTCTGCAAGGGTGATGTAGGGTATGAGTTCGTAGAGGGTTTCATCAGATACATTGACGTTGAGATTGAGGTGATAGGTGAGGAGAACATCCCGCCTCAGGGCCGCTTTACCTTTGTTTCCAACCATCCGTTAGGTATGCTTGATGCCGGTTTTGAAACGGCCTGGCTGGCCCGCAGGTACAATGAGAATGTGGCGGTTCCGGCCAATGATTTCATGATGTCGCTCAAGCAGGTGGGGGCTTATCTGGTTCCGGTCAATAAGGTGGGTGCCCAGGATCGTGGTCTTGGCGAGATCCTAAATGAGGCGTTCAGGAGCGACAGACAGATGCTGTTCTTTCCAGCGGGACTCTGCTCGCGTGAGATAAACGGTGTGGTAACCGATATCCCATGGAAGAAAACTTTCCTTACAAAAAGCAGGGAGACAGAACGCGATGTCATCCCGGTCTGGTTCTCAGGCCAGAATTCCAAGAGGTTCTACAGGATCTCAAACTGGTGCAAACGTCTGGGGCTGAAAACCAATCTTGCCATGTACACACTGCCCGATGAGCTGTTCCGCTGCCGCGGCAAGCGTTATAAGATGGTCATAGGCAAGCCAATTCCTTATACCATGTTTACTCCCGATAAGACTGACTCGCAATGGACTACGTATGTGCGCGAGCAGGTCTATGCCTTAAAACAGGATTGATATGGAGCCTATAATAGAGGAGATAGATAAATCACTTCTTGTGGAGGAGCTGAAAGGACAAACATGTCTTTCTGAACTGTCCCGTGGCAATATGCATTTATATGTGGTGGAGGGGTATAAGGCTCCCGCTGTCATGCGTGAGATAGGCCGCCGGCGTGAGATTGCCTTCCGTGCTGCGGGTGGCGGAACAGGCCGGAGTTGTGATGTGGACCGATATGACCTGGACCCTGCGTTGGGATTCCGTCAGCTTATCTGCTGGGACAGTGATAACAGTGAGGTGATGGGCGGATACCGTATCATGTTTGGAAAAGACTGCCGCATGGACTCAAACGGGCAGCCCGATATGCCATCGGCCCATCTGTTCCGTTTCTCGGACCGTTTTATCCGTGAGAAGTTGCCTACAATGATGGAGATGAGCCGTTCATTCACAGCAACTCCCAATATCTTCACGCTACAGATGCTGTTCTGCGGTCTGGCAGTGTTGTGTAAGCAGAACGGAATAAGCAGTCTGTTTGGAAAGGTCACCTTTTTTCCGTCATATCCGGACGAGGCGCTAGGGCTGTTAGAGGCCTTTTTCGCAAAACACTGTCCTGATCCGGACTCCTGGGTTGTTCCGCATAATCCATACGTTGTGCCAGTTCCTGATTATGCTGCCGGTATCCTGGAAAACGACACTTACCAAGCAGACCTTAAAGCACTAACCAAGGCTTTGCATGACAGGGGTTTATATATGCCTCCAATCCTTAAGTCATATCTGAGAATGTTCCGCGGTTTCAGGGTGTTCGGCACCGCCGTCAATGACATTTTCGGGAATGTCATGGAGACGGGTATGTTCTGTTATCTCAATGATTTATCGGCCCAGATTTTTGTGCCATATCTAAGAAACTGATGGATCTGATAACGTCTATAGTCCGAGCAGTAATGCATTACCGTGTCCGTGCCATACGCCGTTATGCCACTGATTTTGAGAGTATCCAGCGCAAGACGTTGAAGCGGCTCATAAGGCAGGCTTCCGGCACCCGCTGGGGTAAAGAACATGGCTATGACTCCATTCAGGACTATACGGATTATGCCAGGCGCGTACCTGTAAGCAGCTACTCATCCTTCAAACCCTATGTGATGCGCATGCTGGAGGGAGAGCCCAATGTGCTTTGGCCGGGCCGGATCCGATATTTTGCACAATCCAGCGGTACCACATGTGATGCCGCCAAGTTCATCCCTGTATCCAGGCAAGGTCTCAAACACTGTCACCTGATGGGCGGTAAGGACGTCACAGCTACGTACCTTGATACCCATCCTGGCTCACATGCCGGTCTGGGTTACTCGCTTGTGTTGGCCGGTGTATGTGCGCCTGTAAGACCAGGCTCCAGGATTATGGTGGGTGATATCAGTTCCATCATGTCCGGAGCAATACCCGGTTTCTTCCGCAGGATGCTTCACCTGATACCTCCTGCCTCAATGTTGAGGCGTATCCATGAATATAAGGACCGTGAGAAAATAGTACCGCCTTATATAGCTCGCAAGCGTCTGGTTTCATTCAGCGGTTTGCCGGGTTGGAATCTGCCGCTGTTGCAAAAGACCGTTCAAATGGAGGGACAGCAGAATGCCGAGCAACTCTGGCCTCACATGGAGATGTTTGCACACGGCGGTTACAGCCTTTATCCTTATCGGCCCATATTGGATGAGCTGTTTCCATCGGGCAATCTGGTTTGCATTGAGAACTATAATGCATCTGAGGGGTTCTTTGGCATTCAGACGGACAGTAACGACCCGTCAATGATGCTCATGCTTGATTACCAGGTATTTTATGAGTTCATCCCAATGAAAGAGTATGGTCGGGCCGATGCACGCGTACTCCCTCTGTGGGAAGTCGATACGGATCAGGATTATTCAGTCGTCATAACCACCTCATCGGGTCTGTGGCGATATGAGATAGGTGATGTTATCCGGTTTGTCAGGAGAGCGCCGTATAAATTCATTTTTGCGGGACGTACAGCCCTGACACTGAATATCTGTGGTGAGGATTTAAGCATCCGTCAGGCCGATCTGGCCATCGAACAGGCCTGCCGTTCAACCGGTTGCATTGTCCGCGAATACACCGTTGCTCCCAGCTGTGACACTTATGATGAAAACAGCTTCCATCAGTGGCTGGTGGAATTTGAGAAAGAGCCTGATGATATCAGCGAGTTTGGATCGGTCCTGCAAGAATGTTTGGAGCAGGCCGATTATGATTACAATAAAATGACGGAAAGCAATTCCATCAAACCATTACAGGTAATCGTAGCCCGTCCCGGCCTCTTCTATGACTGGCTTGAATCAAAAGGTAAACTGGGCGGTCAGCATAAAGTGCCACGCCTGTGTCAGTCACGAAATTACATTGAGGAGTTGCTGGCAATAAACTGAGCGGCGGAATCTGCGCAGCGCTCTCCGTCAACTGCCGAAGATACGATTCCACCGGCATATCCGGCACCCTCGCCGCAGGGGAAGAGGCCTTCAAGGCCGATGTGCTGGAGGGTCTCGTTGTCGCGGACAATGCGTACGGGTGATGATGTGCGGGTCTCGACTGCAATCATTACGGCGTCATTGGTCAGGAAGCCGTGAGAGCTCTTTCCGAATTGTAGGAATCCCTGCTTGAGGCGCTCTGTTACGAACTTGGGCATCCAGAAGTGAAGGGGTGATGATATGAGTCCGGGGGAGTAGGATGATTCGGGCAGATCGTAGCTCAGGCGGCCGTTTACGAAATCGGCCATTCGCTGGGCGGGTGCGGTCTGGCGCATGTTGCCGGCCTGCCAGCAGTCACGCTCCAGCTGCTCCTGGAAGCGCATCATTACGAGCGGGTCCTTTATGTCAGCATCATTCTGGGCAATATCCTCAACGCGGGTCTCGACCACCATTCCGGAGTTGCTCCAGCGGGAACCTCGGTTGGAGGGGGACATTCCGTTTACCACAATCTGTTGCGGACCCGATGCTGCGGGAACTACGAATCCTCCCGGGCACATGCAGAAGCTGTAAACGCCGCGTCCGTCAACCTGGGTCACAAAGCTGTACTCAGCGGCGGGCAGATACTTGCCTCGGCCGGCTCGGTTATGGTATTGTATGCTGTCTATGAGTTGCGAAGGATGCTCCAGACGGCATCCTACGGCAAGAGCCTTCGCCTCGATATTGAAGTTGGACTGTGCAAAGTAGCGGTAAACATCACGGGCACTATGGCCTGTGGCCAGTATTACCGGGCCCATGAATGTGCACTGCTGTCCGGCATGGGTTGCGTTGACGCCTATCACGCGGTTGCCCTGCAGTATGAAGCTGGTCATGAGGGTCTCAAAATGGACCTCGCCTCCGCAGTTGATTATGGTGTTGCGGATGTTCTCGATAACGCGCGGTAATCGGTCCGTACCTATGTGGGGATGGGCATCGGACAATATCGTGGGGCTTGCGCCGTGTTGGCAGAATATGTTCAGGATGCGGTCGGTGCTGCCGCGTTTCTTGCTGCGGGTGTAGAGTTTGCCGTCGGAGTAGGCTCCTGCGCCGCCTTCGCCGAAGCTGTAGTTGGATTCGGGGTCAATCTTGTGCGTGCGGCTGATTGCGGCTATGTCCACCTTGCGGTCGTGCACGTTCTTGCCGCGCTCCAGTACTATCGGCCGTAAACCAAGCTCTATCAGGTGCAGCGCTGCGAATAATCCGCCCGGGCCTGCGCCTACCACTACGACCGTGGGTTTGCCGTCAACAGGCTTATAGTCAATGCGTTCAAACTCATCCTTGGGCGGCTGCTCGTTGATGAATACCCTCAGGGTCAGGTTCACGAATATGGTGCGCTGGCGGGCGTCAATGCTCTTCTTGAGCGTCCGTACGGCCGTGATTGTGCGTACATCAAGCCCGCACTGCCTTGAGACAGTCTCCTTGAGCACCTGCTCGTTGTAAGCAAACTGCGGCTCTACCCTGAGTTGTAATTCCTTTACCATATTCAGCTGCAAAATTAGTAAAAAGGTGCCATTGGGGACGGTTCTCTTTGGCCCTTTTTGGTGACAAAGAGAAGGTTTAGCTCGACGAAGTCAACCATCCCCTTTGTCATCAGCCGAAATGGATATATATTTGCAATAACGTAATAATTAATGCTTAACCCTGTAATTATCCTGTTTCAATATGAAAAGATTTATTGTTTGCGTATTGGTATCGGCCCTGATGGCCGGTTGCGGCGGAAATAAAAAAGCCGCCAAAGATGTGATTCTTACCGTTAATGATCCCGGTGAGAGTTTGTTCCCTGTAAAGGACTTTTTCCGTATAGAAAAGCAATTGAGTGTAAAGGCCGATGGTGAATACTTCCTGTCGGACATTAATGATGCTTTCTTTTCGGATGACTTTGCATTCATTCTTGATCAACGGCAGGCTGTATCAAAGGTTGACCTTAAGACCGGAGAGATAGTATCGCAGTTGCGCCAGATAGGACGCGGGCCTAAGGATTACATGAACGCTATGAACCTGACGGGTGACGATGATCATCTGTATCTTCTGGATATGAGCGGCAAGAGTGTCCATGTTTACGATTTTGACCTGAATCATATAGACAAGTACAACATTGATTTTATTCCCACGCCTTCATCATTCACCAGAACAAAAGACGGTTTCATGTTCCTGAATTCCTTTGATAATGACAGTATCGGAATGTTTGTGGTAACAGACAGCCAGTGCAGGAAAAAAGCGACTTACTTGCCTAAAGAAGTCACTCCTGCCGAGGAGGATGATGATGACTTCATGTTCATGTCAATATTCATAGGGAAGTATTTCCTGCCAGACCTTCAAGGGAAGGTGGTCTGCCATAACCCCAAGACCGATGATCTGTACCTGTATGACGGCAAGTCATTGGCAAAAAGATGTCAGGTTAAGATGGGAGATGATTTTATCGGCAAGCCAGGTGCGTATATCAGGAATATATTCTCATTGAACGGAAATACGCTTGTAAACTATATGTGCGACAAGGGGAGTTGTTATGCCTATTTTGACCAAAACTTCAATCTGATTGCAGAGGGATCGGGCAAAAATGACCCTGCATTTTTCCCGATGAGTCAGGTCGGCGACAGGCTGATGACCGTAGTCGTTTCAAAAGATTTATTAGCATCAGAACAGGCACAGATTATCATCTATAGGACAAAGTGATGCCATTGGGGACGCTTCTCTTTGTCACCAAATGTGGCCAAAGAGAAGCGTCCCCTTTGTCACCTTTTGCTGAAAACGATTACATTTGCAGTATTAACATTAACTTGGAATGTATGGAGCAGTATCCTTGCGAGAACTGTAAGTTCCGCCCGCATTATGATAGGAATCCAAAGTCGCTGATGGGACGTTTCTGGCGCTGGCATATCAATTTCTGCCCGGGTTGGAAGCAATATTTTACCCATCAGACGCCTGAGAAACAGGCTGAACTCAGAGAGAGGTATCATTTTGAGAAGTACAAGGAATGAAAGAGATACTGAAATTCCTCAGGGAACTGAGCGCCAACAACAACCGGGAGTGGTTAATGACGCACAAGGATGAGTACAAGCGGGCAAAGGAGCGTTTTGATGTCTTTGCGCTTGAACTGCTGGCTGCCATCCGCAAGTTTGACCCTGCAATCGGTGATTTGCGACTCAATGACATAACCTACCGTATTTACCGCGACGTAAGGTTTTCGGCCGATAAGTCCCCGTACAAGACGCATATGGGCGTGTACATCTGCCCGGGCGGCAAGAAGTCACCCTACAGCGGATACTATTTCCAGGTGAGTGCATCGGCCAAGGAGAGCTGGGAGGGAACTCACATGCTGGCCGCTGGTGATTACTGGTGCGACCCCAAGGTGCTGGCCATTCTGCGCGAGGACATCGAGATGAGTGACGGCGGTTTCCGCAAGATCCTGGCTCAGGCTGCTCCGGGGTTTGAGCTGGACTATGAGGGGGCTTTGAAAAAGGTGCCTGCCGGATTCCCGGCCGATACTCCGGATTCCGATTATTACAGGTTGAAACGTTTCTGCATATCCTACTTGCCGGATGACGATTTCATCCTTGCTCCGGGGCTGGTGGAGCGTGTTGCGGCCCTCTTCAAGACCACAAAACCGTTCCTGGATTTCATTAACCGCGCTGTCACATGGTCGCGCGAGGAGGCTGCTACTGACTGACGTTAGGGAGCTGTAGCGCACGTAGGACCTTTTTCATCCCTAAGGTGCGCAGAAAATACGCTTCCTCGCGGGCTGCCCCCTGACCTTAGGGAACCACAACGCACGT
>Ga0310786_10008454_pt1 | contig 13209 bp, 14 predicted proteins | sample AusTroGonzalo_MG_FD_203881 | JGI IMG/M metagenome (GOLD analysis project Ga0310786, IMG submission 203881) | Bovine rumen microbial communities from tropical cattle in Woodstock, Queensland, Australia - Gonzalo_03 (v2) (version 2) | ecosystem: Host-associated > Mammals > Digestive system >... | reverse complement strand
GTCAGTCCATAGTTATACAGGTCCTCGCAGGCCCGGCGGATACGCAGATTGTAACGTCCGTTCTGGTCGAAGAGGATATCACGTCCCCACAACGCCGCCTCGCTCAGACAATAGACGAGCTGTTTCTGCTGCAGCGTCAGTTGGTCGAACTCCGGTACGTCGTAACGAAGGATCTCCAGGTCGTAAAACTTATCCACGTTGTATTGGAAGGCTTGTTCTTTCTTCTGGCAACCGCATAGCACGCACGCCGCGGCCACGGCTACGAATAATTGCTTTTTCATCAGATACGTTCGAGTACAGTTTTAATGAGTTCTTTCACGCGCGGCTTGTAGTCGGTGTTGGCTGCTTCTGCCTTGCGTTGTGCAATGATACAGCACACGGTCATTGCGCGGTGGCCCATATGAAGAGCGAGTCCGGCGATACACGAACCTTCCATCTCGTAGTTGGTGATACGCTGACCCTCATAGCGGAAGGCGGAAATCTTGTCGTTGATATCCGGCACAGCCAGATCGACACGCAGGACGCGTCCTTGCGGGCCGTAGAAGCCGTTAGCGGCAATGGTGCAACCGCGGGTCATATCGTCCTTGGCGATACGGTCCACGAGCTCGGGGTTGGCAGCCACGACGTAGGGCACGGCGGCTTTCTTCGGGTAGCCGATGAAGTCCACAAGCGCCTTCTCGAAGCCGAGGTCGGCAATCTTGTCGCGGTCCTTGTAGAACGCCAGCACGCCGTCGAAGCCGATGGACTTCTGCGAAACAAGGAAAGTGCCCAGAGGAATATCCTCCTGCATAGCGCCGCTGGTACCGATACGGATAATATCAAGCACACGCTTCTCGGCTTTCTCCTCGCGGGTGTTGAAGTCGATATTCGCCAAGGCGTCAATCTCGTTCATGACAATGTCGCAGTTGTCGGTACCGATACCGGTAGAGATACAACTGATACGTTTGCCTTTGTACTTGCCGGTGATAGTGTGGAACTCGCGGCTTTGTACGTCGCACTCGATGGATCCTTCGTCGAAGAAGGACGCCACGATATTCACGCGGTCTTGGTCACCGACCAAAATGATCTTGTCTGCCAGGAACTCAGGTTTGAGGTGCAGATGGAATGCAGAACCATCACCATTGATGATTAACTGCGATGCAGGGAAGTGTTTCATAGAATTGATATTTTAGATTTTAGATTTGAAATTTGTCATTTATGCTTCGCCACCGGGGAAGGTCAAAGGAATCGTGCTGCCGGGAAGAGGACCGCCGACAGGGTTGATGGTGCCGAATTTCTTCTCGTACTGCGCAATGTTGTTCTGAAGCGCACCGAGGATCTTCTTTGCCTGGTCGGGTGTCACCACGATACGCGACACGACGTTGGCCTGCTGCAGGCCCGGCATGATCTGTGCGAAATCCAATACAAACTCCGTAGGAGTGTGAGCAATGAGCGCCAAGTTGGCGAAAACGCCGTTCGCCTTGTCCGGCGCGATGTTGATGTTCAATTTTTGTTCTGCCATTCGTGTTCGGCAATCTCGCGCATTGACTGACCGCCACGCGGTCATTAGGGCGCTCGCTGCCTCCACTCTCACGTCCGCAAAAATACTTTTACGTCCGTGGAAAAGAGGCGCCTCCTTGCCGTCGGAGGATTTTACGTTATTAATTTATTTTTACCATTTTGTCTTGCGTTTGGGGATGACGAGCATCCATAGGTTCACCAGCGGAAGCCAGATGTCGAGGCCGAGGATAGACAGCGGTCCGAAGCCGTGCAGGTGCATGCGGCGTGCGGAGAGGTTGATGACGAGTATCTGCAGCAGCCAGCGAAGAAGGAAGAGACCGACCGCTACGAGCATCGGTATTGGTAATTGATAATTGGTAATTGGTAATTGGAAAATTATCAATGCCACCACCAGCGCGTAGAACAGTCCGCGTGTGAGGGGTTCGATCAGCAGACGGCGTTTGGTCTCCGGGCGGTAGGACGGCGAGACGGAGATATGACGGCGTTTCTGCTGCCACCACTGACGCATCGTCGATTTGGCCGGTGACCAAGTGTAGGAATCGGGTGAGAGCACCACGGCGGTGTTGTTCGGCGTGGACACATGGTTGACGAACAGGTCGTCATCACCGGCAGTATTGGTCATGAAATGAGTGAAACCGCCGCTCTCGAAGAACAGCGACTTACGGTAGGCGAGGTTGCGTCCGACGCCCATGTACGGATGGCCGCACAACGCTGCACCGAGGTAGTGCAGGCCGTTGAACAGCGTGTCGTAGCGGACAATGCGGTTGACCGCCTTCGGCTCGAAGAAATAGGCGCCAAAGCCGAGGACGAGGTCTGTTGAATGTTGAGGGTTGAATGTTGAGGGTTGAGGGTTGAATGTTGAGTGTTGAGTGAAACCTCTCATCATCTCGCGGATCCACCGGTTCGACTCCGGCACGCAGTCGGCGTCGGTGAGCAGCAGATAATCGTACTGCGCCGCTTTGGCCGCCAAAGTGAGGGCGAGTTTCTTAGTGGAACCGACGCGTGCACCCTTGGGCACGAAAGTAGTGTGCAGGTTCGGATAGACCGTCATATACTGCTCTATCACGTCGCGCGTGTCGTCCTCCGAACCGTCATCTACGACAATGACTTCGTATTCGGGATAGTCCTGCGAGAGCAGAGCGGGCAGGTAGTGGCGAAGTTGCAGACCTGCGTTGCGTGCACTCACAAGCACCGACACACCAACGGGACTACCCGTTGGCTCATCGGCCGTTTGGCCCTTTTCTCTACGCAGGGCACGCATCGGCGCAGACAGGTATCGGATATAAAAATACACCTGCGCCACGAACACGCAGAGCAAAGCCCCGAGAAGAATCCAGTCCACTATGTCGAGAGACAGCAGCATGAAATATTAGGGAATCAGTTGATGAATTTGATTTTGTAGGTGTGCGTCGAGGATCCGTCCTCGGCCTTAACGGTGACAACCCAGGGCTTTCCGTTGATTTCGCCCGGCTGAATCGTCATCTCATTCGTGTCGAGTTTGCGACCGCCGAACTGCGCCGTCTCGCCTTTGATGTTCGTCAGCGAACCAATGCCGCGAAGGGCGGTAATGTTGAGGGTTGAGGGTTGAGAGTTGAGTGGTAATTTGTAGGTCTGTATCTTGTCGCTATTCGGATCAAAGCCTTTCCACTCCTTGCCGTTGACGAGCATCCGGTCGATGCGCGACGAGTAGATGAGTTCAACGTCATCCACATAGAGGTCGTTGCCGTCGTACAGGCCGTCGTTGGCGCGGAAAGCCGGATAATTGCCCGCCGAGAAAATAACATTACACATCGTCGGGGTCTTGTCGCTGCAATAGAAAACCGGCACCTTGATCTGCACCCACTCGTCGTATCTGGCACGTGCACGATACCATCCTTCCGCCACCTGCGTAGCCGGCTGGTCGGTGCCACACTCGTTGCCGTTGGTCTTGCGGCGGATGTCGCTCTCTTCGTCCACACGCTCAGTGGTCGTGCAACCGCCCGCCTTATTCTTGTACTGACTGCTTTTGGCGGTGCCCGTCCAGGAATAGAACAGCAGGTGGAAATCCTCCTTTTCGGTGTTCGCGCCGGTACGCTTGACCCACACGACCATAGTGTCAGGACGGTAACGCCAGAGCATACCTCCGGTGGTTCCGGCGGTGGCACTGTTGAGGTTGAGACCTTTGAGGTACTGCCACGGCTGACCCAGCGACATGTATCCGGGACCTGTGGCGCCGAGGTTCAGTTTCGGGATACCGATAGAGCGGTCGGTGACGTACGCACAGAACCCCGTACGACCCGGACGCTGGTACATAAACGTGAATTTCGAACCCACCTGGCTCACATTGCTGCCGTGCCAATCAGCCAGCTGCACATCACTCTTGAACTTGTCCGACCAGTTCTCGAAATGCGGGTCGGGCAACTGCTGTGCCATCGTGCGCACAGCGGCTACACCCAGCACCAAACAAAGTATAAAAATCGTTTTTTTCATTGACTCACGCAAATTTGCACGCAAATTTACTGCTTTTTTTTGACATATGCAAATTTTTTGCCCGAAAAATATCGCGCATGCCCGCATATGCGCGCATTTCCTCAATATAATATATCAAAAAGAGCAACAGAGTGCGCTTTTTTCTGTTTTTATTATGTGAATGGCACAGTTTTTGTTTTATAATTGGCATACAAGGTAACCCGATTGTTAAACCTTTTAAACTATTGACGCATATGAAAAAGAGTATTTTGATGGCTTTCGTAGCCGCAGCAATCAGCTTAACAGCATGCGCAGGCAATGAGAAGTTGATCACGTTCGCACAGCTACCTGCAGCTGCGCAGACAATAGTACAAGACAATTTTGACGCCGGCAACATAGCCTACGTGAAGATGGAAAACGAGTTCTTCGGCAAGGAATATGAAGTCCAGCTGAACGACGGCACAGAAATCGATTTCGAAGGCAACGGAAGCCTGAAGAAAGTGGATTGTAAGTTGATGGCCGTTCCGGAGGCACTAGTTCCGGCGCCCGTTCTGGAATACGTAAAGACGATGTTTCCGCAAGCATTCGTAACCGAATGGGGCAAAGACGACTGGGGCTGGAAAGCCGAGCTGAACAACAAGCTGGAACTGAAATTCAACCGCAAATACGAACCGGTGGGACTGGACGATTAAACGTCCGTTTTACAAAAAAAATGGCATGTGCTCTTGCATATGTCATTTTTTTTGTGTAACTTTGCGGCGATTTTCGGAAACAACCACCCGTGGGCATACAAAAATACATATATACCTTATGAAACACACTTCTATTTTGCTGGCGGCATTGATGACGCTCAGCCTTCCCGCATTTGCGGCGCAGAAAAACAAGAAACAAAACGTTGAAGAGGCTTTGCAACAGGGTCAGTACGTGCGTTGTATCGCATTCTACAACCTGGAGAACCTATTCGACACCATTCACGACGAGGGCAAGAACGACTACGAGTACCTGCCTGACGGCGGAAACAAGTGGACGAGCTACAAGTACGAGAACAAAATCAAGAAGATGGGCGAGGCTGTGGCAGCCCTGGGCACCGACTATGACCCGCGTGGCGCCGCATGTATCGGCGTAGCCGAGGTGGAGAACATCGGCTGTCTGTACGACCTGTGCGCAGAGACCAACTCAAAATACGGCCGCCGGCTGAAACCTCTTCTGCTGGAAGGTCCTGACCGCCGTGGTGTAGACGTAGGTCTGCTCTACGACTCGGTACTGTTCAAGCCCACGACCGTGCGCGGCTATGAACTGCAAGCCCACTATGCAGATGGCGGCGTCATCAAGACGCGTCTGGAACTGCTGATATCCGGCTACCTGATGAGCGAAGGAGCCAAAGGCGAGAAATTCAGCCCGGAGAAGATACACATGATTGTCAACCACTGGCCCAGCCGTTACGGCGGCGAGTTGTCTTCACGTCCGGGACGCGACTCGGCGGCAATGCTCTGCATGCAGATATGCGATTCCATATACCTCAAGGAGCCGCAGGCGAAAATCATCATCATGGGCGACCTGAACGACGACCCGGACAACCACAGCTGCAAGGATGTGCTCAAAGCCCGTCGTCACCGCGAGGACGTGGAGCCACAAGGATGGTACAACACGATGTGGGTGCACCTGGACAACGGTACCGGCACACTGTTCTACAACGGCAGCTGGAACCTGTTTGACCAGATCATCATTTCCGAACCGCTGCTGAACGCGAAAGTGGAAGACGGCAAGTGGGCGTTCTGGAAATCGCAGGTGTTCAACAAACCGTTCCTGACCGTACAGGAAGGCAAGGACAAAGGCGCTCCGCTGCGTACCACCAAAGCCGGTGTCTGGCAGAACGGCTACGGCGACCACTTCCCGACGATGATTTACCTCATCCGGAAGAAATAATCTTATATTATATATATGACATTACAACTGAACAGAAACGCAAGTCCGATACGCATGCGCAACTACGGCCGGATCGTGCAGGACATGATCGGCTATGCATGCACCGTGGCGAACCCCGCCGAGCGCGAATCGCTCGAACTGTATATCGCACAATGCATGCGCCAGCGCAACCTGACGTGGAACCGCGACCAGGAGTCCGGCATGAACCGTGTGCGCGAAGATATTCTCCGCCTGTCGGACGGACAACTCACCTGCTCGTCATCCGCCTTCCAGCGACTGATGGCGCAACCCGGCAAGATGGCTAACAACCCGCAAAAAAAGAAACGCAAATAAATGGAAGAGGTTAGATTCAAAGTGTTCGCCGGCTCCAAAGGAGAGGCCTTGGCCCGCGGTATATGCAACGAACTCGGTTGCGAGTTGGGCAAAGTGAAGGTGGACCGTTTCTCGGACGGTGAGTTCTGCGCCTATTTCGAGGAGTCAGTGCGCGGCAAGTCGGTGTATCTGGTGCAGCCTACCTGCCCTAACTCCGACAACCTGATGGAATTGCTGCTGATGATAGATGCCGCCAAGCGTGCCAGCGCTTCCAAGGTCATTGCCGTCATTCCCTATTTCGGCTGGGCGCGCCAGGACCGCAAGGACAAGCCGCGTGTGTCGATAGGCGCCAAGCTGGTGGCGAACATGATCCAGGGCGCAGGTGCCGACCGCGTCATCACCGTTGACCTGCATGCCGACCAGATACAGGGTTTCTTCGACATCCCCGTCGACCACATCTACGGCTCGAACGTGCTCGCACCTTACGTGGCAAGCCTCAACCTGAAGAAACTGATTGTCGCTTCGCCGGATGTAGGCGGTTCGAAACGCGCGTCCAACTTCGCGAAGAAACTACATATGCTCACCGACCGCGAGGTGCCGATGGTCATCTGCTACAAGAACCGTCCCGACTTCAACAAAGTGTCGGAGATACGCGTGCTGGGTGACATATACGGCAAGGACGTGGTGCTGTTTGACGACATAGCCGACACGGCAGGTACGCTGTGCAAAGCCGCGGAGGTGATGCACGAAGGCGGCGCGAAGAGCGTCCGCGCCGTGGTGACACACGGTGTGCTCAGCGGCAACGCATGCGAGAAAATCGAGAACAGCGTGCTCGAGGAGATTGTTTGCACCGACTCGCTGCCCATAGACCCCGCGTGCTGCTCGAAGATTCATATCGAGAGCCTGGCTATACCTATCGCCTGGACCATCCGCGCCATACAAAGCCACACCTCGATTAGCGAGATGAATATACGATAAAGGAAGAAAAGGAAAGGATGAAGGATTTAAAGAAAATACTTATCATCGGAGCAGGCATTCTATGCCTGTTCTCGTGCAGTAAGAAACCCGTCCAGGTGGTTCGTCCGGCGTTCAATGCCGACTCTGCCTACAGTTATATCGAGGCGCAGTTGGCTTTCGGTCCGCGTGTGCCGAACAGTGCGGCTCACAGCGCCTGCGCCGTGTGGCTCATCCAGCAGCTGCGCGCCTACGGAGCCGAAGTGGAGCTGCAGAAAGGCACGATGACCGACTACAGCGGTCGTCCGCAGCAGATCTATAATATTATCGGTCATTTCTACACGCTGGAGACGCTGGGTCGTCCGCGTGTGCTGCTGGGCGCACACTATGACACGAGGCCGTGGTGTGATGAAGAACCCGAATATACCGACCGCTATTACAACGTGCCCGGTGCCAATGACGGCGCCAGCGGCGTAGGAGTGCTGCTTGAGGTGGCACGCCAGTTAGGTCAGCGCATGGCGGATTCCACGTTCCGCTCTCCCGTGGATATCATCTTCTTCGACTGCGAAGATATGGGTACGCCACGGTTCTACACCGGCCAGGAACGCGAGAACACATGGTGTCTCGGTTCGCAGCTGTGGGCGCAGAGCTATGCGGAGTCCGAACCCGCGCAACGGATGGTACTGAACTACCACTACGGCATCATTCTCGATATGGTAGGCGCACCCGATGCCGCCTTCCCGCTGGAGATGTATTCCACCCAGTACGCCGAGAACTACCAGCAGCAGATCTGGCGGGCGGCGGAGAAACTGGGCTACGGAGCGCGGTTCACCAACCAGATATCCTACCCCATTGTGGATGACCACTATTACATCAACACCCTGGCGGGTATCCCGTGCGTGGATGTCGTGCACTACGACATGCGCAACGCGACAGGTTTTGCGTCATGGTGGCACACCCGCCACGACGACATGTCGAATATCTCGCGCGGTACGCTGCAGGCTGTCGGCGAGGTGGTGATGAGCCAGCTTTGAAAGGAGAAAACTGAAAGGAAGAAGGATGAAGGAACTGCTGAGAATAGAAAATCTGCACGCATCGATAGCGGGCAAGGAGATTCTGAAGGGCGTTGATCTTGTGATCAACGAGGGTGAAGTGCATGCCATCATGGGGCCGAACGGAGCCGGCAAATCGACGCTTTCGGCGGTACTCACGGGCCATCCGGCCTACGAGGTGACATCCGGTTCGGTCTTCCTGCACGGCAAGGACCTGCTGGCAATGGAGCCGGAAGTACGTGCGCGCGAGGGCGTGTTCCTTAGTTTTCAATACCCCGTAGAGATACCCGGCGTAAGCATGGTCAATTTCATGCGCACAGCCCTCAATGAGAAAAGGCAGTACGAAGGCAAGCCGGCATTGTCCGCCAAGGAATTCCTGAGTCTCATGCGCGAGAAACGGAAGATGCTCGAACTCGCCGACAAACTCAACAACCGCTCGGTGAACGAAGGCTTCTCAGGCGGCGAGAAGAAGAAAAACGAAATCTTCCAGATGGCGATGCTCGAGCCGTGTCTGGCTATTCTTGACGAGACTGACAGCGGCCTCGACATTGATGCCCTGCGTATCGTGGCGGAAGGTGTCAACCGTCTCAAGACACCTGAAAACGCCGCGATCGTCATTACCCACTACCAGCGCCTGCTCGATTATATCGTGCCTGATTTCGTGCATGTGTTAGCCGACGGAAAGATTGTCAAGACAGGCGACAAGACCTTGGCCCTTGAACTGGAAGAGCATGGATACGATGGTATTGCATAAGGGCGAGACCTACGAGCACGTCTTCCTCAACGAGCCGGCTGTGAACCTGCACATTGTACAGGAAGCGGACTCGTGCGTGAAGATTCACGTGATCAATCTTGGGACACCAGAACAACGGGATACCGAGATCGCCAACCGTATTTTTGTGGAGCACTGCGGCGAGAACTGCAGTACCGAGATCTACGGTCTGGCATGCCTGACGGACGACCAGCAGGAGACCTTCGAGACGCATGTGCACCATTTGACAGGCGGCGGTACGTCCAACCAGCTGATCAAGTTCGTGCTTGACGGACAGGCGAAAGGCCATTTCGTCGGCGACCTGAAGATCGCACCTGACGCACAGCACGTCGAGGCGCACCAGACCAACCGCAATCTGGTACTCTCTGCCGACGCCCAGATGCGCACACAGCCGCAACTGGAGATCTACGCCGATGACGTGCAGGCCACGCACGGCGCCAGCACCGGACAGCTGGACGAAGCTGCGCTCTTCTACATGCGGCAACGAGGCATTGGCGAACAAAAAGCGCGCCAACTGCTCGTCGGCGCGTTTATGAAAGAAGTGTTGGACAAGTTGCCAACCACCGATGACGAACGACTGACCACCCTACTGAATACGATTGATGGCGTAGTCGAGTAGGCGGATGAGGCTCTTCTTTTCCTCACAGTCACGGAACACAGAGAGTGCTTCCGTGGCTTTTTGTTTGCATTCGTTCATGCGTTGCACGGCGTACTCGTCGCCGCGGTAGCGGAGCACGAACGACTTGATTTCCTGCAGGGCTTTTTCCAGGTCAATGCTCTCGCTGTGGGCAGCCAGCATTTCGCCTAACTCGCGTATATGGTTCGCCTCGTCCTGTGCGGCACGCTGCAGGGCGATGATCAGCGGCAGTGTCACTTTGCCGTCACGCAGGTCGCTCATTGTCGGTTTGCCTATCTCTTCCAGGTCGCTGTAGTCGAACAGGTCGTCCTTGATCTGGAAGCATATGCCGAGCAAATGACCGTAATCGCGCAACGCGGAACGCTGGCGCTGGGTGCAACCCGTCGATTCAGCCCCGCCTTCGGCGCAGGCCTGGAACAGTTGTGCGGTCTTCTGGGTGATGATCTGCAGGTAACGCGGCTCGTCTATCCACATGCTCTGACCCACGTGCAGCTGGATCAGCTCGCCGCTGCTCAGACTGCGGCCCAGCTGGGAGACAATCTCAAGAATATGGGTGTTACGCACCTCGGCTATCAGCCCGATCACTTTCGCCAGCATGTAATCGCCTGCCAGCACCGCCACTTTGTTGGTCCATTTGGCATGCACCGCCGCCACGCCGCGACGCATGTCCGAACTGTCCACCACGTCGTCGTGCACCAGGCTGGCCGTGTGCAGCAGCTCTAAAGCCGCCGCGGTGCGGAAGGTCTTGTCCGTCATGGGGTTGCAAATCTGCCCTGACAGCAGCGTGACCAGCGGTCGCAGCTGTTTGCCGCGGCGCGAACCGATATAGGAGAGGATCTCTTGCTGCAGGCGGTTGTCCGAACGCAGGCTCTGTTCCATGACGCGCTCGTAGTCGCGCCAACTGCTCTCAACAGGACGTCGTATTTCGGAAATAATATCCATAATTTCAGTAATCGGCTGCAAAGTTACTACTTTTTTTGCACATATACAAGTTTTTCTGCGTTATGTGTAAAATTTGTATCAATTTTTCTACATTTGGTGGCATATTTTTTAGTACCTTTGCACTCGATAAAATATGCACACACATTTAACACTATAAATCTATCACATTTATGAAGCCATTCATGGACAAAGACTTCCTGTTGCAGACCCCTACGGCGCAGGAATTGTATCACGAGCATGCGGCCAAGATGCCGATTATCGATTACCACTGTCACTTAATCCCCCAAATGGTAGCGGAGAACAAACGCTTCGAGTCGATTGCGCAGATCTGGCTCATGGGCGACCACTACAAATGGCGTGCCATGCGCAGCAACGGCGTGGACGAGCGTTACTGCACCGGCAAGGACACCACCGACTGGGAGAAATTCGAGAAATGGGCGGAGACTGTGCCGTACACTTTCCGCAACCCGCTCTACCACTGGACACACCTCGAGCTCAAGACCGCTTTCGGTATCGAGGAGCGTCTGAACCCCGAGACCGCACGCGCCATATACGACAAGTGCAACGACCTCATTGCCAACGACCCGAAGTTCTGTCCGCGCGGACTGATGAAGCACTATCATGTGGAACTAGTCTGCACGACCGACGACCCCGCTGACAGCCTCGAGTGGCACAAGATGGTGAAAGAAGACCCGACCGCCGAAGTGCGCATGTTGCCTACCTGGCGTCCCGATGCAGGTATGAACATTGAAGCCGCAACATGGAAGGCTTATATCGAGAAACTGGCACAGGTTGCCGGCATGGAGATTCGCAATTTCGCTGACCTCGTGGATGCCCTGCAGAAACGCCATGACTTCTTCGAGAGTCTCGGTTGCCGCCTGTCCGACCACGGTATCGAGGAGTTCTACGATGAGCCGTACACCGATGCCGAGATCAACGCCATTTTCCAGAAAGCCCTGGCAGGCAAAGAGCTCAGCGCCTATGAGATTCGTCAGTACAAGCACGCTTACCTGCACGCACAGGCTGAGATGGACTACGCTTCGGGCTGGACCCAGCAGTACCACTACGGCGCTATCCGCAACAACAACAGCAAGATGTTCGCCAAACTGGGTGCTGACACCGGCTTTGATTCCATTGGCGAGTTCACGACAGCGAAAGCCATGAGCCATTTCCTCGACGAGATGAACAGCGAAGGACATCTGGCGAAGACCATTCTCTACAACCTCAACCCCTGCGCCAACGAAGTCATTGCCACCATGCTTGGCAACTTCCAGGACGGCAGTGTTCCGGGCAAGATTCAGTTCGGTTCGGGCTGGTGGTTCCTCGATCAGAAGGACGGCATGGAGAAGCAGATGATGGCGCTTTCTAACCTTGGTCTGCTGAGCCGCCTCGTTGGTATGCTCACCGACAGCCGTTCGTTCCTCAGTTATCCGCGTCACGAGTACTTCCGCCGCACGCTGTGTAATGTCCTCGGCAACGATATTGAGAACGGCATGATCCCGTACACCGGCTACGAAAAAGCCCGCGTACAACAGATGGTAGAGGATATCTGCTACAACAACGCAAAGAATTACTTCAAGTTCTGATATACATTTGTCAGTTGCGATGATTCAATCCAAAGCAGATTATAAGCAGTACGTAGCATGCGATTTGAAAGCGCATCAGTTGACATCGGTGTCGTTTTATGACTACTGGTGGCGGGATTGTTTGCGCTTTCAGTTGCGGTTGCGAAAAATAGAATATTTGTACAATGTGAAACGAAACAATCCGTTTTGTCGAGCATGGCTTTTTGTTTTGGAAATCATTAACCATCGTTTAGCGACACGTTTGGGATTGTCTATCCCGAAAAATGTATTTGGTCCCGGTCTTTGTATCGTTCATTACGGAACTATAGTAGTGAGCCCTTTTGCTAAAGTAGGTGCATGGTGCCGTATTCATCCGTCCACATCCATAGGCGAATACAACGGTGCTCCACATTTGGGAGATTATGTATATGTAGGCCCCGGTGCCAAACTATTCGGCAACATCACAATTGGTGACAATGCTGCTATCGGCGCTAATGCAGTTGTTAACAAATCGTTCGGCAGCAACATTACCATCGGAGGTGTACCTGCTCGAATTATTAGCGACAAAGGCGCAAAAGAAAGCGGAGTCTATCCGTCTTCTATTTTAACACAAAAAATTAGTTAATAAATTTTCATAAAACTCAACAATCAAATGGCTAAAATTATTACCTTAGGCGAGATCATGCTCCGCCTCAGTCCCGAAGGACAAGATCGTTTTGTACAGTCTGACCACTTCCGAATCATTCCCGGTGGCGGTGAGGCAAACGTGGCTATTTCGTGCGCCAACTACGGTCACGACGCGTATCTGGTGACCAAACTGCCGAAACATGAGATCGGTCAGATTGCAGTTAACTCGCTGCGTCGCTACGGTGTGAAGGACGATTATATCGTTCGCGGCGGTGAGCGCGTAGGTCTGTACTACTGCGAGACTGGCGCTTCGATGCGTCCGTCGAAGGTTATTTATGACCGTGCACACAGTGCCATTGCAGAGGCTGACCCGAAGGATTTTGACTTTGACAAGATCATGGAAGGCGCTGCCTGGTTCCACTGGAGCGGTATCACGCCGGCTATCTCGGACAAGGCTGCTGAGATCACCAAACT
>Ga0310786_10008453_pt1 | contig 13210 bp, 3 predicted proteins | sample AusTroGonzalo_MG_FD_203881 | JGI IMG/M metagenome (GOLD analysis project Ga0310786, IMG submission 203881) | Bovine rumen microbial communities from tropical cattle in Woodstock, Queensland, Australia - Gonzalo_03 (v2) (version 2) | ecosystem: Host-associated > Mammals > Digestive system >... | reverse complement strand
AAAGAAAAAAGTGGCTTTCTTCACAGAGGGCCACTTTGATCAAAATTATTTTTAGGAAACGGTTCATGCAAATAATAGCTATGCTGCATGACCGCGGATAAAGCTACCTTCCCAGGCGGCTATTATCCTGATAATATATATTTAAACCTTACGATCTGTCTTTCGGGTACTCAAACGAAACGTGGGCCTGCGTATCCCACGTCTCTAAACCTAGGTCGGTTTCTATTTAGAAAGAAAAGAAAACACGAAAATGTTTATTGTCAGCATAATATTTATATGAAGACACATTTTTTTTCGCTGAAATTATGTAGAAATCTCAAAATCTTCACGAATCAGGGAACCGTTCTCTGACACGTAGTGAACTCAGAACACCTCATTTGACTTGAATAGGAGCGATGCCCAAGCGTGCAAGATTAAGCGTAAACTGCAAGAGTTGGTCTTTTTCGATATCCTTCATCATCCTGTCCACCAAGGCGCTTGGTGTTGCATCTCCTCGATCTAAGTAGAAGATCTGGTCGGAATTGACGGCATGGAACGTAAACTGCATGATAGGTATCTCCTTCCTTAAATCGAGAATGGTGACTAGACTCTCGATATGTCCGGAACTAAATGTATCGGAACCAGTGATGGCTGGGCCCGTGAATACAATATTATTAACAAAGACAAGATAGTCGTAGTCTGTCTTTCTTTCTATATACTCCTTGAAACCCGCTATTGACTCTTCAGTTGTTTCTTCGAGTCCTTTGGAATCTCTGTAGCGTCCCTGCAAGAATCCTTTCAGCGTCTCCTTAACCTCTTCACGCTTGGTTAACTTGATGTAAAACTCGTCCCAAGTCAGACTATCAATATGCTCAAATCCATAATCCAAACCGATAAGACCTTGACTATAGACCATAATCTTAGAGAAATCATAGGTTTTGCGGATGCTGTCTTCAGAGAGGGACGCATAAGGCTCATGGTCTATTTCTAGAATTCTTAGGCCTTCAAGCGGCTTCCTGCATTTCCCATAGGTGTCTATCAATCCCTGGATGGCTTTCAGTTTGCCTATCGCATTCTTGTTCTCATCCATCACGCTGTCTACTATGCGCTCAGCAGTCTCATTAGCCACCTCATCAGAGAGCTTGTCAGAGTTCTTACACGCCACACAAAAGACCATGCTCAGCGCCAATACTGCCAGTTTAAAAAACATCGACTTCAAAATGCTGACTGGTTATTACGTACAAGACTAGTCATCACATAATCTAAATCATCAACCTCAATATGGTATTCTGTCATCGCATATACATAACTTGGATGATCAGAATCCATCAGCATAAGCATTTTTCCCAACGTTCCAATATCAGGATTCTGAGTCTTCCAACCATCGGGGACTGTCACAGTAATCAATCCGCACTTACTATTTTTCTGAGCATACCCTCCCATCGCGAAGCATGAGAGAAGTATTAATAACATCATTACTTTCTTCATAATAGTATGGTTTTGATTAGTAATTCATATTTCTTAGTGTTAGTCTATCGTTTGCAAAGATACAAACTTATACAGATAAATCCAAACATTTGCGTGGATTTTTTCGTTTCGGAGTCTGAAAGAGGATTCTGAATTTTCTGTTCCAATAATTAATAAGAAAGGCGGGGTTCGGAGAAAGGGAGAGAAAAATTACTATGTATTTATTTGCAGTTATGAAATTATTTGCTATCTTTGCAAAAAAAATATTGGAAATATTTTGGATTTTGTGAATTTTTTACTAACTTTACCTGTTGAAATATAACTAAAACTAACCAACAATGAATAACAAATACGAGAAACCTAAGACGAAAATAGTACGCTTACAGGGACAAAAACACCTGCTAGAGGCCAGTAATCCGAAAGGAATGAGTGTGAACATGAGCAGTTACCAGGAAGGCGGTAACGGTTCAGGCGACAGCGACGGCTGGGAGAACTAACACCAAAATGACCAAGACGATTTATTAACACAAATACATGATGATGAAGATGAAACTGACAAGCATAAAGGCCTTTGGCTTTGTAATGATAGCAGCTTTGCTGGGCGCCTGCTCGTCGGACGACAGCAGCACACCGCAGGAGGACAACAACGGACGCCGCATGAGGCAACTCACCATCCAGAACGTGGCGATGAACACCAGGGCAGCGATTAACCCATCGACATACGAAGCCACATGGGAAACGACAGACAGGCCGACATACATCAACCTGAGTTTACTATCGTCAGAGTTGCGCTACGGCACACTCACGCCCTCGGCAGCAGGAGCCTCGACAACGCTGACGGGTAGCGTGTATTGCACACTGGGCGACAACATTGCCATCGTACTCCCAACGGTGGAACCAGTATTGCCTTCGGACGGCTCCCTATCCTACCCCATCAACCTGAGCGGACAGAAGGGAACGCTGGCAGATATTGGCGCACGCTACCATTATATATATGGTGTGGGCTCGGTGACATCGACAGACGGCGGTACGGCTACGGGCTCCATCAGCAACACGAAGAGCCTGCTTTCACTATGCAAGTTCACGTTTCTTCACGGCAACAGTCCTGTCAACGTGCAGTCGGTGCAGATAGGCTGGGGAGGTAACGGTGCTGCCGGCTATCCTCAGACGGGCACAGTGTCACTTGCCAATCCAGAAAACGTCTCTGCTGTAGGCGGCACTCCTAACGGACCGCTCAGTGTGACGCTCGACAATGCAAACGCTGATGGCGTGGTCTATGTGGCTCTGTTCCCTTGCGAAGACAAGCTAACTTTCCACTTCACCGTGAGCGACGGCTCCAACACCTATACCGCTACGAAGAACGCCAAGATGCTGGAAGGGAAATACTATGATGTGCCAGTGACAGTGGAATAAACAATAACGAAAACGATAACGAAAACGATAACTATAAATAAAGACCTATGAAAACTAAACGATTCAACTCCACACTACAGCGAATGCTCGTAGTAGTGTTTATGCTTATCGCGATAGTGACAGGTGTGCAGGCCGACGGCTATATCACTGATGTGATGGTCCTTGGTGCAGAAAATGAGGGCTCTACCATTAAAGCCGAGTACAGAAACAAAGGCTGGATTGTGGTAGACAAAGACCTCAACAGAAAAGCCGGCGGTTGGTATGTCTATATAGCCTACAAGACCAGCAGTACGGCAAATGCAGAGACAGGCTATATCACCGACATTTGTGTATCGGAAAAGAACGTGACCTCTTTCACGTTTGAAGGTCGCACCTATCATAGAGCCCCAGCCAACAGTGGATTCAACGGCGACCTGAACCGCGGAGCAGGAGGTGCGTATATCTACCTTTATTATACGCGCGACAGGTACAAACTGCAGAGTTTTGGCGATACTAAGCGCGTGATAAAGGAGCTGTCGACGACAAGTAACGGCGAAGACGATAATCCATCGACAGGCGCTATCTCGTGGCGCAACTCCAAGTACATCGGTCTGTGCGACTTTAACAAGAAAGCTGGTGGTGACGATATCTTTGTACAACAGCATTTCACCACGCAAACCCTGAAATTCAAGGAAGAACCTGTGTTTGCCACAAACCTGACGTACAATGGCGATGCGCAGAACCTGATAGCCAAGGACACCTGGCGGGCCAATGCAAACTACGGCACCCTGAAATACAGAGTGGACGACGGCAGTTGGGATTGTGCCGTACCTCAAGCCATCAATGTGGGCAGCTACAAGGTGGACGCCTATCTGGACGGTACCTCTGTCAGCGGACTCGTTTATGCGAACAACAGTTCTGTGATCAGCAAGACTGTCACCATCAATCCGCCCATCGTCAAGGCGAAAGACCTTTCAGCCGTGTTTAACCAAGGCGAGAAGAAAGTGAAACTGACATGGAGTACAAATACTATTCCCGGCAACTACGACGACTATCAGTGGGTGGTATATCGCAACGGCGAGAAGATTGCCAAGCTGAATCACGATGTGCATACCTATGCCGACGGCGGTTTTGCTAACGAGACGTCGCCAACCTACGATGTGTACTATGTATCGAAGTTCTGGGACGAGAATACTAAGCGCGACGACACGAAAGCCACGGTGAAGGTAAGCACGGTACGCACGGTACCTGTGAACAACCTTATGGTGGAGCAGCAGGACAACCGCCTGGTGTTTACCTGGACGTCGGACGGCTATGCCGAGGGCTTTGGCAATCAGTTCTGGATATATATTGACAATGAGGAAGACCCTGCCTTCAAGCTGAAGGCCACCGACATGCAGACCATGTTCCGCTGGGAGCACCGTACCACCGACAAGCACGACAACCGCCAGAACAAGGTGGACGAGGAGACGGGCGTGCCCTATACCGAAGAGCCGCTGAACGCCTGCGACGGTCACACCTATCGCATAGTGGGCGTCATAGGCAACAAGGCGCTCAACACGTATGACATCAACACGAAGGCCATAGGCACGGCGACACTCTTCTACGAGCTCGATGCGTCGAAGGGCGTGTACGAAGGTTCGGTGAAGCTTTCGTGGCGCGTCAATCTGCAAGGCTCACTCGTGGCGAAGACCTACATGGTGGAGCGTCGCAGGGCCGAACAGGAAAACGAGGCTTGGGAGACGCTCTCACGCATGTCGAGCAACGACGAATACCTGTTGTTTACCGACGAGACAGCTCTGCCAGGTGTTTATTACGACTACCGTGTCACCGTGGACGACAAGTGTGAGGACGGCAGCATCATCAAAAACGAGATTACCAACATAGGTTTCGCCAAATCGACAGGTACTGTTACTGGTCGTATCGACTTCGGTTCGACGGGCACTGCCGTGCAGGACGTAGAAGTGGTGATGACGAAGGCCAGTACCGATGGTGACGATTCGGACCAGTTCCACGCCATCTATTTCACCGACGTGAATGGCGCCGTAACATGGCAGTATCCTTCAGAAGACTATGCCGACAAGACATTCGCTGGCGACAACTTCTCTGTTCAGATGTGGCTGTTCCCTGAATCGTTTGGCAACAACAAAATCGTGAACTTCGGTAATAACATTGCCTTGGGCATGACCGAAAGCGGCGTACTGACCTTCAGTGATGGCTCTGGCACGATGCCATTTAACGGCACGACATTGCGTAAAGAGGCTTACAACCACGTGACCCTGACGCGTAACGGCTCGACGCTGACCTGCTATGTGGTGAACGTCGATGCCAACAACAAGACCAACGTGCAGAAAGCCACCGTGACCTATGAAGGCGCCCTGAACATGACTGGAGCCACACAGCTTGAACTGGGACACTTCAGGGGAGCTGTTGATGAGTTCCGCCTATGGACAAAGAGTCTTAGTGAAGCCGACATCGTGGAGAACTTCGACCACCTGCTCGTGGGCGACGAGAAGAGCCTGGAGACCTACTGGACCTTTGACGAGGGTCTGCGCACGCAGTTCTTCGACTATTCGCGCGACGGCACCAATTACCGCAAGCACCACGGCAGAGTGGTCAGCAATGCACAAGCATCGAACCTCATACCGAGTGTGTTGGCGCTGAAGGCCAAGACCGACAAAGACGGTAACTACATCATACAGGGCATACCGTTTACTGGCGAGGGTACCTCCTACTCCGTCACGCCTCTGTTGGGCATCCATGAGTTCAATCCCAACAAGACCCTGCTCTTTGTGGGTAAGAACGCTCTGGTACACACCGCCAACTTCAAGGATGTGTCGTCGTTTATGATGAGCGGACACATCTACTATGCTGGTACCAACGTACCCGTTGAGGGCGCACAGATGTATGTGGACGGTGTGGTGCAGAATGTCAACGGCGAGGTGGTAAAGACCGATGCCAGCGGTTACTACGAGGTGGCAGTACCTATTGGCAAGCACTTCGTGGAAGCCAGACTCGGAGGTCACACCTTTGTTGACGGCGGACGATGGCCTACGCAGGGTATGTTCTATTTCGACCGTCCTGTGCAGTATGATTTTGCCGACTCTACATTGGTGAACTTCATAGGTCGCGTGAGTGGCGGATTAGTCAACGACACCATTGCCGTGGGCTTCGCATCGTCGAATAATAACATCGGTATGGCCACCATACAGTTGGCACTCAACAATGAGTCGCTATCGCTGAACTGTGCTGAGGACCATATCAGCGACGCTCCCGCTAATCGCTACTGGGAAAGCGACACCGCAAGCATCAGCAGCCGCACGATGACTGGCACAGGCTACGACGCCAAATACATATACATTCGCACCGACTCACTCACGGGCGAGTTCTCTGCGATGCTACCTCCATTGAAGTACAAGATAAAGAGCCTGCGCATAGACACCAATGCCGACATCGACTTTGGATCGCTGCCAGAGATTGACCTGACCAACGTGAATGAAGAAAATGTTGACACGCTATGGCTGGCTGACGAGGAAGACAACATAACGTATAGGCTCTATTCGTACAACACAAAGATGGTGAAGACCTACTTTGCCGAACCGGAGTTGAAACTATGGCAGATGACGGTCAACGCCGAGGGAGACGCTCCGAAGGGCGTGTTCGGAAGAAAGGCCATTGAGGATTACACAGACGACTTCGGAACCACCACCATCGACAATATCTGGAAAATAGAAGAGGGCAAGCCCGTTTACACCTACGGCTATCCCATCTACGATGGTGGCGACAAGGTAAAGATGTGCGTATGGGGCTATGAGGCCTATATGAACTATGACACCAATCCCGCCATTGCCGATACCCTCGCACTCGACGGGCAGGTGGTGACCATTAGCAACGAGATGAGCGACGAGCAAATGGTGGTGGCACGCGTGGACGATGAATCGCTGGGGCTGAATGTTGGCGACATCTACGACCTGAAGACTGATCAGCTGGTGCTCGATGTCAAGGGAAAGAACGAGTTCACCTTCATGACAGGACTGCCAAACATCGTGCCGCCATATACCCGCCAGCTGAGTATGACCATGGAACGCAACAGCCGTACCTATACTTACGACGGCACCAACGCTATTATACTCGGTTCGCTGACTACAGGAACAAACTTCGTAACACTAGGCCCAGACTATGTGACCATGGTGCTACGTGACCCGCCAGGCGCCACCTCGAAGACTACATGGACCAGAGGTTCCTCTGAAACGAAGATGAGGAGCAAGGCTCACGGTTTCTATGGTGATGAGTCTATTACTATAGGCAAGTCGCTGGGTGTAGAGATTGAAACAGTTATTGGTATTGGTGTTGCAAACGTACAGAAGTCCAAAAACGTCATCAATACCGTTGACGGCACGCATTATAAAGTAAACCGCTACAACCAGACAGACCAGACGTGGACCGTTACCACGACCAAGGCCATCTCTACAGGTACAGGGCCGTATCATGTGGGAGCCGACGGCGACGTCTATATCGGTGCTTCAACCAACATTATCGTGGGAACATGTCGCAGTCTGAATTTCTACCGTAGTGGTAAGGACTATCCCTTCACACTCGATTTGAGAGATGCCATCTCAATCGACGACAGCATCAGAACCACCTTCATGTACTCCGCCTATGAGCTGGAGACGGTGATGATACCCAAGTGGGAAGACACGCGCCGCTCGCTGTTTACCTTCGTCAATAGCGAGGCAGAAGCCAAGAACTATAATAACCAAAGCGACCATTGCGTCTATGTGACATGGCTCAAGGAAGACGACCCACAGTTAGGTGTCGATAAGAGTACCTATATACAGTACGGACCGAAGGGATGGGACGGCATAAAGCCCTATACCGACAGCGTGATGTGGTGTACTAACCAGATTAAGAGTTGGCAAGATGTGATAGCAGCTAACGAGGTAGACAAGGTCTTGGCTATGGATGGAAGCGGATACTTCAAGGAAAACATCTCGTTTGACGGCGGAAGCTCCTATACATATAGCAACCGCAACGACACCACATACCAGAAAAAACATAACTACAATCACAACTGGGGATTTATTGGAAAGGTGGGATTCAATTCCGAGACAAGCCTCGCCGGAGTGTCTTCTAAATTCTCTTTGGATGTTTCTACCGAGAACGGGTGGTATATGTCTACCTCGGAGAGCGACCCTGACGAGAATACCAAGGACTGGGCGCAGTTTGACTACACGTTTAGCGACGGCAACAGAGGCACGGACTTCAGCGTCAGCATCTATAAATCGCTCAGCGGATGGAGCGACAGCTTCTTCCTCGTTGGCGGACAAAGCTACAACCCCTACGAAGGCGAAAAGAAGACGAAGTACTACGAGCCGGGAATGCATATCCTGAGCAATGGTACCGAGCAAATGGAGCAACCCAATATCCGCGTGAGCCTTGATGGCAATGCCGACCATAGTGCGAAGAGTGTCACCCTGAGTGATGTGCCCGCTGGCCAGACTGGGCAGTTCACCCTGCACCTCTCTAACTTGAACAACACCAATCAGAGTTTTGAATTTGGCTATAAGCTCCTTGTTTGGGAAAAGGCCAATCAACAGGGTCTCGAAGTGCTGATGGACGGCGTCATTGCCGACGGACGCACTATTTGGATTCCTGCAGGAGAAACGGTGAAAAAGGTTATCACCGTGCGACAGACTGACCAAAGCGTGCTCGACTATGAAGACATTCAGATAAGGTTCGCATCGACCTATCAGCCTATGGCTATTAACGACGCGGTAACGATAAACATACACTTCCAACCAAGTTCAAGTCCCATTGACCTGACTATCGACGAGCCCATCATCAACATCGAGAACATGCAACGCACCAAGGGTAATCTGGAGATGAAGCTGAGAAATTTCGACCGTCAGTTCAAGGGTATGAAGAAACTTGGTGTGGAATATCGCTACGAGGGGGCTACCTCGTGGACCCAGCCTTCTGAATTGCAGTTTGTGGTGAACGCAGAGGACACAACGAGACTGGGAGGAAAACTGTTGCCACCCACTGGTGACCTACGTCTGACCTACGACATGAGCGATGCCAACTTCTATCCACAAGGCACCTACACATTCCGTGCCTATACACAGACCATGTACGGCACAGAGGCGATAAACGTCTATAGCGACGAGATTGAGGTGGTGAAGGACGACGCGGCGCCACACCAACTCACCACACCTGCACCGACAAACGGCATACTGGGCTATGGCGACGACCTGATGGTTGAGTTCAACGAGGACATCGTACCAGGCTATGTCAGCGACAAGAACATCATCGTCACGGCAAAGCTCAACAGTCAGAAAGTGCTGCACGATGTGGCTGTGCGACTGTTCCCTGCAGGAGGCACGCCAAGAACGCTGAACCCCATCTTCCTCAATGGCGACTTCTCAATCGATTTCTGGATGAAATGGATGTCGAGCGGCACCATCCTGTCGTTAGGACAGAGCCAACTGACGATGGGTGTCGATAGCGAAGGCCACGTAGAGGTGGGCGTTGCTGGTTTGGTGATCAAGTCGGAAGAGGTAATACCCAAAGATACCTGGACCTACGTCGTGCTGAGTTACAAGGCCGACGAAATGATGTTCTCCGCCTTGGCACAATACGATGCCGTCACGCTACGCCTGTTTACTAACCAGCAGGTAACGGAAGGTATAGTGGAAGCCCACGATTATACCAGCGAGAACCGACTCTATCTGGGTAATATTAATGGTGCCATACACGACCTGAGCCTCTTTAATATCTATCGTGATCCTGTTGAGGCTGCTGCCGAGAAATATCAGTCGAAGAACAACTACATTTATGGACTGGTCAACTACTGGCCTATGGACGAGGGACACGGAATTGTGGCCCATGACACACGTCATACTCATGACTTCACTGTATCAAACTGGCTTCGCGACAACAAGAACTATGCCTTGAGTGTAGATGAAAAGGGTGCCGATATTGACATCTCGCAAATCAACACAAGGCCTGGCGACAGCTACGTGATAGAAATGTGGTACAACTCTCCTCATTGCCCAGATCAGGAGCAGACCGTATTCGAGGTGGGATATAATGACGCTAACCGTATCGGTCTCTATCACAATAGTGACTATGACTGGATACTCCGCTACGGTGGTAACGAACAAGTGGTAGGCAATAATGGAAGTAATATTGACACAGACTGGAACCATGTGGCGCTGAATGTGGTGCGTGGGCAGTCTGCATCCTTCTATTTCAACGGACAGCGTACGGCTGTCATTGCTGAGGCCGACGTGCCGTCATTGGAAGGTGCCATTCTCAGCGTAGCTAAGGGTGCACCTCAGGCTCTCATCGACGAGGTGCGCATCTGGCATGCCACACTCTCTGAGAGTCGTCTGCTCAACAATATCTATAACTGCATAGATACTGCCGACCATTATTCGCGCGGACTGGTGGCCTACTATCCTTTCGAGAAAGAGGGAACAGTTGATGGTGTAGCCACACGTGTTGAGACGCTCGATAATATGGCGTCGCGTTCGCTCGGCACTCCTGTCAGCCAAGGTATGACGCTGGAAGGAGCATATTCGTTCAGCAGTATGACACCAGCTATCAAGAACGCTCCTGTAGAGAGCCGACTCATGGCCAAGCCCATCGCCTCTGAACGTAAGGTGGTCATCAGCCTGGTAGAGAGCAGCGGCATCAAGGCCCGCGACATTGAGGGAACCACTCTCAACATCACCGTAGATAAGATTAACGATATGCACGGCAACCAGTCGGCACCAATACGCTGGACAGCTTACGTGCAGAAGAACACGCTGAAGTGGGCTAAGGATAGCGTCACCATCATCAAACAGTATGCCGACAACCGCTATTTCGACGTGGAGATTGTCAACAAGGGTGGTAACACCGAGTACTACACCTTATATAACATGCCACAATGGCTCACTCTCGTCGATGCACTCGATGGCTCACCTGTAGAGACTACTGGCGACCTCGCACCACAGTCAAAGAAGACGCTGCGTTTCAAGGTTTCGTCAACAGTACCAGTAGGCAACTACGATGTCACCGTAGGACTGCAGGGCAACGACGAGATTCTTGAGCCCCTCCGCATCGTGATGAAGGTGCGCGGCGAGGCTCCTGAATGGATAGTGAATCCCAACCTTTACGAAAACTCCATGAGTATCGTAGGCCAGATTTATGCTAACGGTGTGCTGATGAGCAACATTGAGAGCTGCGTGGCTGCATTCATCGACGGTGAGTGCCGAGGCAAGGCCTATATAGAGCCGATACGAGGCTCTGCTTTCGTGGCACTAAGCATCTATGGCACCGCCCAGCAAAACGTCAACGGCACAATGAAAGACCTGGACAACGGTAAGACCGTCACCTTCCGCATCTGGGATGCAGCCAGGGGCGTGACCTACACCAACGTCAACGTCACCTTGCCTTCGGCCGCCACTCCTGAGTCATCATTGGGCATCGCCTTCGACCCCTCCGTGACCTACGGCAACTTCGACAAGCCCGTCACCTTCACCAAGAGCAACCTCATGGAGCAGGAACTGAAGCTGAAGCAGAACTGGAACTGGATATCCCTCAACGTCGAACCCGTTGATGACAAGACCTCCGTCGTCTTCAAGGATATCTCCACATGGAACGTGTATATCAAGGACCGCACGACGGGTACCTACTATTGCAACGGCACCTACTGGGACGGCACACTCGCCAACGTTCATGCCAACACCATGTACAAGATGAAGCTCACCAAGCTGTCGAAGAGCAAGGAAATACCCACATCGCTGCCCGTCACGGGAGAGCAGGTGAAGCTTTCTGACACGAAGGTGACGCTGAAGAAGAACTGGAACTGGATATGCTATCTGCCCACCACAACTATGACCCTCGACATGGCACTAGCTGGAGCCAACCCGCAACGTGGCGATCAGGTCAAGTCGCAACAGGGCTTCGCCATCTACGGCAACAGCGGATGGGACGGCAACCTCAAGGTGATGGAAAGCGGTAAGGGCTACCTCTACTACAGCGTCGATGATGCCGACAAGGAGTTCGTCTATCCAACAGCCAATGGCGCCGCAGGCAGCAGACAGAGTAGAGATGGCGCGGAAGAAGATAACCCTTCACCCATCACCCTTCACTCTTCACTCTTCACTCCCCTCGACCCAGAAAACTATCCTGACAACATGTCTATGGTTATCAAGCTCGTTAAGAGCGGACAACCTGTGACCAATGCCGAGCTGGGAGCTTTCATCGACGATGAGTGTCGTGGTGCTGCTGTCGCCTCCGAGACGAGTGGTCTCTACTACCTGCTCATTGCTGGCGAGGGTCACGAAAAAGCCATGCAGATACGCGCCGCCATCGATGGCATTGTCACCACCGTATGCACCAGCGTACCCTTCAACAGCGATGCTATCATCGGCACCCCGTGGGAACCCTTCGTCATCGATCTCGACGCCCCAGCAGTCATCAACGCCGTCTCCTCTGACCTCGACTATGACACAGAGTGGTACACGCTACAGGGCTTTAAGATTGGGCATCGTCCCACCACCCCAGGTATCTATATCCACCGTGGACAAAGGGTAACTGTTGGCTTAGGAGATGGTGAAAGGTGAAAACATAAAGAAATGCACCGACCTAATTAATATTTAGGCCGGTGCGTTTTGTTAAAGATGAATTAACGAAGCTCCACGCAGGTGGTCACCCTCGTCGTCTGTAGGAGGATTATTCTTTGGGAAGTAAGGATTCAGCTTAAAGATACGGCTCGTCCGTACGGGCCTTGTCACCATTACCTTCCTGGCTACCATTGTCATCGCTGTCAGAGCAAGACACAAAGAACATTGCAGCCAAGAAGGCTGCTGATAAATAATAGATTTTTTTCATTCTTTCCAATATTTTATTATGTTACTCAACACCTTGACAGTATCTGACGCCAAGGATGTTGTATATCTGCTTCATGTGGGGTAGACGCTGTTTGAAGTCGTCGAAATCTTTTTGCTGAGGACGGCACCACTGCACCTCGCTGATGGCATCGAGACGGGGCAGGAGCATATAGAAGAGATGGTCGGGAGCAGCCACGTATTCCGTCCAGAGGTTGACCTGTGCACCGAGGATATACTGCTGTTCCTCTTCCGTCAGCGTCTCGGGCACCAACGGCTCGAAGGCATAGACCTTGCTCAGGGGCACATAGCCGCCGATGGCCAGCGGCTCGTTCCACGTGTTCTTCAACTGATAATAGTCGATATAGCAATAGTCCGTAGGCGTCATGATGACGTGATGATGCTGACGGGCTGCCTCGATACCGCCGTTGATGCCGCGCCACGACATGACGGTGGCCTCGGTGGTGAGTCCACCCTCGAGGGTCTCGTCCCAG
>Ga0310786_10008452_pt1 | contig 13211 bp, 16 predicted proteins | sample AusTroGonzalo_MG_FD_203881 | JGI IMG/M metagenome (GOLD analysis project Ga0310786, IMG submission 203881) | Bovine rumen microbial communities from tropical cattle in Woodstock, Queensland, Australia - Gonzalo_03 (v2) (version 2) | ecosystem: Host-associated > Mammals > Digestive system >... | reverse complement strand
AACGCGAGGGCCGGGTCGGATTGCTCAAACTCCAGGACGGCCTTGGTGCTGCGGCTCTGCATGGCCCGCAGGGTGTCCGTCCAGGTGCCCTCGGTCAATTTGCCGCTGACCTCGTAATACTCGGTGCCGCCGATGTTCATGCGGCGGGCCGTGAGGTTGAGGCCCTCGACCGCGCCCTTGTCGGATGAAACGGGGACGCCGCCCTTGGTGGTCGGCACCCTCGACAAATCGGTGAAAACGTCGGCCGCCGCCTCCACGCCTTGCGGGAGGGCGGCCTGCGGCGCCGTCTGGGCCGCTTTCCTGGCCGCTGCGTTGGCCGCCAGGCGGGTCTTGACCTGGTTGGACATGGCCGCCGCCTGCGTGGGGTCGGTGATGGCCGTGACCAGCTGCGTCTTGTTCATGTTGTTGTAGTACGCGATGCCCTGGTTTTTGGCGATGGCCTTGAGGTCTGCGATGCTCATGCCCTGCAGGGATGCCGCGGTGTGCTGCACGGCCGCGATGGGCTGGGCGGTGACAGCTGCCGCTTCGTCCGCCCACACGAATTTGACCGTCTGGCCCGTCCGTTCCGTGAGGAGTTCGCTGTAAAATGTGCGGTACGTCTCCCGAAGGGTCTGTTTCCTCTCCACGATTGCGTCCAGAAGATCCTCCGCGGCCTGGCCTTTGCCCAGCCGGCTCTCCGCGTAATCCCGGAAAATCTCCCTATATTCGGCGTCCGGGATGGTCTCCACGCGCTTGATGTAGGTGAGGGTGTCCTGCAAATCCAGGTCGATCTCGCCCTTGGCGAAACGCCGGTACATGGTGTTATAAAGCGGCTCGGTCTCTCCGTACAATTTGCCGTTGGGGTGGTACGTGTAGGACATTTTGCCGCTTGCGGCGTCGCTGATGTAACGGAAGGATTGCTCCTTGTCCAGTCCGATGACCCTGCCGGATGCGTCCATGACGAAATTCTCGCCGTGGGCGTCGAAATTCCCAAGCAGCCAGTCGGTGACGTGCTCCCGCTGGATTTGCGCGGTGACGTCGGCGCCCAAATCGGTCGCCGGGCCCTTTTGCCATGCCTCGAAGTCGATGCCCCCGGCAGGGGTGTCGATCTTTTTCTGGAAGGCGCCGAATTTTCCGCCCAGGTCGCCGGTGCCGACTTCTACGGCGCTGTCCGGGTCAACGATGTGCTGCACCTTGTAGCCCGCCTCTTGGATGTGGGCACGGTATTCCGCCGGGGTGCCTCCCTTGGATTGCGCCGGCTTAAAATACCATTCCTGTCCGTTGGCGTCGATCCAGCTTTCCATCTTGCCGGTGTTGCCGATGTGCAGGTTTTTGTTGTACGTCATGCCGGGCGGCATGGTGACGTCGGCCGGGATCACGGCCTGGGACGTCCCAGCGGCCGCCGTGGCGGCGTTTTGCGCTGCGGGGGGTGTACTCGTACCAGGCCACGGTTGGAGGCCGCCCTGCGTCGCCTGTGGGCCCTGGACGGGCTGGAAAACGGGCGGGACGGTTTCCTCGAAATGGGTGGCGCACCTGCAGCGCGGGTGAAACGGCGGGATCATCGTCTGCCCTGCATAGAGGGGATGATCCGCCGGTTGGTCGATGGCGATCTGTTTGCCCTCCATGGCCGCGCATACCGGGCAGACGTCGTCGTCCGCCGCGGTATCGACGACCAGGTAGCCGTCGCCCATGTACCCGGCGGCCTGGGCCTGCCGGATATATTCGGAATACCCGTAATTGTACGCGAAGGCGGTCTCGGTCGTGGCGATGGTGTAGGCCCGATAGCGATGCTGCCGGGCGGCGTACTTCATGGCCGCGTCCTTGGCCTGCTTCTCCGCGGTGGCCTGCTTCATGGTGGGGTTGTTCGCCAGGAGGTTGTCCCGGACGGTGGTGTAATACTTCAAATTCGCCGTTGCCTGCTGCTGCGTCAGGCCCACCAGGGGGCGGATGGCGCGGGCCAGTTCGTCAACGGTGTATTGCCCGGTCGTGCCGGCGCCGATCAATGCCTGGATGGCGACGCGGCTGTCGTTGCTGATGGAGGTGATGAATTCCGCGCCGTGGGTGCTGATCCAGGACGTCATCCCGGCGCCCATAGCGTCAAATATCCACCCGCCGGACGCCTTGGCCGCGATGGCTGCGGCGCCGGCCGCTGCGGCCTGCTGCCAAATTGGGGCGAGGTGGACGGCGACAAAATTGGCGTAGTCCTGTTGCCACGCCTGGAGGGTCGCTTCGTCCATATACCCGTTTTTGATGGCCTCCCGCAGCTCCTTGTACGTGATGGCGTTTTGCTGATTTGTCCACATGCCGGTCAGCCAGTACATGGGGGCGGCCGTGTTCGCGTTGAGGTAGTCGTTCAATTTGGCCAGCGCGTCCTTGCCCGCCTTGCTTTTCTTGGCTTTCCTGATGAAATACTCCCGCGGCGTCATCTTCGGCGCCGCCTTGGTGATCTTGAACATGGTTAATCCCTCCACAGGGCCGCCTTTGCTTTTGCTACGTCCTCCGGGTTGTCGTCCGGGACGACGTCATTGTCATCGTCCAGGTCTTTCATCTTGCCCGTAGGCGGCTTTCGGACGCGGTCGGTGCGGTGTTCGCCGGGGAGCGGGGCGTAATCGCTCAATCGCTCCGGGAGGCCGCTGACCTCTCGCAGGTAGTCCTCGATTTCGTCGTCCGGGATGATCAGGCCGGCGGCCGTCATCTTGGAAACGAAATCGGCCAGGGGGGCGAGGTCTGTGTCCTCGACGTCTCCATGGGCCAGGGTGGGGTAATCGGTGATCCCGGCGAAATGGTCGCCGTTCATTGCCAGCAGCTGCGGGATGGCCTTGCCGTTGAACGTCTCGCAGATGATGTCCAAATACGCACAAATCGCCATGGCGAACATGTGCGTTTTATTGCTGGACAGGGCGAAGCTGCCGACTTCCTGATGGCCCAAAAGGACGAAATCGGCCAGGACGGTCATGGCGATCCGGGTGTCGTATCGCTCGATGATCTTGTTGGTGTCAAACTGCCGGTCGCCGCCGGTGCTCAAAAGCTCCAGCTTCCACCCGTCCGGCATGACGATCCCCTCCAGGCTGTCCCGCCGGATGTTGGTGACGATGGCCTCCGCGTTGGCGCGGATGGAATTCATTTCGGGGTCGTCGGTGTCCCAGATGTTCATGCCCGGCGGGGCTGTCAACGTCGGAAAACCGGCCAGGTCTCTCTCAATGCCGATGCCCTCGATTTCCTGGATGCGGCGCTTGAAATACCAGTCCCGGTACGCATTGCGGAGGATGCTGCGGCCCTCCGGGTTGCCCTTGCGGCTCTTGGTACGGAAAAACAGCAGCTTTTCCGCCGGGATCGTGATCATTTCATAATCCGGGGGCGGCATTTGGGTCAATGCCGTCAGGTTGTCGTTGTCGTCATACTCCCATTGGTAAAGGCTTTCCTGGGCGCGGATCGGGAGCTTTTGCCACGCGACCAGGCCGTCGGTGAATTTGCTGTTGAGCTGCGGGTTTCGGCTGATGCCGCAGCGCCGTTTATAAACGATTTCGTGGGCGCTCCACCCATACGTCAGAAAGCTCAAAATCTCGGAGACGGTGTCCGTCCATGTGTCGCTCATGTCGTCCATGCACTCCCGGACGAAATCCGCCGCGGCCTGGTCGGCCTCCGACGGGCCGCCGGGCTGGACGTCCCAGTCCACCTGCCGGATCAGGAGCTCGATGGCGTAGATGATGGCGCCGATGATGTCATCATTGTCGGCCATTTCCCGGTAGGTTTCCATGCCGCGCCGGCCGCGCAGCTCTTTCAAAAACTCCTCATAAAACGCGCCGCCCCAGCGCCGCTGTCCCAGGCGTCCGAGCTCACGCATACCGTAATTGTTCGGCATTTCGGTTTTTACCTCCTCATTCTCTGATTTACCGGCGGCGCGTCCAGTAGCTCTCTTTTGCGAGGGCGTTGTCCTGCGCCGGCGGGCCTGTGACTGTCGGCTTGTCCATGAGGTACAGGATGCCCTGGACAAGCGCGTCGATGTCGTCCTTGTAAACGCCTTTCGGGAACATGAGAAGGTCTTGGATCAAATCATGCACCCACGGGCAAACCTCCGGGGCGGGGAAATGGATGTTGCCCGCCTCGAAATATGGGGTTGTGGACAGCGCCCGCTCCTCCTTGCTGCCCTTGGGGTTGAATTCGACCATGCCGGCGATCTGCTTCTTGAGGTGGTCTACGATGGCCGGCCCGTTGGCCTTGTTCTCGATGACCTTGGCGCGGGCCTTGGGCCATTTGCCGGTCAATGTGCGGACGGCCGCCACGCTCTCCGTGAAGGTCATCTTTTCGTTGACCAGGTCGAAAACGTAAATGTCGGCGCCGCTGCGTCCCATGACATACCCGGCGACCTTGGCCGACCCCTCTGATTTGGTGAAGGCCATGTCCCACGACTGGATCAGCATCTGCTGATGTGGCGCCGCGGCCGGGTTGAAGAAATTGTTGAGCCATTCGCGGCGGAAGATGATGCCCTCCGCCGGCGCCGGCGTCTGGCCGTACTGGCCGGCATACTGCAGGGAGCCCATGCTCCGCTTTAATCCGGCCAAAACGTCCCGGTCGAAACGCTGCGGGTTGAGGACGTCGCCCTCCTCCCGGACGATCTGCCGGCCGCTGATGGGGAACGTGACGACGGTGCGCTCCGGCGCCTCCGCCGGAAGGCACAGGTGCGTATATCCCAAATCCTCCGCGATGATGTGGCCCGTCAGATCCTTTTCGTGGAGCCGCTGCATGACGATGATAAACGCGCCGGTCTTGGGGTTGTTCAGACGGGTCTGCAGCGTGTTCTTGAAAAACGTGATCGTGGCCTCCCGCTCGGTGTCGCTGTTCGCCTGCAGGGGGTTTTGGGGGTCGTCCAGGATGATGACGTCGCCGCCCTCGCCGGTCAACGCGCCGCCGACGGACGTGGAAAACATCATGCCTTGCTGATCGTTTTTGAATTCGTTTTGACGGTTGACGTCGGCCTTGAGGGTGAAACGGTCGCCCCAGGTGCGCTGATACCACGGGGACAAAATGATGTCACGGGAAAGGACGTTGTGCTTGCGGCTCAAACTGTCGGAATAGCTGACCTTTATAAACCGCTTTTCGGGGTGCCTGATCCACGTCCAGACGGGATAACAGACGGTCGCCTGGATGCTTTTCATGTGCCGCGGGGGCATATTGATCACAAGGCGGTTGATCTGCCCGACGTTCACGGCCTCCATGTATTCGCTGATCAGGTCGATGTGCCAGTTGTGGACGTATTCGGTGCCGGGCTCGATGATGGGCCACGCCTGCCGGATGAATTCGGAGAGGTTGCGCTCCGCCTTTTCGCGCCGTATTTCCGACAGCGCGATGGCGGGGTCAATCGTCCGAAGCGCCGCCGCCGTTAATTTTTGCGATGAGCTGCTCAAATTGGTCGAGCTCCTCATTGGAAAGCCCGGTCAAATCCAGGCCGGTTTCGCGCTTGACCTCCACCTCTCCGTTATGGGTGACAGCCTGGTTTTCTGTGCTCTCGCCCCGGCTCAATCGCTCCACCTTAACCGCAACGTCCACCATTCGCACAAGCTCCGCCGCGCTGATCTGATCCTCCGGGATGGTGAGGAGGCGCTTCGTGGCTTTGCGGATCATCTGCTGGGCGAGGAGGGCGTGCTCCGATTTCATCTTGACGATGGCGGCCTCGTTGGCCTCCCGGATGGTGCGATCCACGTGGGCGTCGTATGCCTCGACGCGCTTTTGCCAGTCATATTTTTCGCTATGCCGGGCGATGGTGCGGAAGTTCATGCCCAAAATGGCGGCGACTTTCCGCAGGCTCCGCTTCACATAGGGGACGCTACCGTCGGTGACGGGCTCCTCGACGGTCGCCGTGACCTTGCCGTCCTGGTTTTTGATCTGCTTGGTCGCTTTCGGGTAGCGCATATCCCGGTAAACGGTGAAATAGCCGAAGGCGTTGGCCGTTTCGTCGGGCTGCCGCTCCCAGAGCTCCCGTTCCTGCGGATCACTCTGATCCTTTGCCATTGCTTTCCCTCCTCTCTGTCCGATTTATGCAGAAAGGGGCCGGCCCCGGCGGGCTGCCCCTCAGTGCGGCGCTCATTCCTCGACGCCGTTGTCGGCGTCGTTCTTGGCCTTGATGGGGCCGTATGGGATCATCTGGCCGTCACGCTCCAACGTGACGCCGATGTTGCCGGTCATCTTGACGTATCGGTTGACGATCACGTCGCAATAATTGGGGTCGAGCTCCATGGTGTAGCACCTGCGGCCGGCCATTTCCGCCGCCGCGAGGGTGCTGCCGCTGCCGCCGAAGAAGTCGATGACCAGGTCGCCGGTCTCGGTGCTGTTCGTGATGGCGGTGAGGGGTATCTCGACGGGTTTCTGGGTCGGGTGCTCGGTCTTGGTCTCCCGTGCGACTTCCCAGACGGTGGTGTCCTTGTTCTCCGGGTACAGGAGGACGCTGCGGCCCTCCGACAGCCGGATGTATCGGATTTTCTTGCCCTTGGGCGGGACGCTGGACAGGTACACCTTGCCGCCCTGGCCGTCGGTCAATACCACGCCGCCGGATAGGGTGGTGGCGGTGCCGTCCTTGCCCCGCAGCACGACTTTCCAGGTCGTCCGCTGGGCTCGGTCGCCGTAAAAATGGCATTGCTGGCCCGCTTTCTGGGCGTAGAAGCAGGGCTCATGCGCCCATTGGTAGTCTGCATGGCCCAAAACCGGCGCCGGCTTCCACCAGATGATGTATTGCTTTTTCATAATGCCGGCGGCGATCATGGCGTCGTCGAAATCACGGAAGGCCGTGAATGCGTGCCAAATGTAAAAGGCCGCGTCGTCATCCGTGTGGGCGACCATGTTCTTGAATGCGGGGATCAGCAGCTGCATCAGGGCGTCGGCGTCCAGGTCGTCGTTCTTGATCATGTCGAATTTGCCGCTTTGCGTCTCATAACTGACGCCGTAGGGCGGGTCGGTGTGAACGAGCTGGGCCTTTTCGCCGTCCATGAGCCGGGCGACGGCTGCGTCGTCGGTGGCGCTGCCGCACATGATCCGATGGGGGCCGGCGTGCCAGATGTCGCCGGGCTTGGTCATGGCGATGTGTCCCTTTTTGATCTCCGGGACGTCGTCGGCGCCGTCGTCCTCCGCGTCCCCCTCGCCTCCGAGCGCCGCGATGATGGCCTCGACGTCCTCCGGGGTGTAGCCGGTCAGCTCCACGGGGACGACGCCCTGGTCGATGCCGTTGATCATGTCAATCAGATCCCCGCTGTTGAGGGTGCTCAATTCGGCCAGGCGGTTGTCGGCGATGAGGTCGGCCCATTCCTCCGCCTCGCTTTCGTAGTCCTGATACTCGACGGGGGCCTCGGTGAAATCCGCGAATTGCGCCGCCATGAGGCGGCCGTGGCCCTTGACGATCATGCCGGACAATTTGCTGACCGTGATGTTATTGCGCCAGCCGGCGGCCTGCATGATGGCCGCCAGGCGCTTGATCTGATCTGTCCCGTGGTGGTTGGGGTTGCCGGGGTTGGGCCGAAGCTCCGACAGCGGGACGATTGCGTCATAAGCGCAAAAAACCGGGACGCCGTCCGCGGTTGTCGCCCGCGGGGTCGCCCTGGTTTCGTAGTCGATGGTGTCATAGTTTGCCTTGGACATTTTCCATCCTCCCGATTCTAACATGTTTGTATTGCCGCGTAAATGCCCAAAAAGTGCCCTGTGGGCCTCTGTGCGGCCCGTAGCGCCACGCTTGGGCGGGCGGGGGTGTAATCCCCCTATTCCTGACGGATGCCGTCAATGCCGAAAATAAGGGCGGACAGCGGCCGCATGGCCGCCTTGATGTCCTTGTAAACTGTCCGCCGCTCGATGTGCTCCCGCGCCGCCAGGTCGTCCGCGCTGACCGGCTCCTCGCCGAGGTAGGTGTCCCAAATGATGCGGTAGCGCCTGATTGCCTCCTCTTTGCCGCTCTGTTCGCAGTCGATCCTCCAATACCTGATCATTTCGTCGATGTGTTCGATGATGATCTGGGTGCGCTGCTGGCTGCGCTTGATGCTCTCGATGTAGAGGGTGTCGTCGATCCGCACGTCGTCCAAACTGTCCAGAATATCGACGGCGTTTTCCCTGATGCCGTTGGCCTGGGCGCCCGTGGTGACAGCTCCGAGAGCGTGGTGCTTCAATACCCGGTACGACTTCAACAAAAGGCGCGTATTGTGGAGGCGCCTGTCGTAGCGCCCCTTGCGCTCCCGTTTTCTGTCCTCCTCCATGCGGTCGGCTGCGGCCTGGACGCCGGCGGCGACGCCTTTCTGGATGGCGATGTCCAACATGCGCGTCCCGATGATGGCGATCTGGCCGGCGATAATGCCGGCGCTCTCTCTGCTGTCCATTCTGTCGTCCTCCTCCTTGGTCATTTCTCCCGCTTGGGGCACCAGGCGGGGCTGCTGCGGGTGTATCGGCCGGGGACGTGTTCGCCGGTGAGCTTGCACGTGACGGCCTTGCCGCGTTTTCCTTGCTTCACGATCTGGGCGTCCCAGCACCCTTTGCAATGCGGGACGCTGTTGTCCTCCGGCATGGGCTTCAGCTTCTCCGGGAATTGCTGGATCAATTCGTCGCCCCACACGGCCCGCAGCTCCGCGCTGTCTTTCAACAGGACGGGGGCGTGGGTGATGGCTGCGGCCTCGATGATGTTCTCGATCCAGGCCTGCTCCGGGGTGATCTTCCCCTTGCGGTTGCCGGTCTCCGCGCCCACGATGATCCAGTTCACGCCGCCGAAGCTGCCGAGGCCGGCGTCCATGCTGCCGCTGATGGGCTCGATGCTCAAAAACGTATTGAACGGGATGCCGTCGAAGAAGGCGTCGCCGGCCTTGGTGACGGTCGTGCCATACCAAAAGTTCGGGCATTCCCTCCGGGCGGGGAGCTTCCCGGCGTTGGCCAGGTCGCAATACCGGCGCGGGTACTTGGTCAAAAACAGGTAATTGTGCCACGGCGCCGCCTTGGCCGCCTCGAAAACGCGGTCGATCCATTCGTCCGGGATGCTGGGCGCGAACAGGTCGGCCATGCTGCAGACGAAAATGGTGGCGGGCTTTTTCTTTGTGCTGATGTCCGCCAGGCGGTATTCGTGGAAGGTGGGCTCAAATCCCGCGGGGAAAAGGACGGTCTTGCCGCGTCCGTTCTTGAACGGGGCCGCCAGGGTGTAGACCTTGCCCTCCGGGCCGTCCTGGGCGACGATCTGCGGGTCGGCAAGGTTGATGCGGATGTCCCCGGTGAAACGGCGGGCCATGGCGCGGGCGTAGCAATACGGGCACCCGCGGCGGCAGCCGGTGACGGGGTTCCAGGTGAAATCGCACCAATCAATACTTGTTTTGTTCATCATGTCCGTGTGTCCTCCTTTTCACGTGAAACGCCTGGGCGGCGCCGGCTCTCTGCCTCATGGCGTATTTTATCACGTGCCAGATCTGTTTGGTGTAGCTCTGCGGGCCGTAGCCGGCGGCCCGCCGCTCTCTTTCTTGCTTGGTCATCGTGCGCCCCTCTTTTTGGCCGCCGGCAGCTTGCGCTTTGGCTGCTTCTTCCCGTCGATGTAGATGTCATACCCGGCGGCCTGCATGGACGCCTCGATCTCCGGCGGGTAGCGGCAGCTTTCGTGCTCGGTGCCCATGTACGTCCGGCCGTCTTTTCTCACTTCGTAGGTCACGCCCTCACCCCCTCGACGATCCGCTGGATGGCCTTGGTAAACTGCCGCAGGGTGGCGGATGCGGCGGTCTGCATGGCGGTGATCTTCGCCTGGACGGCGGCGTCCGCCTCCCGGATGGCCCGTTTCTTTCGCAAAACGTCGGCGTATGAAAGGCCGTAGAGCTTGACGTTCCTGTCCAGGTTGTGCTGCTGGGCCTTGTTCATGTGCCATTCCTGGATCAGCTGCATCCGGGCCCGCGCCTCCCGTTTCGTCAATCTCATTTCCGGCCGCCTTTCTTGCGTCGGCCCTTGGCGGGCGGGTAGGTCATGGGCTGGTATTTCTGCAGCTTGTCCACCCATTCCACGGCGACCGGCGCCTCGCAGCGGTAGCAGGTCACGTCCATCCGCTCCGTCACGATGTTCGTCATGTAATTAAACCGGGCCCCGCACTCGCACGCCACGCGGAGGGGGTACATGTCGATCAGGGGCGTCTTTCCGCCGCACTCCTCGCAGCGGTATGTCCTGATGGGCTGCTTGGCGCAGAAGGCGTGAACGTGGCCGCAATGGGCGCATTCGATATACAGGAAGCCGGTGTATTCTCCGGGCTGCCGCTCCCGCTTGCTTTCCGATGACCGCGTCGGTTTTCCGCCGGCGATGCGTTCCGTGCTGCCGTCCGGGCGCCTGATGACGGGGTGGCCTCCGCGGTCAAAGCCCCCGGCGGGCTCCTCTTTCTTGACGTATTCCGTGCCGTCTGGGTTGACGATGTGGAGCTCTCCCTCGGTCATCCTGATCCCATTGACCCATTTCATCGGGGCCGGGTCGTGGAAGTCAGGCGCCGGATCGGTGGCCTTGGCCTCTTTGATCAGGTCGAAGAGGGTGTCCCGGTCGTCCTTGGTGTGGCCGGGGTCGTAAAACTCGGATTGTGACCATTCCATGGCCTCGGTGATGACGCGCAGCTCATGTGCGTCGAAATCTTCAAATCTTGGCATTGGTGTCCCTCCGTTTGAATTCGTTGCATTCCATCTTTTGGTACGGGCCGGGCGGGCCGATCCACCTGGGCGTCCATCCTCCGGGATGTCCGCAGCAGCTGTCTTTGATCAGGTGGCCGTCTTTGTATTGCGGCGGCACCCAGAAGCGGCAATTCTCGCACGTCCTGGCGTTTTCTTTCCGCCGCCGCTCTTGCTCCTCCAGGAATGGGGTGACGTCGATGATCTCCGCCATTAAATCCACGTTTCCCGGATGACCGGGTCGTCCTTTTCGCTTGGCTCCATGCGGGTCATCTGATGGACGGGGATGGCCTGCAGCAGCTCCTCATACGTGTCGGCGACGGCCGCCAGGTTGGTCGGTCGGTTGACGTCCCAGACGCGGGCGACGAATTTGTCGGGGTAGTCCAGCGGGTGGGTGTAGACGGTGATGATCGGGATCGTCGTCTGCTTCAACAGCCGGGCGTAATCGAAGCGGTTGACGATGTGGTCGTTGGTCTTATCCATTGCGTGCCCTCCATTTCTCGATGATGTCCAGGTACGGCAGGCCCGTCGTGCCGCCGGTCTTGATCTCCCATTCTGCGGGGAAATCGTCCGCGGCGATGCTGGCCGCCGCTGGGGTGTTCCATACGGTGCCGCCGTACTCCACAGGGACGGAGGCGGGCTTGTGCCTGGGCGGCGTTTTCTTCCACGCCTCCCGGCCGGCCCTCCACGCGGGCCACGGGACGGCGAAAAACCGGCGGAGGCTGAAGCTGACGATCACGACGCCGACGGCCTGGGGCTCTGTGCAGAAGTCGTCCATGTAGTCCGCCTGGTGATCCTCCACGCGATCCCATCGGATGCGGTCGTCCTCGGTGTGCTTGGCCTCCACGGCCACGGGCGTCGGGCCGTACCGGCCCAAATAATCGACGCAGCTTTTTCTTTCCACCTTGACGTCGAAAACCTGCCCGGACGCATTCCACAGGGGGATGAATTCGGTGGGCACCTTATGGACGACGGCCGTGCGCTGCCGCTGGTAGCTCTCATGGACGAAATGCAGGAAGTCCTCGAATGGCTTGCCCCGGTTGGCCCTGCTGCGGTCGTATGTGCGGGCGGCGTACTGCGGCGCCGCGATGTGTCGTTGCTTCATGGTCTCATTCTCCCGTGAATTTGATGATCTTGCCTTTCGCCGGGATGTAGATGACGTCCTCCGGCAGGGTGTCAGCCTCCTCAATGCCGTACACGTGCGGGTCATACATGGCGCTTTTCTTTATGGCTTCATACGCCTTTTTCCCTGCGTAGGCGACGGGCGACGGGCGGATGTTCTCGATCTTCTCCCGTATGGCCTGGATGTCGGTGATGATTTCGTCCGAGGTTTTCTTCTCCCATCCCTCCGTCGTGGTCGCCTCCGGCCGCGGGTATTTGAAACGCTCCGGGACGACGCCGCCGTGAAAAAATTTGCGAAAGTCGATTTTCAGCATGTACTTTTCCGGGGTCTTGCCCATTCTGATCCCTCCCTCCAGGATGTCGCCGACGGTGACGGCGCCGACGACGAAGCCGAAATATGTGCCGATGATGAGGCCGATGGTCAGGCAGATCTCTGCGGCCGTCATTTCCAGGCCTCTTTCTTCAACGTGAAAACGAGCCGGCCGCACCTGCTACACACGGCGTAGTTGCGGTGCCATTTGTGGGAGCCGCGCCGTTTCTTGATCCTCATGTAATAATCCGGCTCGATCTTGTGGAAGCCCAGCCGGCACAAAATGGGGCGTTTCATTCTCTGGCCTCCTCTTGGTCGTATTCACAGCCGAAATCCGGCAGAAGGTGGGGGCATGAGCTCCCGCCTGCGGTGGTGCATCGGCCGTCGCAGTCCGGCTTGACCTTGACGGTGAAGGTGCCGTCGCCGTTGTCGTGCGGGCGGGTGAACGGCGTGCGGATGATCTCCTCGGTTTTCTCCGCCTCTTTGAGCCGCTCGATCCACCTGGCCCGTTTGGTCTCCATCCTGGGCAGCTCCGCGTCGATCTCCTCCGCCACGTCTCCGGCCATGACCAGGCACAGATCCACGTCGGCGATCTCCTCCCGCAATTTCTCCAGGGCCTCCTCCGCCGCCACGGGCGTCGGGTTGGTGCCGGTGATGGCCCTGCGGTATTTGATGGCCGCCTGGGCCAGCTCCGCGGCCTCCTCTGCAAGCTGGGCGAGGATTTCGCTGATGCCGACCTTTTCCCGGATGAAATCGTTGCCGTTCATTTGTTCGCCTCCATTTTCTTGACGCCCACGATCCACGCGGGCGGGATGTTGCCGAGGTATATGTGCCAATGCTCCGATCCCGGCCAATCCAGGAGCCCCAAATTATTCGGCGGGAGCTCCTTGACGAAATCCGCGGCCGTGACCAGCTTTTTCCGATGACTGTGGGGGATGCTGATGGTCAAACGGTAGGCCGTCCGGGAATACGGGACAAGGGTGTGGGTGTTCCAGCTCTGCCGAGTGGGGTCTTTGTCCGTCGTGAGCCATTGGGTGCCCTGGATCAATCCGACGACGCCGTCACGCTCCGCCGGCGTCATGCCCTTGGTCAGCCCCTCCGCCATGATGGCCCGGACGTCCCGCGCCGTGCAGAAGTGATACATGGTAATCGCCGGGCCC
>Ga0310786_10008451_pt1 | contig 13212 bp, 12 predicted proteins | sample AusTroGonzalo_MG_FD_203881 | JGI IMG/M metagenome (GOLD analysis project Ga0310786, IMG submission 203881) | Bovine rumen microbial communities from tropical cattle in Woodstock, Queensland, Australia - Gonzalo_03 (v2) (version 2) | ecosystem: Host-associated > Mammals > Digestive system >... | reverse complement strand
GCGGCGATTTGAGGCGCAGGAACCGCGCCAGAAGAGGCTCAAAAGCGCGCGTCCTCTTTGACAAGCGCGAGCGCAGGCGAAAAATCGTGAAACTCCAGTACTGCGCCTGTATTGACTTTTGGAGCCGGAAATGCGATAATACTACCACCTTTTCTTTAAGGGTGCTATGCCCTTGAACGGAAGGCAAGGCGGAGATCAAATGAATGGATGAAAGATTGTTAAATCCAGATTACCGAGACATGGTTGAATGTCTTTTGCGAGAGGGCGTGGACTTCATGCTCGTTGGAGGGTATGCAGTTGCTCTGCACGGTTGGCCGAGGACGACGTTTGACATAGACTTCTGGATTATGGCGGATCCCGAAAACGCCAAGGCTGTTATGCGCGCAATAAAGGCATTCGGTGCGCCATTGATGGGATTGACGGAGGAGGATTTCCACAGGCCGGGAATGGTTTTCCAGATTGGCAACGAGCCGCAGCGCATCGACATCATCTCTGCGGTTGCCGGGCTTGACTATGCGGATGCCTCCTTTCGGGCCGTAAAGATGACCGTCGATGGATTGGAAATCAAGGTCTTGTCGCTGGACGATCTGATTGTGAACAAGCGGGCTGCTGGTCGCCCCAAGGATATTGCCGACGCGCTTGCCCTGGAGAAACTGAAGGCGAGGAAGGAAAATGGATAGGACAGCGGTAAAGATGACGACGCTTAAAGAGCAGGACGAGGCGTTCTGCCTGTCGTTGACGATTGACGAGCGCATCAAGGTTCTCGAAGAACTTAATCGCATTGGTCGGCGGGCGGCGGGATATTTGGAGACGCGCCTTGATCGAGGTGTTGTCCACGCCGCCTGAAATTACTGAGCGCGGCGGATTCGCTTTCGCGCTTCGTCGCGGCAAGTTGCGCGGCCGGACTGGTGCGGCCGCGCGGAATTTTTGGTATAATACACATTTCTATCTGAAGAAAGGCGTATATGAAGCAGATTGGAGTTGGCATACTCGGGTTCGGGACCGTCGGCGCGGGAGTCGCAGGCGGGCTCCTCAATCATCGTGAAGTGATGGCGAGGCGACTGGGCGTCGACATCGTCCTCAGGAAGGTGGCGGATCTCGATATCACCACCGACCGCGGCGTCGCGGTCCCGGCGGACGTGCTCACCACCGACGCGGAGTCGGTCGTCGCCGACCCGTCGGTCGACATCGTGGTCGAGACCATCGGCGGCACCGGCATCGCGAAGAAGCTCGTCCTCGCCGCGCTGGCCGCGAAGAAGTGCGTGGTCACGGCGAACAAGAAGCTGCTCGCCGAGTACGGGCGCGAAATCTTCGATGCGGCGGAGAAGTCCGGGGTCGACATCTACTTCGGCGCCTCCGTCGGCGGCGGCATCCCGATCATCCGCGTCCTGCGCGAAGGGCTCTCGGGCAACGAGATCGAGTCCATCTACGGCATCCTCAACGGCACCTGCAACTACATCCTCACCCGGATGGAGCGCGAGGGGCTGCCGTTCGACGAGGTGCTGAAGGACGCCCAGCGCCTCGGCTACGCGGAGGCGAACCCGTCCCTCGACATCGACGGCTTCGACACCGCCCACAAGGCCTGCATCCTCTCCGCGCTCGCCTACGGCTTCCAGCCGCAGCTCGACCAGGTGCAGGTCGAGGGCATCCGCGGCCTTTCCGGGATGGACGTGAAGTTCGCCGCCGACCTCGGCTACCGCATCAAGCTGCTGGCGGTGGTGGCGAAGGATGGCGACGAGGTGGAGGTCGGGGTTCACCCGACGCTCATCCCGCTCGACCACATGCTCGCGGGCGTGAACGACGCCTTCAACGCGGCGATGGTCAAGGGCGACCTCTCCGACCGCACCATGTACTACGGCCGCGGCGCCGGGCGCGAACCGACCGCCTCGACGGTGATCGGCGACATCGGCGACATCGCGCGCAACCTCGCGCACGGCGAGACCCGCTACGCGCGCGCGGTGCCGACCTACGCCGAGGGCAAGGCGACCCTGCGCGCCGCCGGCGACATCGCCTCGAAGTTCTACCTTCGCTTCATGCTGGAGGACCGCCCCGGCGCGATCGGCGCGGTCGCCGCGGCGCTCGGCCGCCACGGCGTCTCGATCTCCGCGCTTTCCCAGAAGGGGACGCGCGAAGGCAACCAGCCGGTGCCGGTGGTGGCGATGACCCACCGCGCCAAGGCGTCCGCCCTGGACGCCGCGCTCGAGGAGATCCGCGCGAGCGGCGTTACCGGCGAGGAGCCGGTGAAGCTCAGGATGCTTTAGGATGGAAGCCATGGACGCAAGCGCGGCAGAACGTCTCCAGGACATGGCCTCGCGCATCCGCGAGATGCGCGAGATAATCGGCTACTCCGTCGAGCAGATGGCGGAGAAGACCGAGGTCTCGGTCGACGACTACAAGGCCGTCGAGTCGGGCGCAGTCGACCCGACCTTCAACTTCCTCCACCAGTGCGCGATCGCCTTCGGCATCGACATCAACGCGCTCCTGAAGGGACACTCGGCGCACCTCTCCGGCTACGAGGTGACGCGCGCCGGGCAGGGTCCGCTCACCGCGCACGAGTCGCACATGGACATCCGCAACCAGGCGGCGATGTTCCAGAACCGCCTGGGGACGCCCTACTGGGTCACCTACAAGTACGACCCGGCGCTCCTCGACAAGCCGATCGCCACCACCACCCACGCCGGGCAGGAGTTCGACATCGTCCTCAAGGGCTCGATGAAGGTCCGCGTCGGCGAGCACGTGGAGGAGCTGAACGAGGGCGACTCGATCTACTACCGGTCCTCGACGCCGCACGGGATGATGGCGACCTCCGAGGAGGGCGTCACCTTCCTGGCGATGGTGATGGCCGGCGAGGACGGCGACAGCCACCTCGGGCTCGAGACGGTGCGGCCGAAGCACTCCAAGGTGCCGCTCGTCGTCGACCGCTTCGTCGAGTGCGAGGAGAACGCCGACGGCCACCTCGAGCACGTCCGCTTCAAGAACACGGAGCGCTTCAACTTCGCCTTCGACGTCATCGACGCGATCGCCGCGAAGTACCCGGACAAGCTCGCGATGCTGCACGTCAGCGACCACTTCACCGAGCGCCGCTTCACCTTCCGCGAGATCAGCGACATCTCCAACCAGATGGCCAACTACTTCAAGTCGCTCGGCATCGGCAAGGGCGACAAGGTGCTCTTCGTGCTGAAGCGCCACTGGCAGTACTGGCCCGCCGCGCTCGCGCTCCACAAGGTGGGCGCGATCGTGATTCCCGCCGTGAGCCAGCTGCTCGTCCACGACCTCACCTACCGCTTCAAGGCGGCGGACGTGAAGGCGATCGTCTGCACGGCCGACGGCGACGTCGCGCACCAGGCGGAGCTCGCCGAGGCGGAGCTCGCGAAGGAGGATCCGTCGCGGAAGCCGCTCATCCGGATGGTCGTCAACGGCGACCGCGAGGGCTGGCGCAGCTTCGACCGCGAGTACGTTGGCTTCTCGCGTGTCTACGGCCGCAGCCCCGACTCGCCCGGCGGCAAGGACCCGATGCTGATGTTCTTCACCAGCGGCACCACCGGCTACCCGAAGATGGCGCTCCACAGCCACCTCTACGGCCTCGGCCACTTCGTCACCGCGAAGTACTGGCACCAGGTCGAGCGCGACGGGCTGCACCTCACCATCTCCGAGACCGGCTGGGCGAAGGCGAGCTGGGGCAAGTTCTACGGCCAGTGGATGTGCGAGGGGGCGCTCTTCGTCTACGACTTCTCGCGCTTCCACGCTGAGGCGATCCTGCCGATGTTCGCGAAGTACGGCATCACCACCTTCTGCGCGCCGCCGACGATGTACCGCATGCTCATCAAGGAGGACATCTCGAAGTACGACTTCTCGTCGGTGCACCACGCGACGACGGCGGGCGAGGCGCTGAACCCCGAGGTGTTCACCCAGTTCAAGCGCGCCACCGGGCTCTCCATCTACGAGGGCTTCGGCCAGACCGAGACCACCTGCGCGCTCGGGACGCTCTTCGGCGACGAGATCAAGCCGGGCGCGATGGGCAAGCCCATCCCCGACTACGGCATCGACCTCGTCGACGCCGAGGGCCACTCCGTCCCCGCCGGCGAGCACGGCGAGATCGTCATCAGGACGCCGCGCTCCGACCCGCACCCCGGCATCTTCATCGGCTACTACAAGGACGAGGAGAAGACCGCCGAGGCGTGGCGGCACGGCTGCTACCACACCGGCGACGTGGCGTGGAAGGACGAGGACGGGTACTACCACTACGTCGGCCGCGCCGACGACGTGATCAAGTCCTCCGGCTACCGCATCGGCCCGTTCGAGATCGAGAACGTGATCATGGAGCTCCCCTACGTCGTGGAGTGCGGCGTCTCCGCCGCGCCCGACCCCGTGCGCGGCCAGGTGGTCAAGGCCACCATCAAGCTCGTCAAGGGCAAGGAGCCGAGCGAGGAGCTTAAAAAAGAGATCCAGGACTACGTGAAGACCCACACCGCGCCGTACAAGTACCCGCGCATCGTGGTGTTCCGCGACGAGCTCCCCAAGACCGTGAGCGGCAAGATCATGAGGAACATGCTGTGACGAAGCCACAGATACTCCCGTCGTTCCTCGCCGCCGACCTCGGGCGCCTCGCCGAAGAGCTCCGGCGCGCGGAGGCGTCGGGCGCGGACGCCATCCACCTCGACATCATGGACCCGCACTTCGTGCCCAACATGTCCTTCGGCCCGTCGATCGTCGACTTCTGCCGCAGGACCTGCCCTGGCTTCTACCGCAATGTCCACCTGATGATGTCCCGTCCAGACCTCTACCTCGAGAAGTTCGTCAAGGCCGGCGCCCAGACGGTCCAGATCCACGTCGAGGCCGACTGCGACCTCCACCACGAGCTTAAGCGCATCCGCGCGCTCGGCGCGAAGCCGGCGATTGTCCTCAACCCCGAGACGCCGGTGGAGATCCTCCTTCCCTACCTGGACGAAGTCGACGAGGCGCTGGTGATGACCGTGCACCCCGGCTACGGCGGACAGAAGTTCATCGCCGATTGCCTGCCCAAGGTGACGTGGCTGCGGGAGCGGCGCCCCGACCTCGACATCATGATCGATGGCGGCGGCAACGCCGAGACGATCCCGCTCGCCGCGAAGGCTGGCGCGAACATGTTCGTCGCCGGCAGCTATCTCTTCGCCCAGGCGGACATGAAGGCGGCGGTGGACGACCTCCGCCGCGGGATTGCCGCGGCGGCGAAGTAGCGGAAAGGGGAATGGACATGGGCAGAAGGATACTTCTCGGCGTCACCGGCTCGATCGCGGCGTACAAGGCCGCGGAGCTGGTGCGCCTGTTCGTGAAGAACGGCGACGAGGTGCGCGTCGTGATGACGCCCGCCGCGACCAAGTTCGTCGGCCCGCTCACCTTCCAGACGCTTTCGAGGAACCCCGTCTACATCGAGGAGTTCGACCGTCCCGCCGAATGGCGCCCGGAGCACATCTCTCTGGCCGACTGCGACCTCGCGGTCGTCGCGCCGGCGAGCGCGAACACGATCGCGAAGCTGCGCTACGGCCTCGCGGACAACCTCCTTACCTCCACGCTTCTCGCGACGCGCGCACCGGTCGTGTTGGCGCCGGCGATGAACGACGGCATGTGGGAGAGCCAGGTCACGCAGGAGAACGTCGCCGCCCTTGCCGCGCGCGGCGTGAAGGTGCTCACCCCCAGCACCGGCGAGCTCGCCTGCGGCACGGTCGGCCTCGGCCGCATGCCCGAGCCGGCGGAGATCTTCGCCGCGCTCGCGGCGTCATGACCGACGCCCACTGCCACTGCCGGACGGGCGCGGACCGGCACTTCGTCTGCGAACCCTTCGGCGGCGAGGCGGGCGAGGGCGACGCGAGGTTCCTCGGCGTCCATCCCTGGGCTTTTCTGGACGGTGCCTCGCCCTGTGACGGCTGGCTGGAGCGCCTGCGTGAGCGGCTCGCCGCCGACCCGTCCGCCGGCGTGGGCGAGATCGGGCTCGACCGGCTTAAATCGCGGACCATCCCCGACGCGATGCGCGCGGCTTTCCGCGCCCAGCTCGCGCTCGCGGCGGAACTGCGCCGCCCGGCCGTCCTCCACGGCGCGAAGTGCTGGGGCGAGGTGGTGAAGGAGGTTGAGGAATGTCCCTCGGGACTCGCGCCCGCATACATCTTCCACGGCTTTTCGCGGAGCGCCGGGCTGCTGCCGCGGATCTTCGCGCTCAACGGCTTCGTGTCCGTCGGCCCCGCCGTGCTCAACGACCACGCGGTCAACTACCGCGAGCTCGTGAAGGCAATTCCCGCCGACCGCCTGCTCGCCGAGACCGACCGCACTTCGCCGGACGAAGCCGGTCCCGGCGTCGGCGAGGTCGTCGCCGCAATCGCGCGCCTGCGCGGCGTCGCCGCGGACGCGCTCGCCGCGCAGCTCGACGCCAACGCCGCGGCGCTGGAGGGGTGCTTCCGGCGTCCGGCGTAGATTCGCCCGTGCAGGATTGCGGCAATTATGCTATAATAGCGACTATGAAATACGACAAGAACCAGGCGCTCCTGGAGTGCCAGATACCGGAACTGCCGCGCAAAAGCGGCAAGGTGCGCGACGTCTTCGACCTCGGGGACTCGCTGCTGATGGTGGTGACCGACCGCATCAGCGCCTTCGACGTGATCCTCCCGAGCGGCGTGCCCGGGAAGGGCAAGGTGCTCAACCTTCTCTCGCTCTTCTGGCTGGAGTTCTTCGGGGTGAATAACCACCTCATAACCGCCGACGTCGAGAAGTACCCCGCCGTCCTCCGCCCCTACGCCGAGCACCTGCGCGGCCGCTCGATGCTGGTGAGGAAGGTGAAGATGGTCGAGGTCGAGTGCATCGCCCGCGGCTACCTCACCGGCTCCGGCTGGAAGGAGTACCAGAAGTCCGGCACCGTCAACGGCGGGCGCCTGCGCGCGGGCTACCAGAACGCCTCGAAGCTCGACGAGGTGCTGTTCACCCCGACCACCAAGGCGGCGATCGGCGACCACGACGAGGCGATCAGCTTCGCTCGCACCGCCGAGCTGGTGGGCGCCGAGACCGCGGCGAAGCTGCGCGACTGGACGGTGGCGCTCTACTCGAAGGCGGCCGACTACGCCGCCGACCGCGGCATCATCATCGCCGACACCAAGTTCGAGTTCGGCATCGAGCCCGACGGCTCGCTGATCCTGGCGGACGAGGTGCTGACGCCCGACTCCAGCCGCTTCTGGCCGAAGGCGAGCTACAAGGTGGGCTCCAACCCGCCGTCGCTCGACAAGCAGTACGTGCGCGACTGGCTGGACTCGATCCACTTCAACCACCAGCCGCCGGGTCCGGAGCTGCCGGACGACGTGGTCGCCAAGACCCGCGAGATCTACATCAAGGCGTACGAGGACCTTTCCGGCCGCAGACTGTAGACTTCAACCACCCAACCACCTAACCACCCAACCACCCAACCACCTAACCACCAAACCACCTAACTACCTAACCACCCATGGGAATGTTCGACCAGATCAAGGAGGCCATGCAGATGCGCGCGGAGTCCAAGCGCATCGAGGCCGAAGTCAAGAAGATATCCGCCGAGTACTCCAACGGCGGCATCACCGTCGTCGCCAAGGGCGACATGACGATCGAGCGCATCGCGATCGCGCCGGAGGCGTACGAGGAGGTCGTGAAGGGCAAGCCGCAGCGTTTCGAGACGATGCTCTTCAACACCGTCAACGGCGCGCTCAAGCGGGCGCGCGAGGCGACCCAGCAGATGGTGATGAAGCAGATGCAGGGAGCCGGCGGGCTTTTCGGCAAGTGACCGGGGCCGTCGCTGAGCTGGAGAAGTGCCTCGCCCGGCTGCCGGGGTTCGGCCGCCGCAGCGCCCAGCGCGCGGCGCTGGCGCTCGTGCGCGAGAAGGAGCGCCTGCTGCGCCCGCTTTCCGCCGCGCTTGCCGCCGCCGAAAGCGGCGTGCGCTGCTGCTCGCGCTGCGGCGGCTTCACCGAGGCCGGCGCTGACCCGTGCGCGCTCTGCACCGACGAGACTCGCGACGGACGCAGCATCTGCGTCGTCGAGGAGCCGGCCGACATCGTCTCGCTGGAGGCGTCGGGCGCGTTCCGCGGGCGCTACCACTCGCTCGGCGGCAAGCTTTCGCCGGCGCGGCGGACGGGTCCGGACAGGCTGCGCTTCGCCGAGCTGCGCGACCGCGTGGTGCGCGAGGGGGTGGAGGAGGTGCTGCTGGCGGTATCGACCGACATGGACGGCGACGCGACGGCGGGCTACGCGGTGGAGCTGCTGCGCGGCACCGGCGCGAAGGTGACGCGGCTGGCGTTCGGGCTGCCGGCCGACTCCGGGGTGGCCTATTCCGACCCGCTCACGCTGCGCCGCGCGATCCGCGGCAGAATGGAGGCGTGAGGGGATGAAGGTGCTCGGCATCGACACGTCGCTGCGCTCGACCGGATACGGCGTCCTTTCCGCCGAGGGAAGTCGGCTCCGGATGGTCGAGTGCGGCGCGATCCGCAACGCGCCGGCGCTTCCGCTCACCGCCTGTCTCAAGGCGATCCACGAGCGCGTCGCCGCGCTCATCGCCGCGCACGCGCCGGACGTGATGGCGATCGAGTCGGTGATCTACGGCAAGAACGCGGGCACGATGCTCGTTCTGGGCGAGGCTCGCGGCGCGGTGCTGTCCGCAGCGGCGCTGGCCGGGCTCGAGGTCTACGAATACGAGCCGCGGCGGATGAAGAAGGCGGTGTGCGGCAACGGCCTCGCGGAGAAGGGGCAGATCCAGCGGATGGTGAAGACGCTGCTGGGGCTCCCGGACCTGCCCCAGAACGATGCGGCGGACGCGCTGGGGCTCGCGATCTGCCACGTCCACTCCTGCTCGCGTCTCGGCGCGGAAAGGCCGATTTGAGACGGGACGGCGGCTACAAGTGGCTTCTTCTGGCGCTCCTCGGCGGCGCGTACTTCTTCCACCAGGCCGACCGCGCGATTTTTGGCGTGCTTGTGCCCTACATCCAGTCCGATCTTGCGCTCACCGAGCGCCAGCTCGGACATGTCAACACGGTCCTCTTTCTCACGATCGCCGTCGTCACATTCATCGCGGGCTTTCTCGGCGACCGTTTTTCGCGCAAGTGGATCATCACCATCTCGCTCGTATTCTGGTCGCTAAGCACGATGGGGATTGGCTTTGCCTCGTCGTTCCTCGTTGTCGTGATGCTCCGTTCCATAGCGACTGGCGGCGGCGAAAGCTTTTACGGTCCGAGCGCCATGTCGCTCCTCGCATCGTACCACCGAGAGACCCGTTCGCTTGCGTTTTCGATACATCAGGCGGCGCTATATCTCGGACTCATGCTGAGCGGCGTACTTGCGCTTTTGGCCCTCGACTTCCTCGGGACGTGGCGTTGCGTCTTTGTCGCGTTTGGCGCGGCGGGGCTCTTGCTCGGCATTGTGTTTGTGTTTTTCCTGCACGACGACAGGCAGAGTGCCAGGCCTGGCGGGACGCAAAAGAAGGAGAGCGCCCGGCTCGCCGAGTCGTTCAAGGTGTTCTTCTGCTGTCCCTCTGCGCTCTGCGCGACCGCTGGCTTCATCGCCATCTGCTGCGTCAACAATACATACATAACTTGGGCCCCAAAGATGTTTCACGAGAGGTTCGGGATGGACGGAGTAACTGCCGGGGCGCACGTGATGTTCTACCACCACCTCGTCGCGTTTGCGGCGATTCTCGTTGGCGGTTGGGTTACAGACCGATTCGTGTCGCGCTTCCCGCGTTTCCGTCTTGGCTTTCAGATCTGCTCGCTACTTCTTGGTGCGCCGGTGCTTTTGCTCATCGGGCGGTGCGGCACGTTTGCCGCGGCGATGGCTATGACGGCGGCGTATGGCCTTTCCCGCGGGCTTTTCGAGGTGAACACCCACGCATCCGTCTTCGATGTGGTGCCTGCCCGTCACCGCGCTTCCGTGGTGGGGTTCATGCTTCTTCTTGCGATGGGGATCGGCGCATTCTTCTCCGGCGAGTTGATGGGCTGGGTGTTTGAGACTTTCGGTGAACGTTCATATTCCCTCGCGTTCGCCCTAATGGCCGGAACATATGTGCTTGCCGCGCTTTTGATGTCAGTTTCGTTCTTCTTTACCTTTGCCCGCGACCGAATTGCCGAGTGATGCGCCCACGCCGCGGCGAAGGAGTGACCGTGTCTTAGAGTTGTCTTGCCCGCGCTGCATCCAGCGTCCGCGTCGCGATACTTCGTCGTCGGGATACCGACTCCTCGTCTCGCTTGCGCTCGCTGGCGCATCACGCGAACCGGAATCTCGCTGTTCCACTGCGTTCATTCCTCGCACGCGTCGCCTTGGCCCGACCTTCCGCTGCGGCGTTTTCCCCATCCCCTCGCAACACGAGTCGGCGGAAATTTGGTATAATTCAAACATTCTGTCGAAAGGCGGGCGATCTCGCCAGACGACGGGTGCTCTTTGACATCGTCCTCCAACACCGTTAAGGCTTAGGAGGGCAACGGGCTGAAGCCGAAAGGCCAAGGCCGAAACCTCGCAAGGAAACGCGGCACTCTTGCCGCGTCCCAACTCGAGGAGCTGCGGAAACGCACCCTACGCCCGCAGCACGTACGCAATCTTGCGTATTTGGCTTTGTAGAAAATCGCCAGTTTTCATTGTAGAAGGCCGAGTATGTGAGATGCGCTGCGTGGGCCAATCCCGCGTGGCGTGTCTTCAATTCGTGTTTCCTACAGGGCGTCTGGCGATGCCTCTACAAGACATGGATTTTAAGGCACGCCACGTTTTTCTGTACCTCAACGCGGCGGGTTTTCAAAGATTGAGGTGCAGAGGGAAGGTTGGTTGAGTCATGAGGAAATATTGTTTGCGAATGGCAGTGTTCGTTGCTGTCTCTTTGGTCGGCATTCAGAGCGCTTTGGGCTCTCCAGCGATCGATCCGGCTGTTCAGGTTGTTGCGCCGTATGAATTGGACGAAACAGCACAAGGACAGTCGGTGCAGATAGGGGTCAATTACTGGGATCCTGGCTACACCGGCACAATTACTGCCCGCGTAGAAGTCGCAGAGGGCAGCGCATACGATCCTGGGACCTTTAAGCTTGATTCTGCATATGCATCGCGGTTGCCGGGCGAGGACAATGTCTATTATGTACAATTAAGAGATTGTGCCCCTGTCAATATTGCCATCGAGTCTATGGATGGCACTGGCAATAGCTATTGGCGAGGTTTCGACGTGACGGTGTCAATTATTAATTCCAATGTTAACTATGCGAAATGGCGAAGCTATATATATGTATATAATGTAGCCCCTGTGTGCGTTGTTCCACCCGAAAACGACGATTCGCCTTGGAAAGTTGCAATAGGCGGAGCGGCTCCGACTTCAATCCATTGGCAGGTAGTAAGTGATGCTATAGGTGACTTTGATGGGATTTCAGATTTTCCTGGCATACGAGTGTCTTTTATGGGATGTATGAATTCCGAGTCCTTTTATGTGACAGAGCCAAGCAGTGGAACATTCATTCCTGATTTTGGAACCATGATAGGCGAAAGGACTGTTACCTTGACTATTGAAGACAAGGATGGGGGTAGTCTGAGCTGGTCGTATCATTATGTAATTGATTATCCAACGGAAACCATTGATGGTGTCACATGGCGTTATTTGGTCGCAGACGGTCAAGCAAGCATTTTGAAAGTAGTAGATTGCACGGAACACGAAATTTCGATACCTTCGTCTCTCGGCGGCTACCCCGTGACGAGCATTAGGGGAGGCGCGTTTTCGGAATGCAGTTCGTTGACGAATGTAATGATTGGCAGCGACGTTGCTTACATAGCTCATGGGGCGTTTTATGGTTGCGACAGATTGACATCGTTTGCGGTAGATTCGGGTAATGCATATTATGAAGTAGTTTCAGGATTGCTGCTGTCAAAGCGCGATAGAACGCTGGATATGGCGCCATTTGGTCTTAAAAGTGTGACGATTCCTGATAGTGTGGTGTATATTGGAGAGTCTGCTTTCGCAGATTGCTACAATTTAACGAATGTGGTAATTGGTGGTGGTGTGGTGAGCATCGGGCCTAGTGCGTTCGTAGGTTGCAGAGGGCTAACTGCTGTGACGATTCCGGACAGCGTAACGAGCATCGGAGAAGGAGTGTTCCAATGCTGCGGGTTAAATAGCGTGACGATTCCCGACAGCGTGACGAATATTGGATCTTATGCGTTTGAGTACTGCGAAAATCTAACCAATGTGGATATCAGTAGTAGTGTGACCGACATCGGGGAGGAAGCGTTCTACGGCTGCGGGTTAAATAGTGTGACGATTCCCGACAGCGTGACGAATATTGGATATCGTGCGTTTGAGGGCTGCGAAAATCTTACCAATGTGATTATCGGTAGCGGTATGACGAGCATTGGTTCGGGCGTTTTCTGCGGTTGTAGCGGGCTTACGAGCGTGACTATTCCAAACAGCGTTACGAGCATTGGGGACAGCGCATTTTCTAGTTGCAATTTAGCTTCCGTGTCGATTCCTAATAGTGTAACGAACATTGGTTTTCGCGCGTTTGCATATAACCCATTAAAGGAAGTTACTGTTTCGCAATATGTTTGCACTATTCGCGCAGATGATATTTTTTCCAACAGTTGGTATGGCTCAATCACAAATCTAGTCATATCAGATGGAGTCACTATGATCGGTTATTACTCGTTTGAAGGATGGTCCTCCCTGACGACTGTGATGATTCCTGATAGTGTGACGAGCATTGGGTCTGATGCGTTTAGTGGTTGCAGAGGGCTCACGACTGTGACGATTCCTGATAGCGTGACGAGCATCGGGGGTGATGCGTTTTGTTTCTGCGAAAATCTAACCAACGTGGTTATTGGCTGCGGTGTGACAAATATTGGATATTCTGCATTTGGGCACTGCGACAATCTGATTGATGTGACATTTATGGGAGATGCCCCAAATGTTGAGTGGTGTCCGTTCCCCGAGAACGAGAATTGTTTCGCTTCTGTGTCGCCGAAGTCGACAGGGTGGAACGTGGAGGTTGGAGGACAATGGAATGGACTAACACTTCGGTATTGGCCAGAGGTGTTTGGGGTTGCGGCAAATGACGCAGAGGTCGTTGACATTATGGCGACATTTGCGGACGGACGTATTGTTGCTGAGATCGCGACTGTCTCGAAGTACGAGTCATTCAGGAATTGGGTTAACGACAAGAATCTCTATCAGCCGAATGTGGTCGCATCGCCTTATGCTGCCGCAGCGTACAT
>Ga0310786_10008450_pt1 | contig 13212 bp, 8 predicted proteins | sample AusTroGonzalo_MG_FD_203881 | JGI IMG/M metagenome (GOLD analysis project Ga0310786, IMG submission 203881) | Bovine rumen microbial communities from tropical cattle in Woodstock, Queensland, Australia - Gonzalo_03 (v2) (version 2) | ecosystem: Host-associated > Mammals > Digestive system >... | reverse complement strand
CCTTCCCGCTGGACACGAGGTAGACGGACCTGTAGCCCCTTTCGCGGATGTAGGACTCGAGCGTGACGAGCGGCGTGAGTATCTGCTCCGGCTCGACGGGGATCCCCGCGCCGGCGATCTTCCTGACGTACTCCTCGGGGCACTTCGACGTGTTGTTCGTGAGGTAGTAGAACCGGAACCTCCCGCTCTTCGTGCCGTCCACCACGAAGTCCACCGCCGACTCTATCGGATTCGGCCCCATGAAGAGCGTCCCGTCCAGGTCGCAGACGAACGCCTTTTTCCTTCGAAGGTCAAACATGGCTCGACTCCACGCCCATCACATGTTCGCCGTCGCGACTATGTCGATTCCGGTCTCCGCGACGTCGGGGATCACCACGTCGCCGATCTTCACCGGCAGCTGGACCGTCGCCTGGTGCATGGCGAAGAGCACGGCGTCGATCCTGCCCTTCGGAACGGCGGAGCGGGTCTTCACCGGAAGCGGCTTGCGCATGCCGGCCACACGGACGAGCCCTGTGACCATGCGCGTTGGGTTCACCAGCTCGCTGCGCCCGTATTCCTCGCCGCGCGGGCATGCGTTGCCCGACACGGACACGGTGCCGTCCGCCGCCTTATCGACGTCCAGTTCGCAGCCCTTCGGGCAGTTTATGCAGATCATCTTCATGTCGAAAGCCTCCCTTCTCTTTTGTCCTGCCGGCGGCGCCCTAGCCTCTGCGGGCGGCATATTCCGCCGCGGAGCGCCCGGCGACCTCGGAATCGCGGCTCACCCAGTCGACCAGGTCGTAGACCCTGACTACGTTCCCCCCGGCGAATATCCCCGGAACGCTCGTCGCCATCGTCTTCGGGTCGACCTTGGGGCCGCGCGTCTTCGGGTCCATCTCCACGCCCGCCTTCTTGGTGAGCTCGTTCTCCGGGATGAGCCCGCAGGACAGGACGAGGGTGTCGCAGTCGAAGTGCATCTCAGTCCCGGGAATCGGCTTCATGTCGCCGTCCACCTTCGAGACCTTGACGCCCGTGACGTGCTCGCGCCCCTCGACGTCCGTGACCGTGTGCGAGAGGAGGAGCGGTATGTCGTAGTCGTTCAGGCACTGCACAACGTTGCGCATGAGACCGGAGCTCTTCTTCATGATCTCGATGCACGCGAGGACCTTCGCCCCCGAGAACGTGAGCCGCCTGGCCATGATGAGACCTATGTCCCCGGAGCCGAGTATCACGACCCGCTTGCCGGGCATGATGCCGTCCATGTTGACCAGCCTCTGCACCGTGCCGGCCGTGTAGACGCCGGCCGGGCGCGTCCCGGGTGTCATCAGCGCGCCGCGCGGGCGCTCGCGGCACCCCATCGCGAGGACGACGGACTTTGCCTTGTACGTCTTCAGCCCGCCGCGCGGCGACATCGCGGTCACATTCGCCCCGCCGCCTGCCTGCGGCTCTATGCCGAGCACCATCGTACCGCATACGGTCTTGACTCCTCGCTCGTTCGCCATGTCCACGTAGCGCTGCGCGTACTCGGGGCCTGTGAGCTCCTCCTTGAAGCGGTGCAGGCCGAAGCCGTTGTGTATGCACTGCTGGAGTATCCCGCCCGGAGCGTCGTCGCGCTCGAGGACGAGCACCGAGCCCGCGCCCGCGTCCTTCGCCGCGCACGCTGCGGCGAGGCCCGCCGGGCCGGCGCCGACGACCAGTACGTCGACGGCTCCCGAGTCCTCCCCGCGTTCGCCGTTAGCCGACGCCCTCAGTCCCTTCGGCGCCGTCTTGCGGGACAGCAGGAACGCCTCCGGCGGCTGGCCGAGCTCCGAACCGAGTATCTCAATGAGGCGCGGCGTGCAGAAACCGCCCTGGCAGCGTCCCATGCCGCTCCTGGTCCGGCGCTTGATCCCGTCCAGCGTGCGCGCGCCGACGCGTGCGCGGATGGCCGCGCGTATCTCGCCCTCGGTGACTTCCTCGCAGCGGCACACCACCCTGCCGAACGACGGATCGCGCTCGACCAGCGCGGCGAGGTCCTCGGGCTTCATCTCGCGGGTCTTGGGCCACCAGCTGACGTCCCTTGAGACCAGGGCCGGGTTCTTCCGCGAGACGCCGAGGCACTCCGCGACCCGCTCCGCCATCCACACGCCTATGGCGGGCGCGGAGGTGAGGCCGGGAGACTCCACGCCGACCGCGTTGAAGAACCCCGGCGCGTCCGGCGCCTCGCCAAGGATGAAGTCCCCCACGGTTGTCTCGTGCGCGCGCATTCCGGAGAACTCAGCGATGACCTTGCCGAGCGGGAGGTTCGGGTACGTGCGCCGCGCGCCGGCCTTGACCTTCTCCAGCCCGCCGTAGGTCGTGGCCTTGTCCTCCTTGTCGGGGACGTCCTCCGCCGTGGGGCCGACTATGACGGTCCCGTCGACGGTAGGCGACACGAGGATGCCCTTGCCCATCTTCGACGGGCACTGGAACATCGTGGCCGAGAACGTCCCGTCCTCGTCCCTGTCGAGCATCAGGTACTCGCCGCGTCGCGCCATGATCGAGTACTTCGTCGCGCTGACGGCGTTGTTGATTTCGTCGGAGTGTATGCCGGCGCAGTTCACCACCGCCCGCGCAAGGAACTCCCGCCCGTCCTCGGTCGAGACGCGGTAGCGGCCCGTGCCGCCATCCCTGGAGACGCCCACCACCCTGGCGTCGAAGAAGAACTCTGCTCCGTTCGCGGCGGCGTTCTCCGCGTAGCGGAAGGTGAGCTCGTACGGGCAGCATATCCCGCCAGTGGGCGCCCACAGGGCCGCCGTCGCGTCCGGCGAGACGTTGGGCTCGCGGCGGCGGAGCTCGTCCTGCGGGAGGATCTCCGTCGGGACGCCGTTGGCCTCTCCGCGGGACTTCAGCTCGGCGAGCGTCGCCTCGTCATCCGCGCCAAACGCCAGCACAAGCGACCCGTTGCGCCTGAACGGGACCTTCAGCTCCCGGCAGACGTCCTCGAACATCCTGTTCCCAAGCACGTTGAACCTGGCCTTGTTGCTCCCGGGCTTCGCGTCGAAGCCCGCGTGCACTATCGCGCTGTTCGCCTTCGACGCGCCCTCGGCCACGTCGCTCCCGGCCTCCAGCACGGCGACGTTCAGGTTGTAGCGCGTCAGCTCCCTTGCCACGGCGCACCCTACGACGCCGGCCCCTATGACTATCGCGTCCGTCTCCATCACAGCCTCACTTGCCATTGCAGGATTCCAGTATGAACTTGGCGCGGTTGGTCGTCACCGTCTGGGCGCCGCGCCTGAACGCCTCGGCGGCAATGTCCGGGCTGTCGATCGTCCAGACGTGGAACTCGAAGCCCGCCTTCTTAATATCGCCGATGAACTCGGCCGTCACGGTCTCCGGGACGAAGCGGTAGTCAACGCCGTCTACGCCGAGCCCGCGGAGGACAGAGACAATCCTCGCCGCGTCAACTGGACCCTTCCCGCTCGACAGCCAGAACGTCTTGAACTCGGGCATCTGCCTCTTGAGCTCCGCGCAGACGTTCTTGCCGAACGATATGAAGAGCACAGTCTCTGGCGTCGCCTTCGGCTCCTTGGCGAAGACGTCCTTTATGTACGGGACCCACGTGGGATCGTCGCCCTTTACCTCGACGTATATCTTCCTGCCGGGCCGCGCAAGGGCCAGGACCTCCTCCAGCAGCGCAGGCCTGGTCGGGTCGAACGCAGACCCCTTCCACTTGCCCCAGCCGCCCACGTTGAGCTTCGAGACAGTGCCCTCCCAGTCGACCGACGTGCAGGCGTTCGTGTTCGCGCCCGCAGTCGTGCGCTTGAGGTCCGTGTCGTGGAAAGTGAAGAGCCGCTTGTCCTTGGACAGGTATATGTCGCATTCGAAGCCGAACCCCCTGTCCACCGCCATGCGGTACGCCGGAAGCGTGTTCTCGGGCGCGTCGAAGGACTCGCCGCGGTGCGCTATCAGGGTCTCGCTCGACGGCACGGCGGAGAACAACGTCCCCGCGGCGGCGAGCACCATAGTTGCCAATGTAGTTTTCATGCCTCCATTTTCTCATATCCGGCGTTGCCTTTCAACTGCAAATACTTGCAAGTTTCATGCCGCACTTGCGTTTTTCGCTCACATGTGGTACAATCTCCGGCATGAAGACAAGAAGTGTCCTCCTGCTGGTCTCTCCATCATCCCCCGGCCGGTTCGCGGGAGTCGCCAGGTTCGCCCGCTCCCACGGCTGGCACCTGACCTCCGCCGACAGGCTGACCCACACGCTCGACGGCTGGACTGGGGACGGCGCCCTCGTTACGCTCCGCAGCGACGACGCCGCCCTCCGCCACGCCCGCAGCCTCGTGCGCAGGGGCATCCCGGTAGTGGACCTCAGCGCGACACGCCCGGACATCAGGCTGCCACGCGTAGCGGGCGACAACATCGAGATCGGACGCGTCGCGGCGGAACACCTGCGCGCGAGATGCTTCACCCGCGCCGCATGGTTTTCCACCGGGTGGGGCAGCCAGCACGCCGAACGCTTCAGGGGCTTTGCCGAGCGCTTCTCGACCGCGCCGGAGCGATGGGCCTGGGCGCTGGAGGACAGAAAGACGCGCTCAGACGACTGGCGGGCGCTTTCGAGGTGGCTGGAGAAAAAGCTCCGCGCGGCCAAGCCGCCGCTTGGCATCTTCTGCTTCGACGACGAGGACGCCTCCCGCGTCGAGACGACCGCGCTCGGCCTGGGCCTGTCAATCCCCGGCGACATAGCTGTCCTCGGCGCGGGAAACGACATTCCGCTCTGCGAGAGCCAGTGGGTGCCCATCTCGTCCGTCCGCCACAACCTGGAGCGGAACGGGTACGTCGGGGCGGCGCTGCTCGACAGGCTTATGAACGGAGGCCGCCCGCCGCCCGACCCCATCTTCATAAAGCCGCAGGGCGTTGCGGAAAGGGAATCCACGGACACCCTCGCCATCTCATCCCCGCTGGTCCGCCGCGCAAGGGACGCCTACAGGGAGGAGATGGCGAACCCGCCTTCCACCGCGCAGCTCGCGGAGCGCCTCGGAGTGTCTCGCGCCACCCTGGACAGGGCCGTCGCCGCAGACCTCGGGATTTCGCCCGCAAAGCTCCTCATGCGCCTCAGGATCGACGAGGCCAGGCGGCTCCTCAGGAACACGAAGATGTCCGTCTCGGAAATCGCATACGCGCTCGGCTTCTGCAACCCTGCATACTTCACGAACGCCTTCCGCCGGGCGGAGGGATCCGCTCCGCGCGTCTGGCGCAAGAGCCTCGGGTCGTAGAATGGCAATGCCCTGTATATTCCCTGGTCGTTCTCCCGCCGCTACCTGACGAGGACGACAAGCGACGGCCTGATTACGCGCAGAACGACCGCCCCGTTGCCGCCACGGCCGCCGACATAGCCCACGGACGACGTATACGAGCCGCCACCGCCGCCACCGCCACGGCCATCAAGTCCAGAAGCGCCCTTGCCGGAGCCTATCCCGGCGCCCGCGCCCGCCGAAGCGTCGCCCGCCGCGCCGGCGACAGTAGCGCCGTTGCCCGCGCCGCCGCCGCCACCGCCGCCATACGCCAGCGCCGTGCCGGTTATGGAAGATACAACGCCCGCGCCGCCGGCGCCTGATGCAGAGGAGGAGCCGTTGGATCCGGCCGCGCCCATGCCACCTCCACCGCCAGCACCGGGCGAATTCGACTTGCCTCCGGCATGTCCACCAGAGGATGTCGCACTCCCCCCAGACCTTCCACTCGAGCCGCCGCCGCCATTGCCGCCGTCAGCACCAACCCTAAAACTGTTCACAGCCCCATCACCCGTATACCACCCGCCGCCGCCACCGCCGCCACGGACGGAATAGTTCTTGCCATTGACATTGTCAATTGAAGTATCGGTTCCATTGAAGCCGAAATGCCAGGTGTTAGCCCCGCAGGTAATCTTGTCAGAACTCTTCTCCCCGTCGCAAGCAGCCGCGACGCCGCCGCCCGCGCCAACACAAATCCGCAGGCGAGCCCAGGCGGGAACAACGAACTCCTCGCCGTACTCGACGACTTCGCCGCCGCCACCACCACCGCCAATCGTATGTCCACCCGCACCGCCGCCACCGACCAGCAGCATCTTCCTCACTTTCGTCGTACGCCTGAAGAACATGACGATATCCTTATCTACATTTGTCGCCGTGTAGACGAAGTCGTTGCCGACCAGCCGTCTGTCGAGCGACGCGTCGTTGGAGACGAGCGAGGCGTCGCTGTAGACGATCGTCGCGCGGTTGGTGAAGTCCGCCGCGATGCCAGCCGCCACCTGCTCGCCGACTGCGAGCATGCCCGCCTTCGTGGGATGGCGATCCGATCGCTCGATGTCGTGCAGCTCGATGTACGGCACCCCAAGATGGCGACATACGTTGGTGGAGGAGTCGATGAACTCCGGCTGGAGATAGACGTCGGTCTCTGACGTCGCGGGCGCGTTCACGACGAAATAGACGCGCGCCTTGGGATAGAAGTTGCGGATTCGCGTGAGCAGGCTCGCAAGCGCGGGACGGAAATCGCGGAGCGTCGTATTGTCCCACTCCGAGGGGTCGTAGAGGTATTCGCCCTGTGCCGCGCCCTGCGCCTGGTCGTTTGCACCGCCGAAGACGAGCACGATGTCCGGCTCCACGCCCTGGCCCGTGTCCTTCCCCAGCCCCCATACCCGGCTATGAAACGAGCTATCCTTGGTCATGTAGCCGACGGTGGTGCCACCAACGCCCTGCACATAGGTAATTTGCGCCCCCAGTTGCCTGGCCGCAGCCTCGTACCACATGTCGTCCTCGGCGAGAACGTCCAGCGCCGGATAGTATCCCGACGTGCGGGTACTGTAGCGCGACCCGCCGAAGTCAGAATAGCTGTCGCCGAGAACCGCAATCTTCAATCCCGCTGTGTCGGCGGAAATCGGATCGACGTCACCAGTATTCATTGGAAACGACTCCGACCGATAGTTCCATGTCAGCACGGCCCCGCAGAGTTCCGCCGAATAGACGAGGTTGGTCTCAGTCGCCGATCCCGAGACCACGACTCCGTTGGTCAGCGCGAGGGTAAAGCCGGTACACTCGACGAGAATCGTTCGCGCCGCCGCGTTCGTCACTGGCAGCGATTCCACGGGCGCGCGGAACACCTTCGCAACACCGAGCTCAACATCAAAGTCCACGCCCTCGCCGCCGACCGAACACGGCGAACCGGCGACGACGACATGGTCGGGGTAGGGCCCGATGAAAGCGCCGGTACCGGCGTTGGCGAAGAACGAATCCGAAACGGCATCATACATGCCATATTCGAACTCGCCATCGTTCATCCTGCATACGGGAACGAGTCGGCAGACAACGACATCGTTCGTCCAGACCTTGAAATACTTCACTTTCTCCCGCAGCTTGTGATCGTTCGTCCACCAGCAGTTGCCCTTGAACACCTGGAGCGGGAGAAGCGGGGCGGAGGGCGGCGCGGGATACTCGGTGACCACCTCCGACGGCACATTCGTCACCGCGTCGATCGCCTGACTTGCCATCGAGCACCAGTATTTGTGGTAGTTGGTGTCATAGGCAATCTCCGCACCAGTACGGGACTCGGACAGGGAGCAGTATGCGACCAGCATTCCGTTTGCGTACGATCCGGCGCACATAAAGAGGGCAAGCGGGGAATATTGACTGCCGACATTTGAATACGGCTTTGAAACCGATCCGACGAGGTCGCGTCCATAGCTGATCGACGAGCAGGCAAACACCGTCTCGAACGACATATCCAGCGTCGGCAGGATGCCGGTGTCGATGTACTGCGTGCCGGTGGACTCGATGTAGTCGAGCCGCTTCATCCCCGAGGGCACGACCACGTCCGGCTCGCAGTCCGGATACTCTTCCTGCGGTTCCGGCTTGATGCCGCCGGCGGTAAACGCGGTCGCGGTCGCGCTGGGGCGAAATCCGGCTGAACCGACGACGTCGTAGAGCCCCGCAGTTCCGCTTGGATTCTGGACGGGAACAAAGTCGGAGACGACGCTGTCCCCGTCGTAGATCTTGAACCTGTAGATGCAAAGCGAGGAGCCGCTGCTCATAGTCGACATGTTGACGTTGCCGACGTAGATGTTGCCGTTGGCCTGGAACACGGTCGGCTTGGTCAAGTCAAAGTCGCTCCCCTGCGAAGAGCTGAAATGGCGGTTCTTCACCTCGATCTGCATCCTCGACCCGGAGACCAGCTCGGGGTCGTACGCAAGCCCGAGCGAACCTGAGCCCGTGCCGCTGGAGCCAAAGACAAACTGTCCTTGCCGGCTCGTGTTGCTCCAACCGCCGAGAAAAAGCCCGCAGTCGTTGTTGCCGTTGCGGTACGAACTGCCCATAATGCGCGTGCCGCTCGTCCCCACCTGCCCGCGATAGGTGAAGTCGAAGTAGAAGCCGACGCTGTCCGAAATCGGCGTGTAAAGCGTGTCGGCGTAGGCCGAAGCGGCGTTGCCACCGGCGGCCTCGATGTATTCGAGCTCCATGTATCCTTCCGGCAGCGTGTAGGCGAATGCGGCGACCGGAACGGACGCCGCACAGAGCGCGGCGAAGGCAATTGCAGCAAAGCTTCTGTTCATTTATCCTCCTTGGCAAGTGCGGTACTTCATCATTTTCCTATATTTTATCAATGTTGCCCCCACGCCACATTGCAAAATCAGCAACATTCGACATTGCATTTTGCGAATCCTTCGTGATATACTACCCGCGTTGTGAATAACATGCTCATAGTGACGCACACCGCGCTTCCGCACGCGGTGGAGAAGTTCGCCGGAGTGTACTCCTACGCCAAGAGAATGGGCTGGCGGTGCAACATCGTCGAGTCGGCCAACCTCGGGCGCGGGCTCGCCGCGGCGATTGCGCCGTACCATCCTGACGGAATCATCCACGAAGGCCCGGTCTTCGACGCGGGCCGGACGCACGCGGCCTTCGGCGCCTGCCCGACTGTGTGGCTCGACCCGGACAGGGTGCTGCCGTTCATGAAGTGGCGGGTGGCGAGCGACCCAGACGCCATCGCCCTGCTTGCGTTCGACGAGCTTCGCCGGGCCGGCTGCGAGGTGTTTGCCTTCGCGACCATGTTCCCCGGCGCGGAATGGTCGCGACGCCGCAAAATGCACTTCCTGCGCCATGTGGCGGCAATCGGCCTAAGGGCGAAGGCGCTGGTACTGGCCGAAGGCGGGGGCGCGGAGTACGGGCGCGGCGGGAAGCTCCGCCGTGCCTTCGCCGCCATGTCCAGGCCGGTGGGGGTGTTCGCCGTCAACGACCGGACCGCGTCCGGATTCGTGCTCCGCGCCGCCGCCGAGGGACTGGTCTGCGGAGAGGACTACCTGCTAGTCTCAGTCGACAACGACGCATTCCGCTGCGAGAACGTCTCGCCGACGCTTTCCAGCGTGGAGCAGGACTTCCACACCGCAGGCTACACCGCCGCGGAGATGCTAGGCCGGGTGATGGACGGCGACCGCACGCCGGCCGTCTCGTTCGCCGCGCCGCGCGGCCTCCAGCGCCGGGAAAGCTCGCGCGTGGCGCGCAAGGGTCTGTCCGCGCTGACGCGGCGCATTCTCGAGCGGATCCGCTCCCGGGCGCTGACCGGAGACGGCGTCGCGGAGATATGCGCAGCCGAGGAGGTCTCCCGCAGGACTTGCGAAAAAACGTTCTCGCGGGAATTCGGCCGCACCATCCACGAAGCTCTGCTCGATGTGCGCTTCGAGGAGGTGGAGCGGCTGCTCAGAAATCGCCATCAGCAGATCGAGCCGGTGGCGAACCTATGCGGCTGGAAGTCGCCTGCCCACCTGAAGCGCGCCTTCCGCCAGCGCTATGGGACCTCGATGTCCCAATGGCGGCGTAAAGACGGCGCTCCGTAGCATACGGCCGGCTTCGGGTACATCCTATGGCTCAATGCGGTACGCTTCTGAGGACAGGGAACTCCATTGCCGCTACCTGCCGGCGGCGAGCTTTATCTCTATCGGGACGAAGGTCTCCGGGTCGGCGGCGCGCTTCATTATCTTGTCCGCGTACTCGTCGCTGTACCAGCGGTCGGTGTCGGTCCTGTCCCGCCGCCCGTTGTAGCGCTGGAGCGCCCTTGGCCATCCGTCGAAAAAGCCCTTCGGACGTTCGGCGGCCGGACGCGCCGATGCGCCGAAGCCCTTGCGGGAGAGGTACATTATCGCGGCGCGGACGTTCCCCTCGGCCGTGCCCTCGTTGCGCTTCGCCGGCTTCGACAGGCCGACAAGTTCCTTCTCGCGCCCCCAGTCGCCGGGGACGTTGACCTGGAGCGGATCCACAGCCCACGCCGCCTTCGACCTCGGGCCGTTGCCGCCGGACTCCTCGATCATGTGCGACTTCACCTGGGCCGGCGTCAGGTCCGCGATCTTCTCCGCCTGGCCGGCGCTGCCGCCGCACCACTTGGCCTTGTCCGCGTTGAACTCCGCGACCATCCTGGCTATCAGCGCGTCGTGCTCCTGGTAGCGGGGGTCCTCGAAGCCGCGGAAGACAGGGAGCCCTGCGTTGCCTGCGCTTTCCCTGGGCTTCTTCCGCCCCGCGGCGACAGCCGGAGCAAGCGGCCTGGCGCCACCGGTCCGAGGCTTCGCGGCGGATGGCACCACACCCGCCTGCTGCATCGGGCCGAGGACATGGTCCCAGACGAACGCCTCGATTTTCCGCACCGTCTTCATCTCCTCGTCCGTGACGAACCTGCGGTCTATGTAGAGTTCGCCCCAGTCGTCGAAGAGCATGTCGCCGAGCCCGTGCGTGTCCAGCGAATACCTAAGCGCCGACTTTGACATCGGCACCTCGGCAACGCCCTTCGCAGCAAGCTCGGCGTTGTGCTTAGCCTCGCGCGCGGCCGCGCGCCGCATGATTGCGAGGCCCTCCATCGCGAGGGGTATCCCCTCGGCCATCGCCGCCGGGTCGAACTCAAGGTCGGCGAGGGCCGCACAGGCGTCCTGGCTGCACGATGCGGCCAGAAGCACGCAGGCGAAAAGCCCCTTCGCAGCCAGCCCGCATAGCCCGTGCATGGGGGAGCCCCTCCTTGGCGGAAACAGCCGACGCTGGCGCGTCAGCCGTTCGCCTTCTCGAAGTCCTTCATGAAGGAGACGAGCGCGTCGACGCCCTCCATCGGAAACGCGTTGTAGATCGACGCGCGGAGTCCGCCGACGGAGCGATGGCCCTTGAGCGAGCTCATGCCGAGCTTCTTGGCCTCGTCGATGAACTTCTTCTCAAGTTCCTCGTCTCCGCCCTTGATGCGCCAGGTTACGTTCATGTTCGAGCGGAACTCGGGGACCGCCGTGCCTGTCCAGAACTCGGAGCCGTCAATGACGTCGTATATCTTCTTGGCCTTGGCGGCGTTGAGCGCGAAGAGGTTCTCCTTGCCCATCTTCTTGACCCACTTCATCGTCTCTCCGAAGACGTAGATGCCCCACGTCGGCGGGGTGTTGTAGAGCGAGTTCTCGTCGACGTAGGTACGGTACTGCAGCATCGTCGGGATCTTGTCGTCGCCCTTCGCCGCGAGCTCCTTCTTTATCGCCACGACCGCCATGCCGGACGGGCCGAGGTTCTTCTGCGCGCCGGCGTAGAACATGTCGAACTTGCTGTAGTCGCGCTCGCAGCTGAGGATGTCGGACGACATGTCGCAGATGAGCGGGCCCGAGGTCTTGGGGAACTCCTTGAGCTCCGCGCCGGCGATGGTCTCGTTCGAGCAGATGTGGCAGAACTTAGCGCCCTCGGTCCACTTCCACTCCTTGGGCATGCGGGTCGGGATGTCCTTCTGGCAGTCCGCCGCGACGTTGACGGTCGCGTCGCGCAGGGCCGCGACCTTCTGGCCCTCCTTGAGCGCCTTGGCCGACCAGGTGCCCTGCTTGCCGTAGTCGGCGACCTCGCCCTTGCCGAGGAAGTTCATCGGGATCATCGCGAACTGCATCGACGCGCCGCCCTGGATGAAGCAGACGGACCAGTCGTCGCCGAGGCCGCATAGTTCCTTGAAAGTCGCGATTGCCTCCTGGTGGATCGCGTCGTAGTCCTTGCCGCGATGGGACATCTCCATCACCGACATTCCGCAGCCCTTGTAGTCCACAAGGTCCTTCTGCGCGTCCTGCAGGACCTCGAGCGGAAGCACCGCCGGGCCTGCGGAGAAGTTGTATGCACGTGCCATTTCTTATTTGCCTTTCCTGTTAGAGTTTATCCTTTGCCGCCCTTAGAGTTCATCTGGTGGACGACAACTGTGTATTATACGCTTTTTCGTCTCCGCCGTCCAGCCGCCTTCCGGCGCGGGAGACTGCGCGAGGCGACTCGCATCGGGTTCTCCACCCGCAGGTCAGAGGCCGACGGCGCGGCGGACCTTGTCCATCGTCGGCGCGGCGGCGGCGCGGGCGCGCACGGCTCCCGCCTTCAGGATGTCCTCGAGCGCGTCGGGGTCCTTTGCGAGCTCGTCGCGGCGGGCCTTGAACGGGTCGAAGAGGCGGTGGTAAGCCGCAAGAAGCTCCTTCTTCGCCGTGCCGTAGCCATAGCCTCCGGCGCGGAACGCGTCCGCCATCGCGGCGACCTCCTCCGGCGTGGCGAAAAGCTTGTAGAGCTCGTATATGGAGTTGCCGTCCGGATCCTTCTTCGCCTCCATCGGCTGCGAGTCGGTCACGATGCCCATCACCTTCTTCTTCACCGACACGTCGAAGAGCTCGATCGTGTTGTGGTACGACTTCGACATCTTCTGGCCGTCGGTTCCGGGGATCGTCGCCACGGAGTCGGGTATGTACGCGTCGGGCAGCTTGAACGTCTCGCCATAGGCGTTGTTGAACTTCTGCGCGAGGTCGCGCGTCACCTCAAGATGCTGCTTCTGGTCCTTGCCGACGGGAACGAGGTCGGCGTTCATGATGAGGATGTCGGCCGCCATGAGGACAGGGTACGCAAAGAGGCCGTGCGTCGCCTCGAAGCCGTGCGCCATCTTGTCCTTGTAGCTGTGGCAGCGCTCCAGGAGCCCCATCGGCGTCAGGCACGAGAGGTACCAGGCGAGCTCCTGCACCTCGGGAACGTCGCTCTGCCGGTACATTATCGACTTCTCCGGGTCGAGCCCGCAGGCGATGTAGTCAAGCGCGAGCTCGCGCGTCGCATCGCGCAGCGCCTTGCCGTCGCGCACAGTCGTCATCGCGTGGAAGTTCGCGATGAACATGAACATCTCCTCGCCCTTCGCCTGAAGGTCGAACATCGACTTCATCGCGCCGAAGTAGTTGCCCCAGTGGAGCTTGCCCGAAGGCTGTATGCCTGTCAAAATCCTCATGCG
>Ga0310786_10008449_pt1 | contig 13212 bp, 9 predicted proteins | sample AusTroGonzalo_MG_FD_203881 | JGI IMG/M metagenome (GOLD analysis project Ga0310786, IMG submission 203881) | Bovine rumen microbial communities from tropical cattle in Woodstock, Queensland, Australia - Gonzalo_03 (v2) (version 2) | ecosystem: Host-associated > Mammals > Digestive system >... | reverse complement strand
CGTAGATATTGGGGTAGTCCACATGATACACCAGCAACCCATGTCCGCTACTCTTTTTGTTAAGTCCTCGCTGCTGAATATTCTCCATCACGATGTAGTCCAGTTCATTATCCTTGTTCACCATCTTATAAGCCTTGCCGCCCTCTATCAGCGGAACCATGTCGGCAATCTGGCATCTTCCGTCCGTCATCATGTTCCCTACATCGAGTATTTCCGTCCAGCCCATCGTCTCCTGTTCCCAGGCATTATAGGCACAAGGAGCAAACCCGTTGTAATTATACAGACCATAGTCCATGATGCTGTACGACTCCATACCTTGGTTGTTGATGCGTGCTGTGGATGTGGTGGCATACAGGTCGGGCAGACCCATGCAATGTGAGAACTCGTGGATAAAGACACCCATACCGTTGATATAGTCAGGATATTGGGGATGGAACAATTCCGAGCAACAGTTGAAACGGTAGATACGTTGGTCGTCATTCAGTGGCAGATCCCCCAAGGAAGCCTTCGCCCAGATGGTGCTTTCCACACCACCTTGGTTCTGTCCGAAGCCGGCGAAGATGATACACACCAACTCCACATTTCCATCCCCGTTGTTATCATAAATCGTCCAGTCGGGCACCAACTCCTTGGCCTCCTTGACCACATCCTTGCAGAAGCCGGTGAACTTATCGTCCGAACCGGTCTTGTTTTGTCCACCATAGTAAGTCGTCGGTTCAGGTAGGGTGATAGGGCCTACCACATCAAACCGAGGTGAGAACTGACCCTGGCTGCATGTCTCGAAATACTTGCGCACACTCGTCATGTTCCGTTGGTTATTGTTGCCCATATCCAGCTGCTCTTCGCCGTTCAGCATTTGGTCGAAAGCCACCGCTGGATTGTTCACCGTGAAGCCCACATCCTGGAATGCAGCCAGGACGGTGAGGATGCGCACATTACCCTTGTGAGGCAGATACATCATCTTATCATTAATGCTGATAGCACGATGCGCCATCATTGTCGCCCTCGCTTTCTCGTTGAATAAGGCACGACGAGAAGCCTGTGCCTTGATGGCAGCCAGTTCGCCATTTCCGCGTTGCGCCTGTTCGTGAGCCAATACCTTGGTGGCTGACAGGTGGCCTTCAGCATCAATCTCTGCAATGCAGTAACCCCTTGTGGTTGATACCACAAGCGTACCATCCATCGTTTCAGTCCAGTGATGAAACTCATCACCCCTCTGCACAATCGTCAGCAGCGTGCCGTCACCCTGCTTCACAGTAACAGGTATCGGCAGTGCTGGAGCAGCTACGAGGGCAAGGGCGAACAGCCAACAGCTCAAGGTCAAAAACAGAATTCTTTTCATTTCTCTTTCCCTTTTGGATAAATTTTTCATGTGCAAAAGTACGAAAAAAAGTTTAATCCTCTAACCGTTTAACCCTTTAAATCAACCCCAAAGGGGTGAAAAAGTCCATCCTTCTGCCAATTCTTCCGTATTTATGCCAATTTGTACGTCTCCATCCCTTGGCACAACAATTTGCGTTACCCTAAAGTGAAAGCCGAAGTAAAAAGTAAAAAACAGAGGCAATCAAAAAACCGAAGTGAAAAGTAAAAACAGAGGCAATCAAAAAAACGAATTAATGTTTAACTAATAAATAATAAGGAGGAATGATTATGTTACCAGTAATGTTTCACAACAGTTGGTTTCCAACAGTATTCGATGATTTTATGAACACAGACTATGTGCCACGTGCCAACAGCACAGCACCAGCAGTCAACGTAAAGGAAGACGACAAGGCCTACACCATGGAACTTGCAGCTCCAGGTATCAAGAAAGAATTCTGTCGTGTCTCAATCAACGAGGAGGGTAATCTGAACATCGCCATCGAGAACAAGACAGAACACAAGGAAAGTGACCAGAAGCACCACTACCTGCGTCGTGAGTTCTCGTACTCCAACTACGAACAGGCCTACACATTGCCTGATGATGTCATCAAGGACAAGATCTCTGCAAAGGTAGAGAATGGTATCCTGACCGTCATCATGCCAAAGGCTACGAAGGAGGAGAAGAAGGTATCAAAGAACATCGCCGTCTCATAATCAGGAGATGTCCCGACAAGCAAAGCCGTCCATCAGGGCGGCTTTTTTGTTTGCTTTGATCGTTGAAAAACAGTAGTGGAAAGAACAAAAAGGCTGAAAGCATCACACTTTCAACCTTTTTTTGCAATTAATTATGGATTATGCATTATGCATTATCAATTATTTCGTACTTTTGCATACCTAATCGGTTTGAATATGACAATCAGTAACACTTCGACATCGAATCTTCGTGCTGCCATTGAGCAGGCTGTTAATCATTTTGCTAAGGATGACGACTTCATGGTTGTCACCGATTTCCATCTGCATGTTGATACTGATAGTGGCGAAGTGGGCATCGCTGACGATACGGAAGCTGTGATTGCTTCAGCCATCGTGGAGGAGTGGATTGATATGGATGGTGATGAGGAAATGGAAATGATGGCGCATGAGTTGAAGGCGATTCTGAACGAGATGTCAACCGAGGGGGCGTTCGAACAGATTAGTGTATCGAAACCGTTCTCGTTTGTGCTGGAGGATGATAACCAGGAAACGGTTGAGGAGTTGTTTTATGTGGATGAGGATCTCATCGTTCTCAATGATGATTTGCTGAAGGATATGGACAAGGATCTGGATGACTTCTTTGAGAACCTGATGAACTCTTGAACCATTTATCCATTTACGATTTACGATTTACCATTTACCATTGAAATAGAAAACCATCATCTTAGCTGAAGATGATGGTTTTGTTTTTGTAGGTGAGGATTTTTCGCTCTACGTGTTTCTGCACGGCTCGTGAGAGGACGATTTTCTCGAGGTCTTTGCCTTTGAGGACAAGTGTCTCGGGTGTGTCCTTATGGGTGATGCGAACGACATCTTGTTCGATGATAGGTCCTGCATCGAGGTCGGCTGTGACGTAGTGGCTTGTGGCTCCGATGATTTTCACACCTCTCTGGTAGGCCTGATGATAGGGCTTGGCTCCGATGAAAGCTGGGAGGAAGGAGTGGTGGATGTTGATGATCTTATTGGGGTATGCCTTGATCATCTCATCGGATATGATCTGCATGTAGCGTGCGAGGACGATGAAGGTGACTTGCTTCTCTTTGAGCAACTCCATCTCTGCTTGCTCGACTTCGCGTTTGTTCGACCAGTCTTTCTCGATTTTCCATACATAATAGGGTATGCCGAACTGGTCGGCTACGGGACGGAGGTCTTCGTGGTTGGACACGATGCATGGGATGTCGACATTGAGTTCGCCTGCCTGATAGCGTGCGAGAAGGTCGTAGAGACAATGGTTCATCTTCGATACGAAGAGGGCCATGCGTGGCTTCTTGTTGCCGAAGTAGAGGCTGAACTGCATGTCGTAGCGTTGTGCATAGAGGGTACGGATGTACTCTTCGAGCTTCTCTGCGGGTACAAGGAATTTCTCGAGCGTCCACTCGACACGCATGAAGAAGTGCTCTTCGACATGATCGACGTATTGGTCGAGGTAGATGATGTTTCCGTTGTTGTCGGTGATGAATTTTGTGATTTCTGTGATGATGCCCTGCTTATCGGGGCAGTGTAGGAGTAGAATTGCTGTCTGTTTCATCGTTTTCTATATTTATTTCTTTTTTCTGCTTTGTTTGATGATGCTATATGCTTGATAGATGCCGAGTTCGCCTGCCTTGCTGAGGTCGCTTACGGCTGCTGTCTGGTTGTCGGTATTGAGGTACAGGATGCCTCGATTGTAGTAGGCGAGTGCGAAACTGTTCTTCTTGCTGATGGCGAGGGTGAGGTTTTCGATGGCCTCGTTGTATTTGCCTTGCATAGCGAGTGTGTATGCATAATTGTAGTAGGCTTCGGCAAACTGGGGTGCTTCGGTGGTGCATCGTTTGAATGCATCGGCTGCCAGTTTGAACGCGCCACTTCCGCGCTCTCCTTGTCGTGGAACGGCGGTTGTACCTGTCTGTGGGTTCTTCAGTCGTTCTTCGTCAGCTTGTATGCAGTAGTCGATTCCTTGTTGGAATTGGCTGATGGTTTGTTTCGAAATGCGGTATGCCTCGATGGTGTAGTCGTTGAGCACACTCTCGTTGGCTGTGTTCGCATCGTTGGTGAGTACGATGATCGGCAGGAGTTTCATGTCGATAGCTTTGTTCTGTATCTTACCACGGAACTCGTCTTCGTATTCTTTGGTATTGTCTTCCTCGACCAGTTGCTGGAAGTCGTTCGGGTCGACCTGCGATTTCTTTCGTGTGCGGTTCTTCTGGCGACTGGTTGGGGTGGAGTAGCCGTAGCGATGGGCTATGTTCTCGCGGAGGATGTGTTCCTCGTCCTTCATGGCTCCTCGTGTATCTCCGATTTTCCTTCGTGCCTCAGCTCGCAGCTGATAGCCGTAAAGGAATTTGGGGAATTCCTCAATGACTTTTGTGTAGTCGCGTATGGCTGACTGATAGTCGCCTGTCTGGTCGTAGAGTCGTGCTCGATTGAAGAGGGTCATGATGTCGTCGGGGTCGCGTTCGAGGATGAAGTCGAAGTCCTCGATGGCTTTGTTGTCTTCACCGACTGATGCCCGGAGCAGACCTCGGTTGTAGTGCCCGACGAAGTTGGTGGGGTCGAGGTCGAGTGCCAGATCGTAGTCGGACATGGCTCCGCGATAGTTGTTCTGCTGGAATCGGCACAAGGCTCGATTGATGATGTTGCGTACATCCTTGGGTTGCAGACGTATGGCTTCGTCGAGTGTTGTCTCGGCTTCCGCAAACTCTTCGCGTTTCATCAGCATGGCGGCCTTGAAGGAGAGCGCTTGAGGGTTGTATTTCTCGCAGTCAAGCGCCTTGTCGGCATATTGTTCGGCTGCTATGGTGTCGCCTTCCTTGAGCAGGGCTTCTGCTTTCAACAGGTAACCTTCGGCATGTTTGGGCCATTTATCGATGAACCGTACGAGAGCAGAGTCTGCTTTGTTGAGACTGTCGAGTTCGAGGTAACAGAGCACGAGGTTGTGCCAGATGGACTTTTTGCTGTCGTCAATCTGGATGGCTTCTTCGTAGTCCATTGCTGCCCCCCAGAAGTCTTTCAGATTGATGCGCGAGAGGCCTCGTACCTCGTAGGAGTTGGCATAATAGGGATTGAGCAGGATGGACTTGCTGCAGTCGGTTTCGGCTCCTGTATAGTCTTCGAGGTAGAACTTGGCCAGTCCTCGGAAGAAGTAGGGCTCGTACAGATGGGGTTTGGCAGAGATGACCTGACTGAAGTACTGGATGGAGAGTGCGTAGTCGTCGTACGATAGTGCATTGCGACCAATAATCATCATGCGTTCAGCATTGATCTGTGCTGAAAGCATAAGCGAAAAGCTTAAACTGATGACCGTGATGACCGTTCGCAATCTCATATCCTAAAACTTCCTATCTCTTACCTCTTACTTCTTACCTCTAACCTCTTAATTCCTCTTCACCTTATACGCACAATTGACGTTCCCCTTCGACATGGCGAGCAGCTTCTTCTTGATGAGCTGTTTGCGTAGGGTAGAGAGGTGGTCGATGAAGAGTTTACCTTCGAGGTGGTCGTATTCGTGCTGGAATACACGTGCAGCGAATCCTTCCATCCATTCGTCGTGCGGTTGCAGGTTTTCGTCGATATAGGTGACGTGTACCGACTTGGGTCGGCGTATTCCTTCATGGATTCCGGGTACACTGAGACAGCCTTCCTCGATGACTTCCGTCTCTTCGCTCTCTTCGAGAATCTGTGGATTGATATATGCATGCAGGAACCCTTCGTATTCGGGGTAGTCGTCCTTCAGCGCATTGAGGTCGACAACGAACAGACGGATGGACAGCCCGATCTGTGGAGCGGCCAATCCAACACCGTCAGCTTTCTGCATGGTTTCGAACATGTTCTGAATTAGTTCTTTCAGTTGTGGGTAGTCGAGCGCAATTTCTTCTGTTTCTTTTCTCAGCACTTGCTGCCCGAATATGTACATTGGTAAGACCATAATCTTATTTACTATTTGACTATTTAACTTCGTTTTCTTTTGTCACGACTCGGCAATATTTGAACAAGTTCAATTCTGCGCTCGCTGCTCCAAAAGTTTCCTATTTACTATTTACTATTTACTATTTAGTTATCGTCATCGTTATCGTTATCGTTTTTCTTGGCTCTCGCCCTTTAAGGGTTTCTGTCCCCCGATGACGGGGGAACCGAAAGGGGTGTAAAGACTATTGAAGCGGGGAGAGGGTCTCCATATAGTCCTGCAGGATGATGGTAGCACTGATTTTATCGACGAGTGCTTTGTCCTGACGTGCTTTGCGACCGATGCCGCTCTCGATGATGGCACGATGGGCGAGGACTGATGTGAATCGTTCGTCGTACAGCTCCACCGTGATCTGTGGGTAGAGCTTGCGTAGTCGGTTGACGAAGGGTGTGATACGTTTCATGTTCTCCGAGTCTTCCCCGTTTGTCTGCTTGGGGTAACCTACTACGATCCGTTCGACTTGCTCCTTTGTGAGGTAGTCGGCGATGAAGTCGAAGAGCTGGGGAGTGTCAACTGTGGTCAACCCGTTTGCAATCATCTGCAAGGGGTCGGTAACAGCAATCCCTGTACGTTTCTTCCCGTAGTCGATCGACATGATTCGTGCCATTACAGTCTGAGTTCTCCTTTCGATTTCTGATACTTAATCCATGCGAGGTTGTATTGGCAGATAGCATCCACTTTCGATGCATAGCTGTTCTGCCATAAAGCCTGAGCCTCGAGGTAGTCGGAGAGTGTTTCTGTTCCGACTTCGTATTGTTGTTTTGACAGACGCATGTTTTCTTCGGCCTGACTGAGTGCAGAAGTGGTGAAGGTCACAATCTTTTCTGCTTCGTCCAGGTTGTTGAGTGCCTGCTGCTGTTCCAGCATCATCTTCTCGTTTAGGTCTTCCTGCTCAAGACGTGCAATCACTTGTTTCGCTTTTGCCGAGCGAATCTTGTTGGTATTCTCTCCGAAGGTGACGAGTGGTATCTTGACGCCAATTGCTACGGATGCCGATGTGCCGTCAATCAGTTTCTTTCCTGCCAGCTCTGCTCCGTTCGCATAGGCTACTCCTCCCATCAGCACTACATTGGGTAGGTAGTCGCTACGGGTGAGTGCAATCTGCTTTTCAGCCATTTCCACTTTCTTATTGAGCAACTCGTATTCCTTGCGGTTGGAGATGTTGATGTCTCTCGATGGGTTTTTGTAGAATGTCTCGGATGTGAAGTCTTTGCTTTCTACGTTGATATCAGACGAAAGCGAACGTCCGATATAGTGACACAGATTCATACAGGCCAATCGATAGGCGTTCTCAGCCTTGGTAAGGTTGAGGTCGGCCTCGTTGAGTTTGACCTGCACCTTCATCTTGTCGTTTCGGGTTTTCAATCCGTGCTTCACGGCATTGTCCACCATACGGCTCAACTCCTCCAGGAGGTTTTTGTATTTCTTGGCTACGTCAATCATCTCTTTTGCCTTGACTGCCAGGAAATAGGCCTCGCCGGTCTTCACGAGCACTTCGTCCTGTGTAAGTGCTACGTTGAGATGGGCCATATCGCGTCCGATGAGCGACATGTTGTATGCTGTCGTGATCTTACCACCCATATAGATCGGTTGGGTAACAGCCAGACCGCCCATGAAGATGTTCTTGAGTTTGTATTCCATCTTCTGGTCGGGGAAGTCGGCATACTGGTTCAGCGTATAGCTTCCATCAGCATTGGGGGTCACATTGGGCACGTACGTTCCTGTTGCAGGATTCATGGTGTAGATGGGCAGGTGTCCGCCTGTGATGGTGAATTCGCCTTTCGCAGTCGAGTACAAATCTAACGCCATGAGGTTGATGCGTGGATAGAAATTCGATTTGTACGATTTGATGTCGAATCCCAGTTGTTCTTCCTGCATCTTGGCTTTCTCAATCTCTTTGTTGTGGTCGAGTGCCATCGCATAGCACTGCTCGAGCGAGAGTGTTTCCGACTGTGCGACGCAGAGGGTAGGGACAAGCGTCAGCAGGATGGAGTATATGATGTTACGTTTCATGCTTTTACTTTAAAGAATAATGAATAGAGTACAGGAATGAATAGCAGTGTGATGAGGGTTCCCATGAACAATCCGCCCATGATGGTGACGGAGAGTGAGCCGAACATAGCGTCAGGCACAAGTGGAATCATACCAAGGATGGTTGTCAGGGATGCCATCATCACAGGTCGCAGACGGCTCTTCGAGCTGTTGATGAGGGCCGAGCGAGGATCCATTCCGCTGCTGATTTCGAGATTGATTTCGTCCATCAGCACGATTCCGTTCTTGATCATCATACCGATCAGTCCCAACACACCCACAATGGCTACGAATCCGAATGTCTTGCCCGAGATGAGGACAGACGGGATAACGCCTGTGAGGATAAGCGGGATGCAGCAGAAGATGATAGCCGGCTTCTTATAGTCCTTGAACAGCATGATGAGGATCACAATCATCAGAATGATGGCCAATGGGAAGTTCGCAAACAGATACTTCATCGAGTCGTCGCTTGCCTTCTTTTCTCCCTGCCAAGCAAGGTCGTAGCCTTCAGGCAACTGAAGCTTCTCCAGCTCTTTCTCCAACGAAGCACGTGCCTCTTCGGTTCCTACACCCGGACGAGGACTGCATTGCAGGCGTTGCGAACGTTGTCCGTTGTAGCGCATCACAACAGGGTCTTCCCATCCTACACGGATGTCCGAAGCAATCTGTCGCAGTTGGGTTGTACCGGTCAGCTCTTCGATGAGGTCTTCTTTCTTCACGACTCCTGTGAGCACCTTCGTCAGGTATTCTTTATTGGCCACACGCGAGATGTTTGGCAGCATACCGAATACCTCTACGTTCTTCAGGTTGTCGATGTTCTCTCCGTTCTCGTCCACACATTTCACATAAATCTTCTTCGGATCGATACCATCGTAGAAGGTAGCGATGGGGATTCCGCCTGTATAGGCAAGGATGGATGTACCGACTTCGCTACGTGACAGTCCGCTGTTGCGGGCAGCCGATTGATTGTACTCGACCTCGAGGCTGGGGCAACGAGGCTCCCAGTCGGTCGTAGCCAGATAGACCTTGTCGCTGCGTCGTACGATAGCCATCGCTGAATCGGTCAGCTGATGCAGCACTTCCGGATCGGGACCTGAGAACATCACCTCAATTGGGAACTTCTTGTACATCAGGTTATATCGCTTCAGTTTGATGTATGCATTCGGATAGCGGTTGTTCAGTTCGTTCTGAATCTCATCGATATTCTTGACCAGCGCTGACGGTGAGGTGAAATCGACGATGAGTTCTCCGTAGGCCAACGAAGGTGTAGCCACGCAACGTACCAGATTGTAACGGCTTGGGGTTCCACCAATCGAAGTGGTGATATGTGTGATCTCCTCGCGAGTCTTCAGGTAGTCGGCAATTTCCTTCAGGTCCTTATCCACCTGAGTCGAGTTGCTTCCTTCCGGCAGTTTATATTCCATGTACAACTGGTCGTATTCCATGTCAGGGAAGAACGCCTGATCAAGGAACTTATAGCAGAAGGCGCTGATGGCGAACAAGGCAATCGCACCGATCACGAACGTGATACGATGGTTCAGTCCGAACTTCAGGATACCTTCCAGGATGGTATATGCCTTCCCCTTGTAGAGCTGTTCCTGATCGTCCGAATCGGACTTGTTAGTGTTTGCAAATGCGGCTCTGATTTCTTTCTTTGTGTAAAGCAGACGTTTGCACATGATGGGCACATGGGTGAGTGCCAGCACCCAACTCAGCAACAGCGATACTGCAATCACGATGAACAGGTCGCGCACATAGATACCTGCTGTGTCAGGACTCAGGAAGATGGGGAGGAATGCCAGGATGGCAATCAATGTAGCACCCAAAAGTGGCATAGCGGTCTTGCGTCCGATACTCGTGAGAGCCTCCACATGTGGCTTCCCTTTTTTCTTGTCCACTAGGATTCCGTCCACAATCACGATGGCGTTATCTACCAACATACCCATCGCGAGGATGAACGAAGCAAGACTTACACGCTGCAGCGTTCCGTCAAATCCGTTCAGGACGAGGAACGAACCAAACACAATCGTCACAAGGCTCATTCCGATAATCACACCGCTCTTCAGACCCATCGTGAAGATGAGTACCACCACAACGATCAATACAGATTCCAGCAAGTTGATCAGGAAGGTATTGAGGGCGTTCGACACACGTTCGGGTTGGAAGAACACCTTGTGGTATTCCACACCGGCAGGCAGACGGTTCTCGACGGCAGCGAGTTTCTCTTCCACTAGTTTACCGATCTTGGTCACATCTTTGTCTGCCAGACATGCGATGGAGATACCGATCGCACGTTCGCCGTCATATTTCAGTGCGTTACGTGTAGGAGTCTCGTAGGCTTCAACCACCTGAGCGATGTCCTTGATGCGCAGCTGCTTATCGTCGTGTCCCTGAATCAGCATGTTACCGATGTCCTCCGTGTTGTTGAAGCGGTCGCTCACACTCACACGGATGCGGTTGTTGCCGTTATCGTAATAGCCCGAATAGACTGTTTTGTTCTGTCCGTTCAGCGTCGAAATCACCTCCATAGGCATCACGCCCAGGTTGGCCATCTTGTCCTGCTGCAGTTCGATATTGATACATTGCGAACGTTTTCCGTAGATGTCCACACGACAAACACCGTCGATTTCCATCAACTCACGCTTCATCAGTTCTGCATAGTCGCTCAGTTCGTTGTCCTTCAGTCCGTCACCCGTGAGCGCATAGAACATACCATACACATCACCGAAGTCGTCACGTACAATCGGAACATTCGCACCTTCAGGAAGCGCACTTTGTGCGTTCGTCACCTTCCTACGTATCAGGTCCCATTGCTGCTCGATGTCTTTCGTCGTCGTAAGCAGCTCTACCGTGATGATGCTCAGGTCGTTCATCGACTGACTCTGCACATTGTCCACCGAAGCCACCTCACGGATAGCTTTCTCCAATTTATCCGTCACTTCCAACTCCACCTCATGAGCCGAAGCACCAGGGTAGGTTGTCACAATCATTGCTTGTCGCACCTTAATGGCAGGATCCTCGAGTTTCGACATCTGCTGATAACTCAGGAATCCTCCCACGATGAAGACCGCAATCAGGAAGCTGACCAGTTTCGTATTATTTAATGCCCATTTTCCGTAATCCATTTTTCTTTTTATTAGGAAGTTATCGCTTCGCTCGGAAGTTATCACTTCGTTCGATGATACAAAAGGATGTTTTCATCAGCAGTCATTTGTCTGCACTCCTGTACTCCTGCCACTCCTGTCACTCCTTTATTTTTTTTTTACTTTCAATTTTCAACTTTTAATTTTCAACTCTCACAGCAGTCCTCCCACATTCGATTTCGAACTCTTTGGCATCGGGGTGACTTTCTGTCCCTCTGTGATGTGATGCACACCAGCTACCACGATGGTTTCACCATCCGTCAGTCCGCCTGCAACTTCAGCCGTACCGTCCCTGTGCAGACGCTTCACGCTGATGTTGCGGCTTTGAACCGTCTGGCTCTTGGTGTCGTACACATATACTTTCGACTGACCCTGAGCGTCGAAGATAGCCGTCGAAGGAATAGACAGACTCTCGCTCAGGCTGTCACGATCGAGACTTGCATACACCATGGTGGTCATACCCGGAGTAATCTTCGTGCGGTCGTAAGGACCTGTGAAACGCAGCCGCACCGTGTACAGCTGGTTGGAGTTTGCCTCAGCACTCATGCTCGAAATCTTCAATGGGAACAGCTCGTCAGGCAACAGATCGAACTTGCAGTACATCGAGCTCAGTCGGTCACGATTTGCATAGTCGAATGCAGCCACGTTGATTTCCACCTCCAGCGTACCGCTGCCGAACATCGAGATGATAGGCATACCTGCCGATACCGTCTCGCCACCCTCGTGCAACACTTCCTGCACATAACCGTCGATAGGGGAGTAGAGCTTCGTGTCAGCCAGTTGGTTGCGATGATTGTTCAGTTTCTGGGTGATCTGCTCCAGTCCGTAGCGAGCCTTGTCGTAGTTGCTTGCCGTCGTGCTCTCTTCGTTGTACATAGCGATCACACGCTCTGCATCAGCCTTGATGCTCGCATATTCAGCCTGTGTGGCATTCAGTTGGGTCTGATAGTCACGAGGATCCATCGCAGCCAGCAACTGACCCTTCCTTACGTGGTCGCCAGCCTTCACATACACCTTCAGGATAGGGCCGCTCACACGGAACGACACATTGATGTCGTCAGCCGACTTCGTCTTTCCTGGGAAGGTCACGTTGTTTACACTATTTGCATTCTGAACGATTTCCGTCTTTACGTAAGGCACCGTTTCAGATTCCTTCTTACCATTGTTGCTACATCCACATACTACCAACGTAGCAACTACAGCCAATAATTTGTATTTCATCATTATATTTACTATTTAGTTATCGTCATCGTTATCGTTATCGTTATCGTTTTTCTTGGCTCTCGCCCTTTAAGGGTTTCTGTCCCCCGATGACGGGGGAACCGAAAGGGGTGCAAAGACCATTGAAGCGGAGGGGAGTCCCCCAATTAATTTGCAAAGATAGGAATAAATTCCTATATGTCAGGCATTTGTTAGCAATTATTAGTAAAAAACAAGCACTTTCGTGCCATTTTCTCCATTTGCAGTGCCATTTTTACATTTTACATTATACATTTTACATTAATTTTATTATCTTTGCACCAAGAACCAAAAACAAACGAATTATGAAGACTTTTTTTTTATCCTTGTTAGCTGTTTTGTCAGTTACTTTCTATATTTCCTGTGACGACGTGGAGGACAACGCGGTGCCTACAGATGTGCCAACAGAGATACTTGGGTGGTCATACATGTATGAACCTGACTTTATCGTTAAGTTGAATGAGGCAACCTACAGCAACTTGAACATATTAGGTGGTGGAGAGGGTAGTGGTATATTGAACAATCCGTTCTACTGGTGGTCAATCATGTCGGACGACTGCTACGGAAGTGGAGGTTTATCAGACAACATGTCAAAGTCGCTGCATCACTTCACCAAGGCAAGTGCTAATCAGTATGAATACGACTACCTCCAATTGATGGGTACTATCAATCGTACCAACACCATGATTGAGATTATCGACCAAGTGGCTTGGACTGAGGCCGAAAAGCCCCAGCGTAACC
>Ga0310786_10008448_pt1 | contig 13213 bp, 7 predicted proteins | sample AusTroGonzalo_MG_FD_203881 | JGI IMG/M metagenome (GOLD analysis project Ga0310786, IMG submission 203881) | Bovine rumen microbial communities from tropical cattle in Woodstock, Queensland, Australia - Gonzalo_03 (v2) (version 2) | ecosystem: Host-associated > Mammals > Digestive system >... | reverse complement strand
CAGCTCCAAATGCCACCATGCACGGAAGAAATACATCTGGCCGAGCAACATATCGCGCTCTTCGTCTGTACCAACAAGAGACTTGATGTTCTCAATACCCATATTACACTTACGGATACAGTACCATGAGTTCCTCCAAAGAGAACTTCTGTCACCATTCAGCCAGCACTGACTGTTGTAATACCAGTCACGATAGTTGCCAAGGTCTACCTGGTGATCCATGTGCGCATAGCCTTCCGGATTGTGAACAGCATCATCACCAAAGTTCCAGGCGGTACAGTAGTTGATTTTCTGCTTATCGGGAATCAGATTATAGATTTCCTCAATATACCCCTGGAAGTTACGGAAGTTTTTGAAAGCCTCATCCTCTGCCACGATAGACTCCGGGTCTTTGTCGAGCCAGTCGGTGCAAGAGGTGAAGAAAGTACTGCTACTTAAAAGGAGCAGCGACCCGCACAAAAGGGATTTAATATTATTATAGTATTTCATAATAGTGTACACAATTAAAGGTAAAGCTTAAATCCTAAATTATAACGTCTGACTGTCGGGTAAGCACCACCGCTACCACTCCATCCGTAGTTACTCTCACGGTCATCAGGCATCTTTGTAATCAGGAAGAGGTTGTTACCATTCAGATAAACTTTCAGGCTTGTGAAACCAAGGTTCTTAATCCAGCCCTTAGTCCATGTGTAGGCGACTTCCACGTTCTTCAGTCGGAAATAGGAGCCGTCGAAGAGGAACTGTGTACCGTTGTTACCACCGGTAGCCTGGGTGTTGAAACGTGGTACAACCACTTCACCCGATCCGTCTGCCGGATTCCACCATTTACCAGTATCATAAACTGTAAGCAGCTGCTCTGGGAAAGATGTAAGCGTGACGTCACGAGTGACACCTGTTACACCATATAACTGAGCAAACATGCTGAAGCCCTTCCACTCCCAGCCGATAGTGGCATTATAGGTATGCTCCGGGTTTCCTGTATAACCCACAGGAGCCTGGTCGTTTGTCACGTCAACGACACCGTCACCATTGAAGTCAACAATATAATGGTCGCCGATGAGAACCTGGTCGTCATTACTCTGAAACGCCGGCGCACTATAGAGTTCGTCGTAAGAACCGATAAAGCCATTGTCAATGTATGATACGTATTGTCCCTGAGAATATCCCTGGGCCTTACGGTATGCCGGAATCAATGCAGGGTCATCCTTCAATATAATTGTATTGTGCGCGTAGGTGTAATTGGCGTTGGTCCAGAAACGCATACCATTTTTCAGCACTTTATTGAAGCGGACCTCAAACTCGAAACCTGCGTTCTTCATCTTTCCCTTGTTAATGTCAGGGGTCATGGCTGCACCATAGTATGAAGGCACTGAACGATTGGAGCCAGAAATAAAGATGTCATAACGGTCGTCACGGAACCAGTCAAAGCTACCTGCGAACATACCATTGAGGAATGCATAGTCGAAACCGATGTTCTTCTTCCTGACTGTTGCCCAACGGAGGTCAGGGTTGGCGATTGTGGCTTCCTTATAGCCGATGAACGGGCTGTTAGAACCATCAAGAGTCATCGCGAATCCATTGCCGTTGTTCGTGACTTCCCAACCCGTCAGGTAAGCCCAACGTGCACCGGAACTGTCATCACCGATTTCACCGTAAGAACCACGGATTTTGAACATGTCAATAATCCCTTTATCTCTAAACCATTTCATGAATTTCTCTTCGGAAAGCATCCAACCTGCGGCTCCTGAACAGAAGAAGGCGAAGCGGTTGTCTGGAGAGAACCTCTGTGAACCGTTATAAGCACCGTTGAACTCAGCAAAATACTTGCCCATCAAGTCGTATGTGGTACGGAACACCCAGTCCTCACGGCGATTCTCAAGGTCAGCATTACCGGCATTGATACGACGTTTCCAGTTACCCATCACAGACACATTATGGATACCTAACTGACGAGCCCAGAAGAGCTGGAGCGACATTTCTGTTGCACGGCTTGTGTAACTGACGTTACCTGCTTGGGTAGACCAGTCGCGTTTTTCGTAGAAATCGAAGCCTGTCTTGGGATAAATATCATTCTCGAAAAGGAGCTGACCATCCTCAGGGAGTATGTATGCCGTATTATTCACATGACCACCACCGGCAGCATCAATACCACGGCTACCCTCATCGAACTGGTTATCCCAAGAAATGGTACCACGCGCGACAAGACCCTTTGTCACAAAATCAAGGTTCTGCTCAAGAGAGAAGTCGGTGAAGACGCGCGTGATGGTTTTCAACTCATAACCGGACGTTGCAACGTTCATAGGAGAGTTTGCCATGTTGGATGCAGCCAAACGGGAATAACCCCAAGCTCCATTTGAGAACCTGACAGGAAAGACATTAGGCGGCATACGATATGCACCTGCCCAGTTCTGCTGCTGGAAGAACTCGCCGTTATTACCATAATAATAGCGTGGTGTCTTCTGCTGAGCATTGGAACCAGCCAGATTAACCCTGAACTGAGTGGTCTTCGTAATTTGGAAATCCAGATTTGAACGCACATTCAAACGATTATATGAATATCCGCCTTCATATCCCTGATGGTTATCCCAAATCCTTGTCATATCACCTTCGTTCTGGAAGTCGAAAGCCACGAAATACTTAACGAACTGTGTACCGCCAGAGAAATTAATGTTTGTATTATACGACAAGGCGGTTTTCTTGAACATCTCATCCTGCCAGTCAATGTTCGGATAGCGTTCTGCCTGACTGTAATCGCCCAGATAACCGCCATCAGCACTATAGTTTGGCTTTACCGTGTAGTCCTGGTTACGGAAGTTGTTGATGAAGGTCTGCGGACGATAATATGCCCAAGAAGAGGATCCTGCCAAAGCAAGCTCATGTTCGAGAGCCTGGTTGCGGAGCATATAACCGTCGTATGAGTCATACTTGCGCGGGAGCTTTGAGACAGCCTTCAAAGTCGCATTGAAGCCGACATCAATTCTGGCCTTGCCTTCTACACCACGCTTGGTAGTAATCAGGATAACGCCGTTAGCACCTTCCACACCGTAAACAGCTGTGGCAGAGGCATCTTTCAATACTGAGACCGTGGCCACAGATGTGATATCAACGGACTTGATCTCACGCTTGACACCATCGACGAGGATAAGGGGCTGAGCATCCTGGTTCCAGGCTGCAGCACCACGAATGTAGATACGTGGGTCCTCTTCGCCTGGCTGACCTGAAGAAGCAATGGTTGCAATACCAGGGAGGTTACCAGTAAGGGCAGCACTGACACTGCCAATACCTGCTGATCGTTCAAGGACTTCGCCCGTGGTCTGAGTGATAGCACCTACCACAGAGGCTTTTTTCTGCTGGCCGTAACCCACAACGACGACTTCTTCCAGCTGGGTGTCTTCAGCGAGCGAAACTTTGAAGTTACGCTGCTTACCGACTTTGACTTCCTTTGTGGTCATACCCACATAGGAAACCACCAGCACTGACTGCTCCGAAGGTACCTTCAACTGGAAATTACCGTCAAAGTCGGTAATTGTACCTTGACCGGCATTGCCCTTCAAAACAACCGATGCGCCGATGAGTGGCTCACCAGTACCGTCAACGACTGTTCCTCTAACCTGTATGTCACTTTGAGCGAATGTCATTTGCACACATCCCAACAGTAACAACAAGGCAGGAACAGCCCGCTTCAAGAGACTTGTTAGCTGTTTCATCTTGTCTGTTTTTAGTTTATTAGAGTTATTGTTCATTTGTTTGTATCTTGTCACAACATTTCAAGGTGCAAAAATAAAAATATTATTTTTATATAAGTTTTCTTAACGTAACAAGGACTTTGCACACCGTTGCAAACGATGTTAAAAATGCGAAATTCTTAGTTAAATGACACAAACAGAAAAGCAATGAGACAAATTAAAAAGCTTTTCGCGCCCTGTTTTCCCCTTCCAGTTATTACAATGCGGCCAGTTTAGCCATTCGGCTGTCCATTGTTAGCATTTGCTCCATTTGTTTTCTATTTTCTTTATAATTGTTATAATAATTACAAAAAATAGTAGTATGAGACAAATGAGCAAACTACAAAAACATCCATTAAACCCCAATAAAGAGAAAGAAACTAATTTTGCACAAAATTTAAATAAAAAAGACGCACATAAACTTTACCTCACAAACCCAGACTATATTCATACGCCCAAATAACATATCAACAACTTTTTTAAAAATAAAACGTTAAAATATTGCGTATATAAAATAATATGTATACTTTTGTCGCCGAATTTGTTGAATCAACTCAAAACTTTTTAACAATCTAATTATTAACTTAAACTTATCTAAAAATGCGAAAACTTGAAAAGTTGGGAATTTGGAGGAGGTCGTTCCTCATCCTTTCCATTCTTTGCTTTTTTGCCATCTGTGCTCAGGCTCAGACAGTGTCAGGTGTCGTAAAAGACGAAGCTGGCGAACCTGTCATCGGTGCCTCCGTCAAAGTACAGGGCAGCAAAGAAGGTGCGATTACCGATTTTAACGGTAATTTCAGCGTCAAGGCTGCTTCTAATGCCACGCTAAGCATTTCTTACGTGGGTTTTGCAACCCAACAGGTGAATGTGGGCGGCAGAAGCAACATTACTGTCACCTTAATCGAGGACACCAACTCGCTTGACGATGTGGTGGTCATCGGTTATGGTACCCAGAAGAAGAAGCTGGTGACAGGTGCTACTGTTCAGGTGAAGGGTGACGACATCGCCAAGCTGAACACCACCAATGCACTCGAAGCCATGCAGAGTATGACGCCTGGTGTGCAAATCACCCAGAGTTCTGCACAGCCTGGTAAGGGTTTCAAGGTTTACATCCGTGGTATCGGCACCAATGGTAATGCTTCACCTCTTTATGTGATTGACGATGTGCCAGGCGGTAGCATTAACGACATCAACCCTGCTGATATCGAGAGCGTTGACATCTTGAAGGATGCTGCCTCCGCTGCCATCTACGGTTCACGTGCTGCTAATGGCGTTATCCTCGTGAGAACGAAGCAGGGTAAGGCTGGTAAGATTGAAATTAGCTACAACGGTTCTATGGGCTGGTCGAATGCCTACAAGCGTCCACAGCTGCTCAATGCCCACCAGTACATGACCATTATTGATGAGTACTCCTTCAACACCTCAGGTCAGAAGATGAATTGGGCTGGATTCGTTCCCGAGGACATTCTGCTCAAGGTCAATCCTACTCAGGAAATGATTGACAAGGGTGCAACACCTTGGGAAGGTACTGACTGGTGGGGTGCTTTCGAGAACAAGAACGCCCAGCAGCAGAACCATTCTGTGACCCTGACCGGCGGTACAGACCGTTCAAAGTTCGCCATGTCTTACACCTATACTGATAAGGAAGGTATCATGGGTGCTGACATGGCCTCTTACTATAACCGCCATACCATCCGCATCAACAGCGACCACGTGCTCCTGAAGGCTAAGGACTTTGATGTCATCACCATCGGTGAGAACCTCTCCTTAGGCTATACTAAGAGTCACGACCTGGCTGAGGATGGTATGTACTGGAGCTATATCCACAGCCTGCTCCAGACTTGTCCGCTCATGCCGCAGTACGCTGACAATGGCGACATCTATTACTATCAGGATTTTGACGGTACCGTTAAGTACGGTCAGGGTTGGAACGCTTCGTTGTTCAGCAACCCGTGGGAGAACCTCGAAAAGGGTGGCTTCAACTCGAAGGCAGAAAGCCGCAACATCAATGCCAACGCCACTGCATTCATGACCATCCAGCCGATTAAGGGCCTGAGATTCCGTTCTCTGTTCAACTACAACTGGGGATCAGGTGCATATCGCAACTATAACGAGCCGCGTTCTTCTGGTTATGGCAATGCCACAACACCTGTCTACAGTGTCAACCAGAGTGCCTGGCTGAATACTTCATGGTCAATTAACAACACCCTGACTTACGATCTTCCTATTATTTCCGGCCACAAGATTACTGCCATGGTCGGTCAGGAGTTCCAGAGCACCGCTTGGAGTACAAACATCGGTGGTTCTAATAAGGTGAACTTTGGCGACCAGCTCGCAACGCTGAAGGGCTGGGATTCTGCATGGCTGTCAAACGTTAAGCTCGTCAACGCTACAGATGCCACTCTGACTGGCAAGCCCAATGATGAAGAGTACCTTGCTTCATGGTTCGGTCGTTTAAGTTGGGACTGGAATGAGAAGTATATGGCTACCGTCAATCTGCGTTATGATGGTTCAAGTATCTTCACCGACGGTAAGCGTTGGGGATTATTCCCCTCTGTATCTGCAGGCTGGGTGATTAGCAATGAGAACTTCATGGAGAGCACCAAGAGCTGGATGGACTTCTTGAAGATTCGTGCATCTTGGGGCCAGAACGGTAACAACTCTATCTCTAAGTACCAGTATCTGGCAACCATCGCTCTGTCGGGCGACGCTGGCGACGCTGGCTACAAGTTCGGTTCCGACATGGCCACCTCTGTTGCAGGTACGCCTAACACCGGTGCTTACGCCAACATCGTGCCCAACCCCGACCTGACATGGGAGACGAATGAGGATATCAACCTCGGTATCGATGCCCGTTTCCTCAACAGCCGTCTGGGTGTTAACTTCGATTGGTATAAGAGAAAGACCAAGGACTTGCTGATCGGAGGTCCGAATATTGCTATCAACGGTACTAACCCCGCAGCCATCAATGGTGGTGACATCGAGAACACCGGTTTTGAGGTTGCTCTCAATTGGAACGACCGCATTGGCAAGGACTTCAGCTACAATGCAGGTGTGAACTTTGCTACCAACAAGAACGAGGTCACCCGTGTTGATAACGAAAACCACTATTATAATGGTTCAAGTGGCATCCTCTCACAGGGTACAGAGTATATCTACCGCTTTGAGGAAGGCAAGCCTATCGGTTACTTCTACGGCATGTCTTACAGTGGTATCTGGCAGAATCAGGCTCAGATTGATAAGGCTATTGCAGATGGCAAGGCCGTTCTTGACGGTGCACAGCCTGGTGACTGCATCTGGGATGACTACAATGGTGATGGCGTGATTACCTACGCAGAAGGTGCAACTTGCGACCGTCATGAGATTGGTAATCCTCACCCCGATGTGACGCTTGGTGTCAACCTCGGTTTGAGCTGGAAGGGTCTTGACTTCTCTGTCAACGGTGTCGGCGCTTTCGGTCAGCAGGTGATGCGTTCCTACCGCTCATTCAGTGATGCTCCTTACCAGAACTACGACACCACGATTCTGAACCGTTGGGTTGGTGAAGGCTCTTCAAACGAGCAGCCTCGTATCTCAAGTACTGGTCACCCCAACACCAACTACGTATCTACCCGTTACATGGAGGATGCCGACTACTTCAAGATCAAGACTATCACTCTCGGTTACGACTTTAAGAATGTATGGAAGTCCTGCCCGTTCCAGCAGCTCCGCTTCTATGTGCAGGCTCAGAACCTCCACACCTTCACCGGTTACACAGGTCTCGATCCTGAAGTTGGCAACTCGGCTGGTGCTGATAGCTGGGCATCCGGTATTGACCTCGGTCTCTACCCGACCTCACGTACTTATCTGGTTGGTGCAAGTATCAAATTCTAAAATTGAAAGATTGTAGAATTGAAAAATTGAAAAAGAATTGAAGTTATGAAGAAATATATTTTATCAGCATTAGTTGTTTCTACGGCAACTTTGTTTACAGCTTGTAACGACATGCTGGACACCGATCCGCGTGTGACAGAGCTGACAGCTGCTACATTCCCAGGCAAGCCTGCAGATGTGGAGGCCTTGAATGCTGCTACCTATAGTATCATGAATACGCTGGGTGGCGGTGACCAAAGCGGTATCTTGAATAATCCTTACTACTGGTGGTCGCTCATGTCTGACGATTGCTACGGCAGTGGTGGCTTGCAGGACAATGTGGCTAAGTCGTTGCATCATTTCACAACGGCAAGTGCTAATCAGTACGAACAGGATTTCATCCTTCTCTATGGTGGTATCTCACGTGCCAACAACCAGATTGAGACCATCGACAATGTGCCCTGGACTGAGGCTCAGAAGGCTCAGCGCAACCAGTTGCTGGGCGAGGGCTACTTCATGCGTGGCTTCTATTACCTCCTTCTTACCCAGTTGTACGGCGATGTACCCCTGATTACCTCTACCGTTATTACGGATGAGATGAAGCAGGAGGTGAGCGCTGAGGAGTTTATCTATCCTCAGATCCTGTCTGACTTCTATTCCGGCATGACTCTCATGAAGGCAGAGCGTGCCAATGGTTCCGGTCATGCCGACAAGTTCACTGCCGAGTCATTTATGGCACGTGCATGGATGTTCTGGGCCGGTTTCTATAAGAAACAGCTTGACCTCTCTAAGGGTGATGCCACGATGGAGCTTGTAGAACAGGAAGGTTGCCCCGCAGGCACTAAACTGGCTAAGGCCGAAATCGTTGCTGCCCTGAAGGACGTCGTTGCTACGGGTGGCTACTCACTCTGCAAGGACTTCCGTTCACTCTGGCAGTATTCCAACAGCTTGCTTTGGGATGAGGCACACGATGGTGCAGATGGTGGCAATGCTGAAGGCACCCATGCTTACGCTTTCATCGCAGACATGGATCGCGCCAACTGCTTCGACCAGCCCGGTATGGGTAACGGCAACACTGAGGAGATTTTCCAGATTCAGTTCATGAATGCCTCTAAGTGGGCCATCGGCGGTACCTATAACAACCCGCGTATGTACTCCAACTACCTCTCTTGCTTCTGGGGCCTTCGTAATGGTGCTACCAATGACAATGGTCGCCGCGACAAGACCTATCCGTTCAACCAGGGTTGGGGTCAGGGCACTCCTTCATGCAACATCTGGGACGACTGGACAGATGCTGAGAGAAATGGTGGTACAGATTCTTACACCGACATCCGTAAGCTTGGTACACTGATCGACCTCGAAAATGAGCTCGAGAGCTATACTTACGAAAAGGATGACAACGAGGAGTCTGGCTATGCTGCCAAGAAGTACGCTGACGTCAACCTTGACGCTTGCGCTGCCGACAACGACTCATGGTGGTCAAAGTGCGAAGGCTATACCGCCAGCTCACTGGACAACAAGCAGCAGGGTGACCACTTTGAGGACTACTACCTGATGCGTTATGCTGACGTGCTGCTGATGCTTTCTGAGCTTACTGGCGAGGTTTCATACATGAACCAGGTTCAGGCTCGTGCCGGTGTGCCTCTGACAAAGACATACTCATTGACTGCTCTTCAGAACGAGCGTCGCTGGGAGTTTGCACTCGAAGGACTTCGCTTCAACGACATGCGCCGTTGGTCAGGTATAGACTCTGGCGAGAATTCATACGCTGCCAAGGCTCTTCAGGCCCAGAAGGGCAAGCAGATTGTCTGCTATGGCCAGAAGAGTGCCAAGCGTAGTATGGAGCACATGACCTGCTCTTGGGCTAAGCGTTACGCTGCTACCAACGGTTTCCTGCCTAAGCCTCAGCAGCAGATTAACCTGATGAATGGTAAACTCAAGCAGAACCCAGGATGGGATGAGAACACTCCCGAAGCTGAGTATACATATAAAGTTATTTATTAATTTATAACAAGTAATCAATATGAAAAAGATATTTTTGCTTTTAGTCGCAGTATGCGCATACATTGCTTGTGACCCTGTTCATGAGGACATCAGCAATGGAGGTCACATTACTGTTGACGAGCTTAAGGCGAAGACAACAGTTACTGTCGACAAGGCAGCCAGCGGCCAGAATGGCAATGTCATTACCTGTCAGACCTCAGCACCAGTCAATGCAAAGTGGAATATTGGTGGCAAGGAATACATTGGTAATTATGCATGGAAAAAGATGAAACTTGGTGAGCATTCTGTCACCTTGACAGCTCTCTGTCCTGATGGAACCGAGCTGACAGCTGAATACGCTATTTCATGTCAGGAAATCACCGATCCGCTCCAGAAGTTCTATATCTATGGTGAGGATCCTGCAACGGAGCCTCCCTTCCAGCCTGGTGCTTGGGATGCTGCAGCCATGCGTTTCAGCTCTACCGAGGGTGCACACCTGCCCACTATTCCCGACGATGTGTACTACGGTCTGAAGACTCTGATCTTTGACGTATCAGATGTCAGTGCTGACTTTGACCTGAAGGTCATGAATGGTTGGTGGAGCAACACCTATTATGATCATGTCAAGTGGGTGTCTGGTTTGAATGAGCTTCAGATTACCGAGACCTTGGCCAAGGAGTGCGCTAAGGGTGGTGAAGGCCGTGACCTCGACCTCATGCTCTACAGCGGCAGCATGACTCTGAACTCTGTTTACTATGAGGAATAATCATTCCTTAACAGTATAATTAATAATAGGCTGGCTCATCTGGTTGAGCCAGCCTATTTTAAATTGTTATTTGTCTGTTTGGCAAAAAATGTTAATCATTTTAAAAAGTTACCTTTGGATAACCTGCCTTTGAGTAACCTTTTGTATCTTTGCATCACACAATTTGTGTCACACTAAAAGTGTCATATCAAAAGTAAAATGGTTGGATGGCAAAAAAGAGACAGAAGCAACTGAAGAACCCCTTTGTTTATGAGGGTTACGAGGGACCGGACTATTTCTGTGATCGCATAGAGGAGACGGAAAAAGTGATATCTTGCAGACATTAGGCAGGGCCATTGTTGATGAGCGGCTGCTCGGCTCACGCGGTTCAATGGACAAGGTTCTTAAATTCTTCAGTATGTGGCGTCCTACGGTCACTCCAGACCCTATTACCGGAATGCCCACCGTTTCTGTCAGCATTGAACGAACACAAACAGGATATACGCTCAAGAGTATCTTTGATTATCTGGAAAGAAGCGAGAAAGAAGAATGAAGAACAAAAACAAACTATCTGGTGCCATCCTCAATGGAAGCCTGTTGGTTTTCATGGGGTTTGTTGTATATGTATTATACATCAACCAGGAGGTGTTCTATACGGCACACGACCGTTCCGAATATATCTTCGGAACACCCTTTTACCATACCCTCCTATCGAAACCCTTTGGCCTGATGCAGTATGTGGGTGCCTGGCTCACGCAGTTTTTCTGCCATCCGGGCGTAGGTACTGCTATAATGTTGGTTATCTGGGCCCTTATATACTGTGTGGGCATCAAAGCATTCCGGTTACAGGAAAGTGCCTCTGCGCTGATGCTCTTGCCAGTCGCCTGTCTGCTCACCTCGGTGGTCGATTTGGGCTATTGGATCTATATCTCTACGATCAGAGGCTATTGGTTCTCGCAGTCGGTAGGTTATCTCATTATGCTGCTGCTTTTGTGGGCGGCCCGCAGCACACCTCGCAAATGGCATCTTGCCTGGTATCTGTTCGGTGTATGCACCTATCCGGTGCTTGGATGGTTTGCTTTGCTTTTCGTTTTATGTCTTGCGCTCGCCGAGAAACCTACTTGGCGTGAGCTTGTGGGCATCATCTTGCTTCTTTTTACCGCCAGAATATGGCATACTCAGCTCTATGCGAACCTGAAAGCCGACGATGTCGTGATGGCAGGCTTCCCTCGTTTCGAAACGCCAACCGACAACAGCCCGCATCTTTCCATCCCGTTCTGGGTGCTGGGTGCGGTCTCTGTGCTCATTCTTCTTGGCCGTTTGGTCGTTCAGTCGTTTGGTCGTTTGGGAGGTTGGTCGTTTGGTCGTCTGGGGTTGCCGGTGGCTTGTGCTGCAGCAGGCATCATTTTCACCAGTTCGCTTATGTTTAGCGACCAGAACTACGTAGACGAGATGCGCATGGTGCGCTATGCCGAGAACGATAACTGGCAGCAGGTACTGAAGATGGCTGAAGAGAACAAAAAGCCAACCAGCACGATGGTGTTCCTTAAGAATATTGCCCTGATGAACGAGGGCGGCCTGCTCGACCGTTCGTTCAAACTGGGCAACAATGCTGTTGAAATCAACAACCCCGATACACTTCATGTCACCCTGTTAGACATCGCATCGCCGCTGGTCTATTACAACTACGGCATGATGAATGAAGCCATCCGCCTGGATTTTGAAAATGCCATACAGGCAGGCTTCTCACCTTTCTACGTGAAGATGCTTGCCCGCTGTGCCTTAGCTGTGGGAGATAAGAAATTGGTAGAACGCTATACTACCATCTTGCACCACAGCCCGTTTTATGGCGACTGGCAACCGACTCCGGTTACAGAAAAGATAAAAGAACTGCAAAAATGCTATCCCGACACACTTACTGGTGTTGAGAACAGCGAGAGCTATCTGGTCAATGAAATCAGCCTCTGGTATGAGTCCGACAGTAAAGTGGCTTCAGAACAGGCGTTGCTTTATGCCATGCTGCGTTGTGACTCACGTCGTTTCTGGGCATCACTGCACAACTACGTGAAATTGCACCTTGACGAGCAGTTCCCTCTTCATGCGATGGAGGCTTATATTCTGTTTATGGACAAGGCCCCTGAAGAAAAACGCATGATGCTCCCGGTAGAGCAGTCCGTTTACGAACACTACAAATCATTCTGGGCTAAACTGGAAAGTCTGGCAAAGCCTGGTATAACGGTTGAGAAGGTTGGTGAAGAAATGCGCCCGGAATTTGGAGACACCTACTGGTGGTATAATCTTTTTGGAAGAAAGCCCATTAATATACAAGGTAATATTAGTCACGAAGTTGCATCATAAGAAAACCATGAAAAGACATATCTATCCCTGTCTCCAGCTTATAGCTGTGGCCGTGCTGCTGTTGTCATCGTGTGCAAACCAACCGGACGTGCCTTCTTCATCCAAGGAGGCCAACTGCCTGCCAGCCATTTTCCCCGACTATTGCAATGTCACCGTGCCTTGCAATATCGCGCCGCTCAATTTCATGCTCCCGTCCGACGAGTACGAAGCCTGTGTGGCGCGTCTCACCACGCCCGACGGTCAGCAGCAGACCTACGGCAATGGCGTGAAGGTGCAGATACCTGAGAAGGAATGGCACACGATGCTCGATGCCTCAAAGGGCAAGAGCATCAAGGTGGAAGTCTGGGGAAAGAAAGAGGGCGAATGGCAGTCGTTCAGCCCGTTCGAAATACATGTTGCCGAAGAGCCTATCGACGAATATCTGTCATATCGCCTCATAGAGCCGTCGTATGTGGCATGGACCTTCATGGAAATCGCCCAGCGCAACCTCACCACGTTCGAAGAGACGCAGATCTTCAACAACGAGATTACCATGAACAACAATAAGATA
>Ga0310786_10008447_pt1 | contig 13213 bp, 16 predicted proteins | sample AusTroGonzalo_MG_FD_203881 | JGI IMG/M metagenome (GOLD analysis project Ga0310786, IMG submission 203881) | Bovine rumen microbial communities from tropical cattle in Woodstock, Queensland, Australia - Gonzalo_03 (v2) (version 2) | ecosystem: Host-associated > Mammals > Digestive system >... | reverse complement strand
TGAAATGAAAGACAGTAACAAAAAGAACATTGACCGCTGGCTCTCGCCGCTTGTTTCGGCGATAGTTTCGGGCCTTGTTGCTTTTATTTTCATTAAAGTGGGGCTTAAATGAAATATCCACAGACTTTTTGCTGGGAAATGCGCTCGAAGTTTACTCCGGCGCGGTTAGAAACTATCTACAATTATGGATGCGCTGCTTTTGTGCTTTTGTGGTGCTTAGGAATAGAGGCAGACGACTATCACGCAATCGAGCTTGTTTCCGACATGATAGATGCCGGAGTAATTGAAAAAGATTGCACAGTGCACTGGAAAGAAGCCTGCAGATTTTTGACCGGCAGAGATTTATCTGTCGAGTTCAAGGATATTAAGAACTTATTCAACTTAAAAGATAGAACTCCGGTCCGCTTTGACTATAAAGGAAAAAGTCACTGGGTAGGAGTTGAGCGTGGAATGATTGCCTTTAATCCGTTAAAGGAATCTCAATGTGTGGAAAAAGGCCGGCCAGTTACGGCGCGGCTTTTGAAATTAAGATAGGAGGAAAACATGACAAAAAAATGTTTTTGACCTGATCACAGCAATTGTGACTGGTCTCGAAGTTATCGCTGATGGCGTTTGCGTTTATCTGGGCGCAATCGGAAAAGTAGATAAAGTTGTTGCAAGTGCAATTGCCGGCTCTATTACAATCGCAGGCGGTGCAGTTCTCGGAATCTGCGCCCGCTGGATTCCAGATGGCGAAGCAAACAAGTTCGCCAAAAGATAACAAAGCATTTATTTAAAAATCTTAATGACATACTTCTCCAAAGGCTCCCGGAAGTTTTCCGGGGGCTTTCTTTTTTTCTGACTTTCTTAAGCGGAGGATTAACACAATGGAAGAACAGAAAGCGGAGGAAAACAAAGACAAGCTCACAAGTGCAAAAACTATGAGCAAAATCTTTAAGGTTGTTTCAGTTTTAGGAATCATCATCTGCCATGTTGCAAAATGGCTCGGATGGATTAATGCAGATACCGGAGAAATCTGTCTTATGTGGGCAGTAGTTTACGGACTGGGCGCCGGAACTATTGATTTCAATATTATGCTGGATAAGTTCCGCAAGGAGTAATGATGAATACATTAACTATTATTTTAGTTATTCTCGCAGTAATTGTGACTCTTATCGGGATTATCTGGGCAGAGCATAAGCAGATTAAAAGCCTGAAAGAAAAGCAGAAGGCCCTTGAAGCTTCATACCGTGATGCGCAGAGAAATATTTCCTATCTGGTAAAGCATCAGAAAGAGATTGCAGAAATTAAGACTGCAGAAGGCGAAAAACTTGCACAGATTGCGGAGGCAAAAACCGATGAAGAAATTTTTAATATTGTTAACAGTGTTATTGCTGGGAATAACTCTAAGCTGTAAGACTATACCGGAAAAGCAGAAGATCACACTTCCGCCTATGCCGGAGCATGTTGATTTTGAGCCGGTTTCCAGTGTTCAGGAAATGGGAATTGTAATTGTTCAGCAGGATGCAATCATTAAATCCTGGGAAGCATGGGGAAAAAATGTTGAGGGGATAATAAATGGCGACAGGCCGGATGGTAGTAACTGAGGTTAATGTTTCAGAAGTTCAGGAAGCTCTTGCAGAAACAAATAAAAGCCTTAAGGCAATCCAGAAGCAGACGCTGCGCGTAGTAGCAAGGGCAACTGTTAAAACGGTGCGGGCGGCTATTGTTTCAAGCGATCTTCATGTAAGAACTGGAGAACTCCGCAAAGCTTATACCTATAAGCTCAAAAGAGACGGTTCAGAAGCAAACGTTTATCCGCGGGCTTTAACAAACGGAGACCGCACAATATTTCCAAAAGCCATGACTTTAAGCTATGGCCATGAAGGACCAACAAAGCGGGCGCGGAACTGGAGAATCGTTCCTCGTGGATTTGTTCAGCGTGGCCAGCAGTATGCAGAAAATGGCGACTACATGGATGAAGTTCAGGCGCTTATTGATAAAGAACTAGAAAAATACTGGAGTTAAACATGGAACAGATTGCACAGAAAATCAAAAACTTTATTCTTAATGATGTAAATCCGGAGCTTGCAAAACTTGCGGATCAGACTGTCACACTTCCGGCGGTTGAAGAAAATAACATCATTTTCGGAACGGTGGACTTGTCGCGATATGAAAAAGCGGTTGTAGTTTCGATTCTACCCGAACAGCAGGAGCCGGATGAAGGCTATATCAACGGATTTTCGGATCGTTCGGAATTTGTCGTTACGTTCTTATTTCAGAAAGCGAAATATCCGCTGCTGATTTCAAGAATGTGCCGTTATGCAAAGGCTTTCCGCATTGCTCAGGCAAAGAATCCATCCATGAGCGATACAATTGAAGAGAGCGAAATCACCCAGATAGATTTCTTCCCTGATACCGGCGCGGTGGTACATCAAATGACAGCTTTTGAAATTAATCTTTCAGTAATTACGGAAGAGCCTCTTGCTCCATACGAAGAGCCCGCCCCTGCGCCGGAGCCTGATCCAGAGCCCGACCCTCAGCCGGATGATCCTGAAAACTCCGGAGATAGTGATTTTATAGGCGACTGACTTTCTTAACAAATCTTATATAAGGAGATTACCATGGTAAAAAAGCATCAGATTGCGCCTTATCTCAATTCTGCAGTCGGCACTGATGGACTTGTTAATAAAACAAATCCAGTATGGACCCGTATCAAAAAGACAGCTTCGTTCGATTTGAATATGAATCCACAGACTCAGGAGTATGACTACATCTGCGATGAAGCGCCTACAACTGAGCTGGAGCGCTACAATCCATCTTTCAACACTCCGCTGGTAATGTACGAGGATGAGCCTGATTATGACTTCATTTTCGGTAAGTTCTTTAATCTTGCCGACGGTGAGAAAGCAAAATCAGAGCTTCTGCTTGTATTCTTCCAGGAGCCGGTTGATACTACAGCGCAGACTCATACAAAGTTTGCTGCATGGAAAGTTGACTGCTCTATTGTGCCTAATGACTTGAACAGCGTAGATTCTACACTGACATTCGACACAAATTTCAATGGAACTGTAAAGAAGGGCTATGTCGAAATGACTGGCACTCCAGCTGCTCCATCATTCACAGAAGGAACTTATACACCAACCTGATGAAAAGTTTCTTCCTCGATAAACTTCCCGACCATGTTTCGGCTGGCGGGAAGTTTTTTTCTATAAAGACCGATTTCCGCGTATGGCTTGCATTTTCTGAAACAATTGCCCAGAAAGACATCACTGTAAAAGACTTTGAATTTGTTTATGCAGATAAAGTGCCGCCTCTTGAACTTCAGAAAGAAGCTTTTGAAGGACTTCTGAAGTTTTACAAACCGGAAACAGACCTTCCCCGCCCTTCCGGAAGCGGAGATAAAATCCTTGATTACGTTATAGACTCTCAGCTGATATTCTGCGCCTTCATGGAGCAGTACAGAATCGACCTGACAGAAACAGACGCAAACGGCCATTTTATACAGATGCACTGGCACAAGTTTCTTGCCCTGCTTTCCGGATTGCATAACACAAAATTAAATGAAGTTATGAGCTGGCGATGCTGGGAAGGAGATACAAAAACCGAGTACGGAAAACAGATGGCAAAGCTCCGTGCATCCTGGGAACTTCCGGCAGAAAATCAGGCAGAAATAGACGAGGCTCTTGCTGCCTTCAATGCGCTTTAATATACATTAATTTTTCTATATAGGCTTAAATTGACTTTCTTTTTATGGCAAAGAAAGCAACTATAAAAATAACCTCAGACACAAAAGAAGCCGAAAGCGGCCTTGATAAAGTCTCATCAAAATTAAATCAGTTTTCAAATAATAATAAACAGTCGCTCTCCGGATTATCACGCCTTAACGGTTCTATAACAAACGTTGCAAAATCTTTCGGAGCCGTAGGTGCTGCAGTGGGCGTGGCTGTTGCAGCAATTAAAAAGGCGAATGCAGTCATAAAAGAAACTTCAGATTTGTACAAGGTGCAGGCAACTGCAGAAAAGCAGCTGGAAGTTGCGGCAAAAAATAATCCTTATTTAAACGATACATCAGTAATTCAGCTTAAAGCATACGCATCAGAGCTGCAGGCAGTTTCTACCGTAGGCGATGAACAACTGCTCCCTATGATGGCACAGCTCGCCGCCGCAGGCCGTACTCAGGCAGAAATCCAGGATATAATGAGCGCCGCTCTTGATGTTTCTGCATCCGGTATGATGTCTCTTGATTCTGCTGTTACTGCCTTAAACAAGACCTATTCAGGAACAGCAGGCCAGCTCGGCAATCAGATAACTGCAATTAAATCTCTGACAAAAGAAGAGCTCCAGAGCGGAAAGGCCGTTGAAATTATTGCCCAGCAGTTCAAAGGCATGGCAAAAGATACCGCCGAATTAACCGGTTCAAGCGAACAGCTCAAAAACGCAATCGGAGACTATAAAGAACTTTTAGGCGAAACTTTCGAGGGTGCTTTTGCTCCGATGCGTCGCTGGTTTACTGAAGTTATCAAAAAGCATACAGATGCAAAGAAAGCCGCAAGAGAGCATAGAAAGGCGGTCCGCAATATTTACGATGAAGAAGGCGAAATCAAAGCGGATGCAAAGGAATCTGATCTTTATACAGTATGGCAGAATCTGAAAAAGGAAACAGATGAAGCCCGCCAGGCACTTATTGACTATAAAAAAGAACAGGGTTTCGATGGCTCAAATATGGAATTGTGGGATCAGTTCACAATTGAAGAGACGTTGAAAGTTCAGCGCCTGCAGTCAGAGGCAAACAAGGCTCAGAGCGCATATAGAAAGGTTGTTGAAGAACGTACAAAGGCTGAAGAAAAAGCCCGCCAGGAAGCAGAGGCTCAGGCAGAAATTGCTCGCCAGGTAGCAGAAGAAAACAGCAGACTTGAACGCCGCGAAAAGCTCCGCAAGGATTATGCAGATTCTCTCGAAAACGTAGAAAAGCAGATTGCTGCCCGCCGTGCGCTGGGTGAAGAAATCAGCGAAGAAGAGGAAAATCAGCTTTTACTCAATGCGGCAACAGCTGCATATATTAAGATGTATTCTGATCCGGCTTTTGACCGTTCGCTTACTAAGAGCGGAATGTGGGCCGGAGAGCAGGAACAGAGAGACTATATTGCAGGGCTTGCAGAGCGTGCAAAGGCATCTACAGAAATTGCAAAATTAAAGCAGGATGCAGACAAAATCAAGGCAGAAGCAGAAAAAACACTTTACGGAAAAGATACAAGCCTTTCCGAGCAGATAGGCCTTGAAATTAATGCTCTTGATGAATACATGAAAAAACTCGACGAAACCGGCGAAGCTTATGCCCAGCTTGCAGAAAAGAAAAATGAGCTTGCAGTGCTGCAGACAGAGGTCCAGAAGAGAGAACTCGAAGAGCAGGCAAAGGCCGCAGAGCAGAAGATTGCAGAAATTACAGATGTTATTGCCGGCTATGTAGACAGATTCGCAGAAATTACAAATGGAATTACTGCGCTTGTAAGAATGAATAACGAGGAAGAAACCGAGGCCGCCATAACAGAGCTTTCAGAGCAGTATACAAACGGAATCATTGATTATGAGGAATACTGCGAAAAGAAAAAGCAGCTCAACAAAAAGGCGGCCCAGGAAGAATATAAAGTTAAGATGTGGGAATGGACTGCATCATTCCTTCAGGCAACTGCAAATATTGCGCAGGGTGTATCAAAGGCGCTTGCAGAGGGCGGACCGTATGCCGGCCCAATTCTCGCCGCTTTGATTGCTGCATCTGGCGCGGTTCAGATTGCTTCTATTGTTGCAAACAAGCCAAAGCCTCCGAGCTTTGCAACTGGTGGAATTGTTCCGGGCAACAGTTATTCCGGAGACAGAGTTCAGGCAAATGTTAACTCAGGCGAAATGATTCTCAATGCCCAGCAGCAGAGAAACCTCTGGGATATGGCAAACAGCAGAGGCGGTGGCGCGGTTGTAAATATGCCGGTAACTATTCAGAACAATGCATCCGACACAGTTTCCGCATCTGCAGAGCTTTCAACAAACGGACTCACAGTTTTAATCAATAAAGTAGTTAATTCACAGATGGCTCTGGGCAAATATAATCAGAGCATGGATATTGCACAGAGCCGCCGCCATGGCGTTGAATATCAGTAGGAGGATTAAATGAACGTTGTACAATGGCCGAGCACAATTTCCAGCCGCTTTTTTTCCGGAAACGACCAGCCGAAGGCAAATACTGAAACTACATCTTTCCTTTCCGGAAGGCAGGTTTCATGGCAGATAAATACAAAAAAGATCATGACCTACAAGGTAAAACTGCAGCTTACAAAAGCAGAACTTGCCCTCTTCTGGACCTGGTTCAATGATGTATTAGGCCAGAACGCAAACGCCTTTACTTGTTCGGGCTTAGGCTCTGGAACATACCGCTTTGTTTCGGTTCCCTCTCCGGATGATACGAATCAGACAAAGAGAACTCTTTCCATGGAGATTGAAGAGGTTTATTAATGACAAGAGCACAGATTTTCAATCTGCTTTTTAACGGCGGAAACTATGCAAAGCAGTATTTAATAAAACTTTCTCATCCGACAGCCGGAACTCTCCGCTTTGTAAACAACAATGAATCTGTTGTTTATGAGGAAGCAACCTACACTCCGGCAAATTATGAATATACAGAGCCCGATTCCCAGGGAGCGGGCGCATCCTTAGAAATCGGAATTGCAGACAACTATCAGCTTGTAGAATGGGTAGAAAATGCAGATGACCGTTATACACTCGAAGTAGTAGGCATTTTGAACGATGGCACAGTTCAGGAAGTAAGGGCTTTTAAGCATTTTTACGGCTCTGTTTCAATGTCAGAAGATGGCAAGCTTTCCTTCTCTCTCGAAGATGATGGAAGGCTTCAGATGGTGTTCACGGTTTACAAATATGATACAGCCCTGAATCCGGGAAATGCATGATTAATGTTTTTGATCTTATAGGCTTACCTTACCAGGAGAATGGGCGCGGCCCGGAAGGATATGATTGTTACGGCCTTGCAATCGAAGTAGAAAAAAGATTCGGCAAAAAACTGCGCGATGCAGTCTATGAAAATCACAATATAGAACTTTCTCAAAAGTGGGCGCCCCTCTTAAATGTCAAAAAAACTGACTTTATTAAGGAGGGCGCCATACTTGAAATACATGTCGGAAATACACTCCATATAGCTGTTGCTCTGGATAAAGTCAGAATGATTCATGCAACAACAAATCAGGGAGTAAGAATTTCAAAGATTGCTGCCTATAAAATAGCAGGTATTTATGAGGTTATCTAAATGGGTTTAATTAATATCTATGATACAGTTTCAAACGATATAACAGCAATCAAGGCAAACGGCAGATTAAAAAATATTATTACAGATATAGACTTTTCTCATTCGCTTGTATTAAAAGCCGGCGAAAAGCTTTCCGGCGATTACGAAGTACAGCCTGAAGATATTATTTATATCAGAAAGATTCCGGGCTCAACTGCAGTTATGGCGGGAATTGCTATTGCTTTTGCTGTTATCGCCGTGGGTGTCGGTGTAGGCTCTGCAATCTATGCAAAGAAAGCATCTGATGAAGCGAAAGCCGAAATGGAAAAGGCCCAGCGCAATGCAGAAAACATGGCCGCCGCCGTTCAGCAGCTTCCTTTCATCCGCGGTGCCAAAAACCGCAAGGCACTCGGCGAGGTTGTTCAGTTCATTATGGGCTCAGTATATAATACGCCTTATAACGTAACAGATGGCTTTTATACAATCGACGGAGCGGATGGAATCAATTCATATTACAATGCGGTTTTTTCAGCTGGCTATGGAAATCAGAAGATAACACAGTTTTTGCTGGGAAACGAAAATATTGCCCATAACGACAATGGAATCTCCGGCGTTCAGGCTTTCGATTCTGATTCCCTCTATTATGATCAGAGCAATTCAAATATGGTAGAGGTCCGCCAGCCCGGTGAAACTCTCACAATCGCAGACGGAAATCAGAAAGTAAGCGCAACCTATGCCGCCGCAGAATTGAAGCATGAGTTCGGGCAGGATGCCGAGCCGGTAATAGTTCAGGCTGCAGAAAATGCAATGAAGATTCAGGTCTGCATCCAGTTCAGCTGTTTAAGACAGTATAACTCAGAGGCAGAAACCTGGCAGGAGCGAACGGCCATTGTATGCCCTTACTGGAGTAACGACGGCGGAACAACCTGGACCGAGTTCTTTTTTGCGGGAACTACTTCTAACACTTTTGTAAAGAACTCAAACAGAAACATCCGTTATGTAGCAACAAAAACTTTTACAGCTGCAGAGAGTTACGGAAAGAATATTTCCATCAAGGTTGTTAAGGAAACTCCGAAGGCAGAATCAGGCTCTCAGGAGGACTGTCAGCTTTTATGGTATCAGACTTTCCAGTTTGATGCAGTAAAATCAACCTCTTCTTCACTTGTAGCATGTACTCCGCTTGAAGCCCAGCTATTCAACAAAGTGACTCGCCTTGCCTATAGGGTAGTTGCAAACGATTCTACGCAGGGAGTTCTCGAAGAACTTCACGCAATGACTCAGGCCTATGCGCGTACATGGGATGGAACATCCTGGAGCGCCCAGAAAACAACAACAAGAAATCCGGCATCCTGGCTTGTAGAAATCCTTACAAGTGATTTCCATATTCCTAGCCGCTTTAATACTTCAGAGCTTGAAATGACCTCTTTCGGCGCACTGTATGAATATTGCGAAGAAAACGGATTTTACTGCGATGGAATCATCACTCAGAGCGAAAAGAAAGCCGACATCCTTACAAAGATTTGTACTTTATGTAATGCAACACTGGTCCGCAATCAGGAAGGCCTTCTTGAAGTCTTTATTGATAAGGAAGAAGAGAATCCGGTTGCGCTTTTGAATACCGAAAATATAGTTTCTTTCTCTGCATCAAAATCACTGCAGAAAAAGACAGACGGAACAAAGGTTACCTACACAAACAGAAACTCATGGACCGTTGACACTTTCTATTCAATGCTCGATGGCGGAACTTATGACTATACCTCCGACACAGTAGACACTCTGGGCTTAGATTACGTTACAAACTACGAACACGCCTATAAAATGGCACAGAGAAAACTCAGGGAGCGCCAGCTTCAGCCGCGTGAAGTAAAGGCCGATGTAGGAAGCGAGGGCGACTGGTATCCGCTTTATTCAACAATCCTCTTGCAGCTTCCGCACTTACTGCAGGGCCTTGCATCATCCGTAATAAAGGGAATTACTACAAACAATGCAGGCGAAATCACACAGATTGCAGTTTCGGATGCCCTTACTTTTGAATCCGGCTCCCGATATGGTGTAATCATTCAGGCAACAAACTCTTTCGGCTATAAGCTTTATTCTGCAGAGGTTGAGGGCGTTTTTGAAGATGAAGAGGAAGAAGGCATAACAAGAATTCTTTCCTTCCCGGAGCCTCTTGATGTAAGCGGAAGTTCAATCGTTCCGGAGCTGGGAAATCATCTTTCTTTCGGACTTCTGGATAATGATGGCCAGTTCTCAAAGATTACAAACGTAATGAAGATTTACGGTGTAGAGCCGAATGGAAAAGGCGGATTCACTCTCACCTTAAGAGATTACAATGAAGATGTTTATTCCTATGGCGGAACTATTCCCGCTTACAAGTCGAACGTTACACGACCGCAGGCAGGTAACAGAGGCGTAAGCATTGAAGATGTGGCAAGGCTCCGCCAGGATATGAACGTACTGCAGGAAGATCTGATTAATGCATATCAGATGCTCGAAATGCCTATTGTAGTAGATGCAGACGTTAAGAGCGTAATCATTGAAACAAACGAAGAAGGAAAAGCTTCAACCGCTCAGACCGTAGAAACTCAAATTTCATGCCGCCAGGGTTGGGAAGATAGGCCCTTTGTAGTCGGTTCTATCAACGTTCCGGCGGGCTGGTCTTATGAAGTAGTCGGCGGAAAAGTAATATTTACAATTGCAGAAGGCGCGGAAGTTCGCTCCGGACAGTTTAAGATTCCGGTCATTTATCGGCCTATAGTTCAGTACGATCAGTATGTCGATGAGAACGATGATTTATATGTTGATGAAAACGATGCAAACTATATGGCGCTTGAAACAGCTTCAACAACCTACACTTATGATATTTGGTTTTCATATTTTGGATTGCAGGATTCTGTATATTTAGGCCCTATTTCAAATATAGATTATATTCCTTCAATTACCGGAATAAACAATTACTTTGTATGGGCTGGAGTTGAAACTGTTTCCAGCCTTTCAATTGAGGGCAAGTTCCGCCCGGCGCGGGTGTATAAGTTCATAGGAACAAATAAAGCCTGGAAGTGGGAAGTTGATGAAGATATAGCGCACACTACTTTTGCAATGGGCGATATTTTAGGCGTTGCAGGTGCGGATCTGGAACAGAATAATTCTCAGGCCTATGAATACCTCGCGCATCTTTCTGCAAACAGCATTTTTGCAGATTTACTTGTTGCAAATACAGCGTTTATCAATGAGCTGGCTGCAGATACTGCATTTATTAATCAGCTGGTCCAGGTAGGCGGACTTGTAGAAGAATCTACAATTATTGAAGGCGGAAAGATTAAAACAAACCTCATTGATACGGATGCAATCAAGGCAACACAGGGATTCTTTGATAACATTACAATTTCAGGATATTTAAACAATGTAAGCGGAAAATATACCGGAACTCTTGAAGTCTATCCGGATGTTGATCCAGACGAAACACCGACCGGATATAAATTTTCTGTTAATACAAATGGAATAGCTTTATCAACTAGAACATATATTTCGCGGGAGGTTTATGATACCGGCGTATATTTTCTTGATAGCTGGCATTTTAAAATATGGCCGAGAGTTATTTCAAGACCGAGCGGATATGAAGCATATACGCCGTCAGGAGGTAATGCAGATTTTGAAAATGATTTAAGAGAATTTATATATAATAATTATATTGATAGAATGACGAGATTAGAAAGGCCTAAACATGAATTGAATAATGATATACTAATTAGAGGATATCTGAAATTTAATAATTCTTATGGAAATCCGATTGAATTAACATTGACTCATTTAGAGCTTATATATCAGGATGGTGCATATTTGGATAATGTTTTTATGTTCTGGGGATATTCGGATGTAGGAACTATATATAGAGTTTGCTTTATGGAAAATGAAAGATTTTACCAATATAGAGAGCCTACCGGGCAGTTCCCAATTGCGAAAAATGGAATCAGCTGGTTGACAAAAATGTGTTTTTGGACAGCTTGACATTATTATTATGAATGAAATCAGCGTAAAAATGACAGTAGATCAGATTGCAGTTATTCTCAGTTTATTAAAGCCATATACAGAGCTTTCAATGAGCCTTACAAATCAATATAAGGCCCAGCTCGCAGCCGTGCAGATGCCGGTTCGGGCTAAAAAGGTAAAAGAAAATATTGAAGGGGTAAACAATGCCAACAACTAGATTCAAGGGTGAAACAGCAGGCGAACGCCTCGATAAATCATCAATTTCAGACAGCGACATGATCCAGCTCAGGCACAAGCCCGGCACAATCGAAGATGCCGACAAAGGAATCTCAAAAGCCCAGCTTTTAAGCTGCCCTTTCGGAGTTTCCGACACAGCCGCCGCAACCGCCGCCAAAGCCGCCTCCCTCACAGACTCAAATCCGGACTTTACACTTGTTTCAGGCCGAGAAGTTGTAGTATGTTTCACAACTGCAAACACAGCCTCAAACCCGACATTAAATTTCGCCGGTTCCGGCGCAATCCCTCTCTACATGCCGAACGGCTCCCCGATTGGAGCCTGGAACGCCGGCGCATGGATGCATCTTAAATACTTTTATGCAACAGTCAACAATACACAGATTCAGCGCTGGATTGTAATGTCTGCCAGTGCGGTGGATTCGGTTGCTTCTAACATATTTTATCCGGCTTCTAGCAATGCTGTTGCGGCAGCTGTTGCGGCAGCTGTTGCTGAGGTTACTGAAGATATAGAAGAAGTTGCCGGTGAAGTAGTAAAAATTGACCACAATGTTCCTCGCTGGGTTAATGGCGTTTTAGGAAAAGACATTACAAGCTATTATAACGATGGAACTTTATGGAAACGCATTGCGGGAACTGATGGCTTCAGCGCTTTTGAAGATTTGTATGTGGGAGATTTTTTCCAGATGTCGAGGGCAATTTCTGCTCCGAATCAAGATTCTCAGTATGCAACAACCGGAAGCCAGTGGGTTACAATTGCCGGAATCAATACTCTTGCTGGTAACGGCGATAGCAATGAGGTGAATTATAATCATCTTGTTATGGTTCCGGGTAAAGGGGAAGAAGGTTCCTTCCATTTTGGTCGAAAGAGAATGAACTCCACAAATACAACATCCGGCGGATATGTTGCAAGCGAAATGCATACTGCAACAATTGGCTCTGTTGTATCATCTGGAAGCACTGCATCCGGCGCAACAATCAATCAGCAGCTTTATGCTGAATTTGGCTCTCACTTGAAAACAACAAGGGAATTGTTAAGCAATGCAATAGTATCATCTTTATATGGTCGTTTTGGAAGTGCCAGTGGTGCTTCTTCAGGCTGGACATGGGCTGATTGCCAGGCGTGTTTGATGAGTGAAGTTGAAGTTTTTGGCTCTATTGTCTGGAGTTCTTCGGGATTTGATACTGGAACAGCTTGTAAGCAGCTCCCGCTTTTCGCCTTCTCGAAAAAAGCAATAAACAATCGATCTGCATATTACTGGCTAAAAGATATAGCGTCGTCGGTTCGCTTCTCCCGTGTCAACAACTATGGCTATGCCGGCTACAACGCCGCCAGCGATGCGAGCCATGATGTTCGCCCCCGCTTCGTGCTCGGAGCGTAGGGCGTAGCCCCTAGCGGCACTTTACACCGATGCCCTTTGCAGGGCATCGGGTGACTATGCTTCAGGATAAACTGGTACATAATTCTGGTACAAAAAATGCGGATAATGAAAAACTCTAGCGGACTATTGCGAACGATAATTCATTATGCTATAAAGAAATAGCAGGTTATTTGAACGCGGGCGGAGCGGCGCGGACTGCAATTTTACGATCTTCTAAGCAGTAGGTCGACAGTTCGATTCTGCCAAGCGTCAGACCATTTAATTCTACATAATATAGAGAATTAGCTTTCAGTCGGTTTTTGCGGAAAAGGTCAAATTTCGGTAAAAATGGCGACTG
>Ga0310786_10008445_pt1 | contig 13214 bp, 13 predicted proteins | sample AusTroGonzalo_MG_FD_203881 | JGI IMG/M metagenome (GOLD analysis project Ga0310786, IMG submission 203881) | Bovine rumen microbial communities from tropical cattle in Woodstock, Queensland, Australia - Gonzalo_03 (v2) (version 2) | ecosystem: Host-associated > Mammals > Digestive system >... | reverse complement strand
AGGAAGAGCAGGAGATCAAGTCTCAGGACGAACTTCAGGAGACCAACACCGCCATCGGTGCCTTCAACGTGGAAGGTAACGATGAGACCGCTGGTGAGGTGCTCAAGGCTAAGGAAGTCATCGCAGAACCCGAGCCCCCGAAGGTGGAAGAGACCAAGGTGTTCGACGTTGTGGAGGAAATGCCCCAGTTCCCTGGCGGTCCCTCAGCACTGTTCGAGTATCTGTCTAAGAACATCAAGTATCCGGTTGTGGCTGAGGAGAACGGCGTACAGGGTCGTGTGATCGTGACCTTCGTCGTCGAGCGCGACGGCTCCATCACCGATGTGAAGGTTGTCAAGTCCGTTGACCCATCACTCGACAAGGAGGCCCAGCGCGTGGTGAAGTCCATGCCTCACTGGATTCCTGGTAAGCAGAACGGTTCTGCAGTACGTGTGAAGTACACCGTACCTGTGACCTTCAAGCTTCAGTAACCCGATTTGAAATGAACGCATTCAACAAAACCGTTGGATTAACACTGATATTAGGCTTGTTCCTCGCTTGTGGGAACAAGCCTAATCCTGCTAAGGAAGAAGCCTATCAGAAGGCAGCATCCGTCTTTGCCGCCGACGAGAGCTTCTATCCCATTCTGGACGAGGAACTGTATTATTTCACGACACAGACCCTCGACTCCATCACCCCACTCTACATCAACGAGCAGGACGCCGTCAAGAAGCTCATGAGCGAGGAGACGTGGCTGGCCTTCACCACCCGCGACTTCACGGAGAAAGAGCGTCAGAACCTCAAGGACCGTCGCTTCCTGCCCAGGGCCATCCCCATCGCCTACGACGGACTGGCCATCATCGTTAACAATGCCAACCCCGACACGTGCATCACCATCAAGGACTTTGCACGTGTGCTGAAAGGAGAAGTGTCGCAGTGGAACGAACTCTATCCGCAGAACAAACTCGGAGAGATCGACGTCGTGTTCGACAATCCCCTGTCGAGTACCGTCCGCTGGTGTGTAGACTCCATCCTCGAGGGCCAGCAGTTCAGTGCCAAGAACATCGGTGCCGTGCAGACCAGTGCTGCCGTCATCGACTATGTCGAGAAGCACGACAACGCCCTCGGCATCATCGGCAGCAACTGGCTCAACGACAAACGTGACACCACCAACGTCACCTTCAAGAAGAATATAACCGTGATGGGCGTCTCCAAGATGGACAGTGCCAGGCACTTCAACAGCTGGAAACCCTATCAGTACTATCTATACAACGGCAACTACCCCCTCCGCCGTACCATCTATGCCCTGCTCAACGATACCCGTCCCAGCGGCATACCAACAGCCTTCACGCATTTCATCCAGTTGCCCAAGGGTCAGATGATCATCCTGCGCTCAGGCCTCCTGCCCCGTTCGGCCAATATGAACGTCAGAAATGTCATCGTAAAAAAGGAGTAAAGGAGTCAGGAGACAGGAGTAAAGGAGAAAAAAGAGAGGGCAAATTAAACGAATGAGGTTTTCAAACATCATATAAGCAAGAGAGAGACAAAGAAAATGTATAACTTTTAAAAACAATAGAATTATGAAGACGATCAAATATTTAGTAATGGGTGTGTTGCTGGCAGGTTTCAGCGCCACCGCAAATGCACAGGAAGTAGAGCTCCAGGCAGCTCTCGACGGCATTAAGTCAAAGGCCCCCAACGTGGCCGAGTTAGCAAAAACAGCGTACAAGAAGAACAAGAAGAACGCCGACGCGCTCATCAAGATTGCCCGCGCCTTCTATGAGCAGAAGGACACCGCCAACGCCAATCTCTTCGCCAACTACGCCAACGAGGCTGGCAAGCCCAAGTATCAGTATGCCCCCGCCTATCTGCTGTTAGGCGATGTCGAGGCCTCTTACGGCTCCGATGGTGGTAAGGCTGCAGGCTACTACAACCAGGCCATCACCTTCGACCCGAAGAACCCCGAGGGTTACAAGAAGTGGGCCATGGTGTATCGTAAGATCAGCCCCAGCCAGGCTGCTAAGAAACTGCAGGACATGAAGGTGCAGTGCCCCGATGAGGATGTCGACGCCATCACTGGTCACATCTATATGCTCGCAGGCGACGAGAAGCAGGCATATGAGAGCTATGCCAAGGCCAACGTGAACAAGCTCGAGAAGGCCTATCTGAACGAGTTTGTACGCGCCAGCTACTTCACTGGTCACTTCGAGGACGCCCTGAAGGCTGCTGAGGCAGGTCTGAAGCTGGAGCCACGCAACCCGACGTTCACCCGTCTGGCCATGTTCTCCAACTACGAGCTGAAGAAGTACGACGACGCTAAGGCATATATCCACAAGTACTTCAACGAGACCGACAGCGCCAAGTTCTCTGAGTACGACCACTTCTACACCGCTCTGATCTATCAGGCTCTCGACGATAAGGAGAATATGTACGCCCAGTACGACAAGGCCCTCGAGCTCGTCAACGACTCTTCAATGATCAAGCGTCACGCCATCCTGAAGAGTGTTGCCGACAGCTACCTGAAGGATCAGGCCTTCGACAACGCCATCAAGTACTACAACGACTACCTCGGCTGCAAGCCCGAGTTGAACTCCGACGACATGGAAGGTCTCGCCCGTATCTACTCGAAGTATGCTGATGCCGATGAGACCCGTAAGGCAGAACTGATCGGCAAGGCCATCGACGCTTACAAGGCCATGGGCGACAAGTTCCCCATCCAGAAGATCTATGCCGCCTACCAGTGCGCTACGATGAACAACAAACTCGACAAGACCGGTGAGAAGGGACTTGCCAAGCCCGACTATCAGAAGGTGGTGGAGCTGCTGGAGAGCAAGGCTGATCGCGACAACAGCGAGAACACCATGCTGAAGTACAGCTATCACTATCTGATGTCTAACGCCTTCCTCTATGGCAAGAACAAGCCCCTGGCTAAAGAGTATGCCAATAAGATCCTGGCCATCGATCCTGAGTACGCTCCTGCCCAGCAGATCCGCGACCTGAAGTAAATCATCAATAATCATACAACTAAGTGCGAGGATATCTCTATCCCCGCACTTTTTCATTATAAAATTTCAAGTAATCGACGAAAAAGTGCTATCTTTGTGGCGAGTATTGAGAATGATAAGAATTTAAATGGCATCAAGAATGAAGAAACTACTATTTGGATTATCGATAATCGCTCTTCCCACGCTGATGGGATGTGGTGGGCGTTCTGTATCTGGTTCTTCCGACATCAGTCCGCGCGATACAGTCACGGTTCCTGAAGGGATGACTGGTGAGGACAGCGTTGCCTACATCGAGAACGTAGTGCTGAAAGGCCAGATCTCTGTCAATGACTATCTGGAGCTGGCTGAGGTTCATGAGCTTGAGGAGCGACTCTTTGATTACAACGACTCTCTTGCCTCATCTCGTGACAAGGCTGCCTTGCGCCTGGCAAACCGCTTTATGCGAATGCACTATGTGGCAATCAGCGGCGATGCCCAATCCAAACTGCAGTGGGCTATGGCCGTAAATGCTGTTATCGACACGTTTCTCGTAGAAGTTCCCTCTCTCCCCAAAGACTCTGCCCTCAACGAAATGATACGGGTGGCTGATAAATTCTCTTCCGAGACACAAAGCGAACTGAATTTCCAGTGCTATATCCACTCGTCGTTGGATTATTACCGTACCATAGAGGCCTATCGACAGTGGATTCAGGAGGTGCCAGCTGACATCAGGCCGTTGGCTGAAGAGGAGTTCGAGGCCTGGCATGACCTTCATAGCGCACGCTTCACTTTCTGGGACGAAGTGTCGTACACACAGGAATGGTACAGTATGAAGCCGATGGAGATCGAGAGCTACCGTATGAACCTGACAAGCAATCGTCGTGCCGAGTTGGAAGTGGAACGTGACATCGTCCTCAGCGGCAAACCTTATCGGCAGAAAGGAAAGACCGTTACGGCGAAGGAGTGGGAACAGTGGATTACCGATCATTCCGTACCCGAGGACATCGATGACCTGATAAAGATGGGTGATACTGACCGCATACCCAGTGACAGCCTTGTCGCTGACCGAGTGAACGCCTTGAAGTCTGCCTTCGAACGATGGCTGAAAGCCAGGCAAGCACTGGCAGCTGCACTTCCGAAGGAGCAGGGCGACTCGTATGACGGCATGACGGCTGACATCCACAGCCGTATGATTGGCAAGCTCGATGACATTATCCCGTATGTGAGGTAATTGTAACTCTAAAATTTGTTATTTAAATAGAAAATATATACCTTTGCAGCGGAATTCAAATAGCATCTCATAGGTATGTCATCTAAAAGCACTTCAAAGACCATCAGCAACAGTAAGGTTCTACTGATGCTGGCATGCTGGTCTTTCTTGGTTCTCTTGTTCCTGTCGCCAGACTCCCCCCTGTTCAACACCTGTCATCATATTGACTCGGCCTGGTTCTTCATGGAAGGCAAGGCACTGATGAACGGTCTCAGGCCGTACGTCGACTTCTCCGACTGTAAAGGACCGCTGTTGTGGCTGATCTACGGACTGGGGTACCTGATATCGCCACGAAACTTCCTGGGCATGTATATCATCGGAAGCCTGTTCTATACGGCCACGCTGTTCTTTAACTACAAGACGGCCAGGATCTTCCTGAAAAGCGACGGGACAGCCCTGGCTGCGACCCTGCCGATGATCTTCGTCTATTTCTTCCCGTGGTTCCACTATGAGGTGAGGTCGGAGGATCTCATGCTGCTGTTTATCTCCATATCGATCTACATCCTGTTCAAGAGACTGTACGGCCCCAAGGACTGCCTCAACGACAAGGGGGATTTCCTGACACTGGGAGCCTGTTTTATGGCGCTGACACTTATCAAATACAACATCTCAGCTGTACAGGGCGTCATCGTGCTGATAGCGTTCTGGGACCAGTATAAGAGGAAAGCATCTGTCGCGAAGGCATTCGTCTGGGCTGCAATAGCTGGTATCGTCGTGGCTGTGCCGTTCATGGCCTACCTGTGGTACACCGACACGCTGGAGGCTTTCGTACAAGACTATTTCGTCGTGGCCTTCCAGGTGGTGGCAGAGGAGAATTCAGACAGTCTGACATACGCCAACGACCTGAAGGGAGTGATCGAAGACAACCGAAAGATCATCTTTATCCTGGCGATCCTCGTAGGTGGTATCCTGCTGGGCTCCAGAATGAAGCGCTACAGGTTCGTACCCGTCGTCATCGGACTGTTGTTCGTGGCGGTTGCGACCAGACATAATGTGTGGAACTACTATTACGGCGTGTGCTTCGTCTTTATCATCTACCTGTTCATCTACGCGCTGATGTTCAAGAAGACATGGATGAGGAGGGTGGCATATATCCTGCTGACGGGCTACGTCGTGCTGACCTGTATCTATGGTAACCTGATCGTGGGAGAACTCAGACAGATCACCATCTTTACGCAGAATCCGGACAAGCAGGCCTTCATGGACATTTGCGACGTGATGAAAGGCACCCGCCATGCACGTCTGCTGAACTATGAGTGTAACGAGTTCGGCTTCGACATCCCTTACGAGGCGTTGCCTGCCGGCAACCAGTATGCCTGTCAGAACGGTGCCACGCCGGAGATGATGAGAGACCACAAGAAGATACTCACGGACAGGAGGGCTGACTTCGTGGTGACCTACTGTCGTGAGGACCAGACGGAGAAATTCTTTGTCCTGAAGGAGATTGAGGAGGCAGGATACACGCTCCGTAAGAGATGTATCTATATGAATATGCCCTTCTACATCTACGAGAAAAACAAATAAGGAATTACCGACGACGTAAAAAACGGGGGATGATCCAAATGGAACATCCCCCGCTGTATTGTGCATCGACCTGATTAGGGCAGGCTGATGGCCTCAGAAGGACAAACACTTGCACATGTGCCACACTCTGTGCAGAGATCGGGATCGATAGAATACTTCTCACCCTCAGAAATAGCCTCAACGGGGCACTCACCCTGACAAGTACCGCAAGCGATACAGTCGTCACCAATTACATATGCCATAATCTTTACTTTTTATTAAATGAATAATGTTAATACTCACGAAAGATGATGCAAAGGTACAATTAATTTTTGAATATACCAAGAATTAGGTAGATTTTTTTTTAATTTATACACTGTCGAAATAAAGAACGATATAATAATCGGCACTTTTTTACGTTAATATAAAAGTGGAAAAAGAATTGTTCAGACATAGAATCATAGTGGCGACAACCCTGCTGTTGGGGGTGCTGACAGCCTCTGCTCAGATGACTCGTAAGATCCAGCACAAGCCATATATCGACTTGCGCCCCATGCATTTCGGTATCCTCGTCGGACTGAATCTGCAGGACATCGAGTTTGATAATGTAGGACCACAGACCATCACGCTGGAGGACGGTACGACGAAGGAGGAGACCATCGTCTGTGATGCCGACCGCTGGAATGCAGGCTTCAGTGTGGGTGTATTGGCAGACCTGCGTCTCTCGCAACACCTGAACGTGCGCTTCTCGCCTACGATGCACTTCGGAGCCAAGCACCTGTTGTTCAGGAGCCTGACGGAGACCGATCAGGAGGGGCGACTCATAGAGGCCACTCAGGATATGAAGAATACGTATATCTCACTGCCTGTCGACTTGAAGTTCAGTGCGCAACGCTGGAATAATTACAGACCGTATATCACAGCTGGCATTAATCCGACGCTGAACCTGACAAGCAAGAATCAGGAGTATATCCAACTAAAACGGACGGACCTGTTTCTGGAGGTGGGTCTCGGTTGCGACCTCTACCTGCCGTTCTTCAAACTGATCCCTGAGTTGAAGTTCTGCTACAGTCTGCGTGACGCCCTCGACCACGACCACGCCAATGAACTGCAGGATGCGAACCTGCGGAAATACACCAATGCCGTCAGTCGTGGAGCCAGCAAGATGATTGTACTGACGTTCTACTTCGAATAAAGTATTTTGTTTACAGTTTACGGTTTACAGTTTACAGATGAATACTTCTATAGGCAGGTCAATTAATGGCATGCATGGTTATCATCTGTAAACTGTAAACCGTAAACTATTTCTTAAGATTGAGTATGAGCTTTCCAACAAACGCCCCGTGCTTGCCATTCTGGTCGACGGGAATCTGCTTACCGTTCTTATTTGGCGCATATTCCAGTGTGGGCATATAGGTGTGGGTATGACCACCCAGAACGAGGTCGCAGCCCTCTGTCAGACTCACGAACTTCTCATCAGGATACTCGGAGACCTCCCATCCAAGGTGGGAGATGCAGATGACAAGATCGCATTTCTCCTGCTTGCGGAGGATGTCGATGTACTTCTGTCCTGTCTCAGCAGGGTCGAGGTAGGTGATGCCTTCGCAGTTTCCGTCGAACACAAGTCCCTTCAAGGGAGGTGCCAGTGCGAACAGTCCGATCTTCACACCATCGCGCTTGATAGTGACATAGGGCTTGACGATGCCTTCGAGCACCGTACCCGTACAGTCGTAATTAGAACAGATGATGGGGAAGTCGGCCATACGGAAGATCCTGGCCATATTGTCCAGACCGAAGTCGAACTCGTGGTTACCGATGGTGGCAGCATCGTAGCCCATCTGGTTCATGAGCTTGATTTCCACCTCGCCTTTGAAGATCGTGTAATAGCCAGAGCCCTGAGAGAAGTCACCAGAGTCGATCAACAGGAGGTTGGGATGCTGCTCCCGCTGTTCCTTGACCATATTGACACGACGGAGGAATCCCCCACGTCCTGCAATGTCTTTGTTGTCGATATTCTCATTCAGGGGGAAAATTGTAGAGTGTGTGTCGTTGGTATGGATAATCACCAACTGCTTGTCCTTCTTGGCCTCCGTATTCAAAGGTAAAAAGGTAAAAAGGTAAAAGGGTAAAAGACCCATCATCCACCTTATCACCACCTTATTATATATATAAAGCTTGTTCATATCGCAATTCTTTTTTACTTTCTTACCTTTTTACTTTTTTACTTTTATACGTCCTTCCACTTGTGCATCGACCACTTCGCCACGAGCATATTTGTCGCGGAAGTAGTTCATCAACAGGAAACGAGTGTTATTGCTGGCATCCTCAGGTGCCACCGAATTCTTTCCCTCGAGGAATGCCGGCATGCCGTCGTTACCCTCCAAAACGTAGTTGATTGTGGTCACGCGATATTCTGCCAGCGGGTCGATCTCCTGACCATTGAGTTTGGCAGAGACCAGTTCACCTGTCTCGCCCTTCTCGTCCATCTTGATCACCAGTTCTACGCCCTTGCTGACGCCCTCGCCTCCACGATGGGCTATTTGACGGAAGAGCTTCATCAGTGTCTCACCCGTGAGGGTGGTGAAGCAGATTCTGTTCTCAAAGGGTGCTACGTCGAGCACATCGCCGTAGGTGACAATGCCCTTCGTCAGGTCAGCACGGATGCCTCCCATGTTATAGACAGCAAGCACGGGTGTCTCATTGTAATCCTTCGCAGCCCACATGAGAATATCGGCCATGAGGTTGGAGAGATCACTCTCAGGACGCGTGGGATGCATATTGTGGGCCACCTTGCCCACGACAGGACCCATGATGGAGTCGTTCACCCGCTTGTAAGGTTCCAAGAACTTGACTGCCGCCTCATCCGGATGCTGGTCGTAGCGGCTGTCGATGATAATCCTCGTGCGCTCCACACCCGTCAACTGGTAGTGTTTCGGTGCGCAGGAAGCCATCAGAATGGCTGTAAGAATGACTGAAAACAATAATCTATTATTCATTCTTTAATGGTTTTGCGGGTGCAAAGATACGAAGAATTATCGAAGATTGAAAATTGAAAATTGAAGATTTGGGAACCTAAGCGGTTAAATAATGTTAAGCCGACTTAATTCTCAATGTTCAATTTTCAATGTTCAATCAAAAAGTAGTACCTTTGCACCCGCTTTTCGGCGTAACCGATGGAGGGAAGTCACGAGTTGCCCGTCTATGTTGCGTTGGAACGATACAGCAAATTAAGATTTTAGAATTAAGAATTATGGATTTAATTAAAGTTGCTGAAGAAGCATTTGCAACCGGCAAAGAGTTTCCTAAGTTCAAGGCAGGAGACACGATTACTGTCGCTTACAAAATTATCGAGGGTTCCAAGGAGCGTATCCAGCTCTATCGTGGTGTGGTCATCAAGATCTGCGGCCACGGAGACAAGAAGCGCTTCACTGTTCGTAAGATGTCTGGCACTGTAGGTGTGGAGCGTATCTTCCCCATCGAGAGCCCGAACATTGAGAGCATCGAGATCAACAAGATCGGTAAGGTACGTCGCGCTAAGCTTTACTACCTGCGCAAGCTCACTGGTAAGGCTGCCCGCATCAAGGAGAAGCGTCGTCCTGTTACCGCTGAGTAAGACATGCAAATGAGGTTCCTAAGAGGAACCTTTTTTGTTACTTATAGTTAGCATCGGCGCTGTTCTGCCCATGCAACGCTTTCTGGAAACTTTCCCAATCCTGAAAGCCTGCCAACAGCGACAGATGATCCAGCGTCTTTCGATCCGGTTTACGGAGAACCTCCTTCTCCACTGCCTCTAACAGCTTCCGAAGGGCAATACGTTTCTTTTCCATAACATATTATAATTTTCTGCAAAGATACAAATAATTCGCCATTCACAATTCACAATTCACAATATTTTTGTACCTTTGCACACAAAATTAAAAATATTGCAATTAATATGAAAGAATTAGCACTCAAGTACGGATGCAATCCGAACCAGAAGCCCTCGCGTATCTTCATGACAGAGGGAGAGTTACCTATCGAAGTAATCAACGGCCGTCCTGGTTACATCAACTTCCTCGACGCCTTCAATGCCTGGCAGTTGGTGAAGGAACTGAAGGCTGCCACTGGTCTGCCCGCTGCTGCCTCGTTCAAGCATGTCTCTCCTGCAGGTGCTGCAGTAGGTCTACCCCTGAGCGACACACTGAAGAAGATCTATTTCGTGGACGATATCGCTGGTCTTGACGAGAGCCCCATCGCCTGTGCCTACGCCAGGGCCCGTGGTGCTGACCGTATGTCGAGCTATGGCGATTTCGTGGCCTTAAGCGACACTTGCGACGCAATAACCGCGAAGATCCTGAAGCGTGAGGTTTCTGACGGTGTGATTGCCCCCGACTATACCCCTGAGGCTATTGAGATCCTGAAGGACAAGCGAAAGGGTACCTATAATGTGATTAAGATCGACCCCAGCTACGTGCCTGAACCCATTGAGCGCAAGCAGGTGTTTGGCATCACCTTTGAACAAGGCCGTAACGAGATCAAACTTGACGACGATGCCCTCTTCGAAAATATCCCCACCCAGAACAAGATTTTCACTCCTGAGGCCAAGCGCGACCTGATCATTGCCCTCATTACGCTGAAATACACACAGTCGAACTCTGTCTGCTACGTGAAAGACGGTCAGGCCATCGGTATCGGAGCTGGTCAGCAGAGCCGTATCCACTGCACCCGTCTGGCAGGCAACAAGGCCGATATATGGTGGCTCCGTCAGCATCCGAAGGTGATGAACCTGCCTTTCGTGGACGGTATCCGTCGCGCTGATCGCGACAACACCATCGATGTATATATCTCTGAGGACGAGCACGACGACGTGTTGAGTGATGGTGCATGGCAGCAGTTCTTCAAGACCCAGCCAGAGGTACTGACGATGGAAGAGAAGAAAGCCTGGATTGCCCAGAACACGAAGGTGGCGCTTGGCTCTGATGCCTTCTTCCCCTTCGGTGACAATATTGAACGAGCCCATAAGAGTGGTGTGGAGTTCATCGCACAAGCGGGTGGTTCTGTCCGTGACGACCATGTTATCATGACCTGCGATAAATACGGCATCGCCATGGCGTTTACTGGCGTCAGACTGTTCCACCATTAATATTGTTTATAGTTTATAGTTTATGGTTTATAGATGATTACCTGGCAAGCCATTATGCGCGAGTCAAGAATCTGCCTATAGAACATATCATCTATAAACTATAAACGTTAAACTATAAACGAAAAAGAAAATGGACGATTTTCAGCATATTCTCGAAAACGGCATCAACTTCGGACGTGGAGGTGACAAGCCGAAGGACGACAAGAAGGTGAAGACCAAAGCCAAGAAGAAACAGTATATCACTGGTGCTCACGGCAGTGGTTCTGCACGACAGAAAGCCAAATACCGTGAACAGCGTGCCAACAGACACAAGAAATAAATAATGCGAGGGAGACCCCCTCGCATTATTTATGTTAGAAATTCAGTTCCCTACCCCTGTAGAACTCAAGCAGGGCTTGCTGATAGAGGTTCTCGTAACGAGCCTGAACGAGGTCGGACTCAGACTTCAGGTAGTTGTTTTTCGACTCGTTGAACTCCGTGATATTAGCCTTGCCATTCTCGTATTTGGCCTGCATCAGCTGGAAAGCATCCTTCGAACTCTGCACAGCCTCTGAAGAGCTTTTCTCCTTGGTCTGCGCGTTCAGGGCATTGTAATAAACCTGCTGAATCTCCTTATAGAGTGACTTCTTCGTGTTTTCAAGTTGCAACTGCTGGTTCTCCTGATCGATACGGGCACTGCGGATTTTGTTGCGCGTCTGGAAACGGTTGAAGATAGGCACATTGAGGTTCAGGCCGATATACTGTGAGAAGTTGTTCTTCAACTGGGTGCCGAAGGCATCGGAATTAAAGCCGGAAGTGGTGTAATAGTTCGTGCCGAGACCTCCACTCAGGGAGAGTGTCGGATAATGTCCTGCCTTTGCAATCTTAATGCTGTGCTCCGTGCCTTTGAGTTTCAACTCCTGAGAGAGAATCTCCGGCTTGATGCCAAGAGCCTCAGCGTAAATGGCATCTGGGGTGAGACCAGACGATACGGATATCCCGGAAATATCAGGACGGACGATGGAGAAGCCGTCGGGAGTGGGCAGTTCGAGAAGCTGCGTGAGGGTGAGGACAGCCAGGCGGGTATTGTTGTCTGCCTGGGTAGCAGTGAGCCGACTATTGGCCAGCGTGGCCTTCTGCTGTGAGAGTTCTGCCTCAGCAGCCTTGCCGTTATTGACAAAGGCCTGCAGGCGCTCTACCTGTGCAGAGTCAATCTCAATCTGACGATGTGCCACTTCAGCGATCTCCATATCGTAGAGGATCTGAACGTAGGCCTCAGCCACTTTCATACGAATATCATTCTTTGCCTTCTCCAAATCGGCAGTGGAAGCCTCAAGGTTCAGCTGATTCAACTTGATCTGATTGGGAATCTCAAAACCCGTGAAGAGCGGCACACTAGAACTGAGCGAGAAAGAGGTAGACGAGGTGTTGGTATTTGAATAGGTGTTCGCTGCCGTCAGACCACGTCCGAACGAGAAGTTCTGCCCTACGCTACCACCCAGATCCGGCAGACGGGAGTTCTTAGCTGTAGAGAGCTGAAGCTCATTCTGTCGGCACTGGTTCTGCTGCTGTTTGATGCTGATATTATGCTCTATGGCATAGTCGCAGCAGTCGCGCAAACTCCATTGCTTCTGTGCACTGGCACCTAAAGGTGAGAAGGTGAAGAGGTGAAAAAGTGAAACACTCATCACCATACCTTTTACCTTAAACAGACTTTTTATCGTATTCATAATCATTTTCACCTTTTTGATGTTTCACCTTTTAACCTATCACTTGTCTTCATCAGTTACAATCTCTGGACCACGAACTTTATCCTTCGCAGAGAGTCCCTTCTTAATCTCGATGTTCACACCATCAGAGAGACCTGTCTCAACATAAGTGCGATCATAGGTCTTGTTCTTGCCTTCACCTTTTATTATATATACGAAGGTGGAGTCGCCACTGAACTCGATGGCACTCTCAGGTACGGCGAGCACCTTATCAACCCTGGCCAGCACAATCTCGGCATTGGCACTATAGCCAGCACGGATCTTGCCACCCTCCGTGAGTTTCACAGCAGCCTTGATCTCAAACTGGTTGGTACCATTACTCTCCACAGCCTTTGGCGATACATACTCCAGGGCAGCATCAAACTTCAGATCCTGCAGGGCACCGATGGTAATCTTCATGTTCATGCCATTAACCAACTGTCCCACCTCTGTCTCATCGATGTTACCACGGAAAATCAGGTTGTTCATATTAGCTACCGAAGCGATTGTGGTACCCTCGTTCATGGTGTTAACCTGGATAACTGAGTAACCCACCTTTACAGGTATGTCGAGGATTACGCCACTGATGGTAGAGCGGATAAGTGTAGACGACGCCTTGGCATTAGCCT
>Ga0310786_10008442_pt1 | contig 13219 bp, 5 predicted proteins | sample AusTroGonzalo_MG_FD_203881 | JGI IMG/M metagenome (GOLD analysis project Ga0310786, IMG submission 203881) | Bovine rumen microbial communities from tropical cattle in Woodstock, Queensland, Australia - Gonzalo_03 (v2) (version 2) | ecosystem: Host-associated > Mammals > Digestive system >... | reverse complement strand
AAATGATATGGAAAGAATTGATTTAAACGGTAAAACCATACTTGTCACCGGTGCTGCAGGATTTATTGGCAGTAACTTGGTGAAACGCCTTTTTCAGGATATGAAGGATGGTACCATCGTGGGTATCGACAATATGAACGCCTACTACGATGTGAGTCTCAAGGAGTACAGATTAGACGTGTTGGGCAAAAGCGTCCCAGAAAGTATTACCTGGAAGTTCTTAAAAGGTGATATCGCAGATAAAGAAATGCTTGACGGCCTCTTTGAGGCGTATAAGTTCGATGTGGTCGTGAACTTGGCTGCCCAGGCTGGTGTACGTTACTCCATCGAGAATCCTGATGCGTATATCCAAAGTAACCTGATTGGATTCTACAATATTCTGGAAGCCTGTCGTCACTACCCTGTGGAGCATCTGGTTTATGCTTCCAGTTCAAGTGTGTATGGCGGTAACAAGAAAGTACCGTTTAGTACGGAGGATAGGGTGGACAACCCTGTTTCACTCTATGCCGCCACAAAGAAAAGCAATGAGTTGATGGCTCATTGCTATTCCAAATTGTATAATATCCCTTCGACGGGACTGCGTTTTTTTACGGTGTACGGTCCGGCAGGGAGACCGGATATGGCCTACTTCGGGTTTACGAATAAGTTGCTTCGTGGGGAGACCATTCAAATTTTCAACTATGGCAATTGTCGGAGGGACTTTACGTATGTGGATGATATCGTAGAAGGGGTGGTTCGTGTGATGCAAGGTGCACCAGAGAAGAAAGTAGGGGAGGACGGATTACCCGTGCCACCGTATGCAGTCTATAATATAGGCGGCGGTCAACCGGAGAACTTGCTGGATTTTGTGCAGATATTGCAAGAGGAACTGCTCCGTGCAGGGGTGTTGCCGCAAGATTATGATTTCGAGGCACACAAGAAACTGGTGCCGATGCAGCCGGGGGATGTTCCTACGACGTATGCGGATGCAGAAGCATTGGAACGTGACTTTGGGTTTACGCCGAAGATTACGTTGAGGGAAGGGTTGAGAGAATTTGCCCAATGGTACAATGATTACTATCAAAAAGTATTGAGATGATGAATCCCTTTGATAAGTTATTAAACTGGTATTTTACCAAGAACTCACTACCATATTGGTGTATCTTCCTGATTGACTGTCTGATTGTGATGTTCAGTGGAGTCATAACCTATTGGATATTCAACAATACAGAGATATTATATGAACATACGTTTCAGGTGTTGAACACAGTGCTGATATTTGCACTGCTGAGTATCCCAGGATTCAGAATCTTCCACACATATTCGGGATTTATGCGCTTCTCAAGTTTCGTAGACTTGATGCGTGTGGTCTATGGCAATCTGGTAAGTTTGGGATTGGCTTTGCTGGCTGATTATGGCATGGAATATTTGCCGGGAGATATGTTCGTGCATTTTAACACAACCAGTATTTTCCTACTATATATTTTCGCTACATTGCTGATGTGGGCATTGCGCATCTTTGTGAAGACGCTCTATGACGTGGCCTTTTCCAATACGACACGTGCCATTCGTGTCTTGATATATGGTGCCATGCAGGAGGGAGTCGGTTTGGCAAAGAATATCCGGAGTCAGCGACCCAGACGTTTTGTTGTGAAAGGTTTCATTACGCATTATAAAAAGGCGAAGCACCAGATGATTTTGGGTGAGAAGGTGTATTCGATTGATGATGATATAGAGTCTATTATCAGGAAAAATGATATTGACGGTGTATTGGTGTCTCCTTACCGTATCAAGGAATTCCGAAATAACCAAAAGATACAGGATATCATTATTAGTGCCGGTGCTAAGATATATATGGCGCAGGGTACTAAAGAGATGGATGATGAATATGTTGATCAGTTCGATACGAATGACAAGAACCTGCAACTGAAAGAGGTGTCGGTGGAGGAACTGCTGCCAAGACAAGAGATTCGCGTGGATATGAAATCGGTGGGTGAGTTGTTACAGGGTAAGCGTGTCTTGATTACAGGCTCGGCAGGAAGTATCGGCTCGGAACTGGTCAGGCAGATAGCGGTATACAAACCGGCGAAGATGATTCTGATAGACCAGGCGGAGACACCGCAGCACGATGTTCGTTTGATGATGGCCAAAGACTTCCCTGATATCAATGCGGAGGTGATTGTGACAAGTATTAGTCGCCAGCGCAGGATGGATGCCCTTTTCAATGCTTTGCGTCCGGACTATGTTTTCCATGCGGCAGCCTATAAGCATGTGCCGATGATGGAGGACAACCCTTCGGAGGCTGTCCTGAATAATATATATGGTACGAAGATTATTGCAGACCTCTCATTGAAATACGGGGTGAAGAAATTTGTGATGGTGTCAACCGACAAGGCTGTTAACCCGACGAACGTGATGGGTTGTTCGAAGCGTATCTGTGAGATATATGTCCAATCATTAGACAGGGCAATTAAGATAGAAAAACTGAATAGCAGAAAAGGTGAATCATGGAAGATTGAAAAACAGGATGATTCGGGGACACAGTTTGTGACTACACGATTTGGTAATGTGTTGGGATCAAATGGATCAGTAATTCCGCTGTTCCGTGAACAAATCAAGCATGGTGGTCCGGTGACAGTGACTGATGAGCGGATTGTGCGGTACTTTATGTTGATCCCAGAGGCTTGCAAACTGGTATTAGAAGCAGGCACTAAGGGTAACGGCGGTGAGATCTTTGTGTTCGACATGGGTAAGCCGGTGAAGATTGCTGACTTAGCAAAGCGTATGATCAAACTCTCCGGAGCCAAGAACATTGAGATTAAATATACGGGACTCCGTCCGGGTGAGAAACTGTATGAGGAGGTACTCAATGAACAGGAAGGCACGAAGCCGACGTTCCACGAGAAGATTCGCATTGCTGAGGTACGGGAATATGACTACGACCAGGTATCCAAGGACATTGATGAACTGATAGACATTTCCAGACAATATGATGATATGGCGACGGTACGGAAAATGAAAGAGATTGTACCGGAGTACAAATCGAATAATTCCATCTATGAGGAATTGGACAAAGATATACAGAACCCCGCCCAGTAAGCGGGGTTCTTTTATATTCCACAGAGGGAGGAAAAGGGGCAGGATTTGCATCTTGCCTTTTCTTCTGTCGGAATGAAAGGGACGCTGGGATTGAATAATTCTTCCACGAGGGTGTTGAGGTGCTCCATGAATTCCTCTTTGACCTCATTGATGTCGGTAATAGGGGTTTGGCCTAACAACAAGGTGGGGTCGTAGTTGTCGATTCCAGCATGCTGGATGAAGAGCAGGCATGGAGAAACAGGATCACCCGTCAATCCCTCTATGATGGAATAGAGGAAGGTTTGGAGATAGTAGTCGCTATGGTTCTTCAGATAGGAAGGATCAAAGATAGATGCGACATTGGGCAGAGGTTTTAGACGGCCACTGCCTGTTTTGTAGTCCACTACTCGGATGCGTTCCGAACCGTCTGGGAGGGTAATTTTGTCAATGCGGTCTATGATGCCACCAACATGGACCTTGGAAAGATGAGCACAGACCTTCTTTTCGAGGCCGAGAATAGTGAAGGGGGTGAGGCGGTGGTCAATCTCTAAGAGTTGACGGACATAGCGGATGATGACTTCACGGTTGATAATCTGGAGACCTGTCAGTGTGGGCATTTTAGCCATTGGGTCTTCAATATGGAAAAGTTCGAATTTGATGGCCTCGTCGACGGCCCGTTCAATGTCTACTTTGGTCTTCAGACACTCTTCAATGGCTTCCGCTGTAATGAGGGATGAATGGGGGGACATCATCTTTTGGTAGAGAATCTGGGCGGCCTTGTGGAAGATATTGCCAAAAAGACGGTTGTCAACGCGTTTGTCTTCATCCTCATATTCCTCAAGTTCCGCAATATAGTGGTAGAAGAACTGCAGGGGACAGCGGAGATAGAGTGCTAAGGCTGAGGGCGAAAGGGTACTGAGGGACTGCATGCGCTGTATGACGGCCTCGGTCTTGGTTATCGGACGTGGATGGTGGAGGACGGGTGTTTGGCCTGCCTGTAGGGTCTTGTAGGTGATGGGATAATGCCCTTCGACCATCATCTGCAACATGAACCGTGACATCTCTCCCGTCTTACCATCGGTCGTAGCATTGTTATAGACGAGGGTGACATCCTGAGCCCGCTGCAGGAGGCGGTGGAAATAGTTGGCATAGATGGATACTTTGTTGTCGATGGTAGTCAGACCATAGGCCTTGCGGAGACTGTGGGGGATGAAGGATGTGTCATTGATGCCTTTGGGGAGGTTTCCCTCATTACAGGAGAGCACCAGCACATGGTAAAAGTCTAGGTTACGGGTCTCAAGGACACCCATGATTTGCAGCCCTTCGAGTGGTTCTCCATGAAAGGGAATGGTGGTCGTGTTAACCAACTGGATTAGTAGGCGCTGGAGAGTCTGATTCGTTACCTGAAGATCGCCGCAGTCAATCAACTCCTGCAGACGGGTAAGTAGGGTGTACATGTGGAAGTGAGCCTCTATCTCCAATGGGTCTGTCTGACCTTTTGCGCTGGATTTTACTGTTTCCGCCAACTCAGGTATATCAAGTGTTAATTGTTGAAGAACGGTAGAGGCAATTGCAGTTTGGGAGAGAGGATAACCGGTAGTGATGTTGACTTTGGAAACTTCGGGGGGAAGACTGTGGATGACGGTTTGGAGCAGTGACTCATCGGCTAGGACAATAGCAGTCTTACTACCTGCGTTGATGCGATTGTGCTCCTTGAGCCAGGTGGATACGTAACGGGCTTGGATGTTGTTGGTGGAAGCGGAGACAAAGGTGATTTCCTTTGGGGGCTCCTTGTCTGTATCCTGAATGAGTTGAGCCTTCCCCTCTGATTCGAGATGACGGATGAGAGCCTGTTCTACAGGTTGGAGGAGGTTGAAGCCGACAAGGACGTAATCATTTGATAAGGAACTATGACTTTTTGAAAGAAAGGTTCCATTCTCTATGACAGAACGATAGAGTGAACCTTCGTAGGCCAGTCCCTGAGCCGTCAGTCGCTCATTGAAATCATGGTATATCCCACTGAGATGACTCCAAAGAGAGAGAAACCGTTGTTTGAGTTCCGTATTGTGGTCTTCGCTAAAGTTACTGAAGAACTTTCGAATAATATCTTTCTGTTGCTGAGTGAGGTATGTGAGATCGTCATATTCATGAACATCGCGCAGGTTTGCAAAAACCCTGTCGGCAGAAACGAGATGTTTGTCCACATCATCGAAGTCGGCAATGAGGAGTTGTCCCCATCCATAGAAATGGTCGAGTGAATCATTTATACCCGTGCATTTAACGAAACTTTTATGAAGGTCGCAAACCTGTTTGATGGGGTCGGCCACCTCTAAGTCGGAGAGGCTTCGGAAGAGGTCGCTGATGGTGGTATAGGTAGGTGTCTTGATGTGAAATCCAGACTGTCGGTTCAGTTCCTCACCCATAAACAAGGCGGTACGCTTGTTGGGAAAGACAACCGTGACCCGCGACAGGTCGGTGCCGTAGGTGTTGAGCAGTTGATGTGCGACGTTATTCAGGAAAGATGACATGGGAATTAGTTTTTTAGGAACTCTCGGCTGCTGTTGCTCTGTACGAACTCTACCTTATTTTGATAGGTCGATATTCTGATGGGGAGGAGTTCCGGTGTCTGTAGAAAAGGATTAGAAGAAGTGGTAAGTGAAGAAATGGAAAGCGGTACCTCTTTCTGCATACCATAGGTGAGAGTGAGTGTGGAGTTCTCATTATCGAGTCCTTTGATCATTGCGCCTGACAAGGTATCCGCAATGAGAGGAAGGATCTGTTCGATAAGGGTAGAACGGTTGTTTCTGGCATTGCGTTTGCCAAAGACATGGAGCGATTTGGAGGCCCGCGTAAAGGCCACATAGAGGAGGTTAAGATTGTCAACCACCGTTTGTAGATGCTCGTGGTAGTAAGCGGGTTCGTAGATGGTGCCGAGGAGTTGCTTGGCACTGTAGTCGATGGGGGCCAATGGCAGGGCATCGAATGGGGGCTCATGAGGTTGGCACCAGAGTATGTTGCCTTGTTTCTCAAGTTGCCAGTCGCAGAAGGGAATAAAAACGTAATCGAACTCCAATCCTTTAGACTTGTGGATGGAGATGAGTCGTATACCACTGATTACATCGCTTTGGATGGTCTTGCAGCAGAGGGTCTCGTCCCATTCGCGAAGGAAAGCAGCGATAGGTGCTGGATGTTCACTCAGATAGTCTGTGAGTCGATCGAAGAACGCACAGATATAGGCACTCTGACTTTCAAGACGTTCCAAACCGAAGATGGCAAAGAGGCGTTCCGTCAGTTCATAAAGCGGCATGGTGCGTAATTCCTTGAAAGACTGGATATAATCATTGGGGAGGAGGTCGTCAAAGGAATTCGTGCAAAGCAACAACTGTTCATCAGGTATTTCATTACCGAGCACCTGCCGTTGGTAGAGGGTGGTCACACAGACTTTGGTGAGACGGTCGTCAGGACGGGTGAGCAGGCGCATAGCCTGAATGAGTAGGCAGACGGCAGAAGAGGCATCTAACCTGAAGGCCTCGTCAGACACGATGTTCACCTCTGGAAAGACCTCCGTAAATCGCTGGGCAATCAGGGGAATATGAGCATTGGTACGCACCAAAATGGCAATCTGAGAAGGCTGGACCCCTTGTTGACAAAGGGTCTTGACACCCTCCACCAATTGCTGAAGAGTTTGTTCCTGATAGTTCTCCTGTGGCAGGAGACTGATGCTCACAAAACCCTCGTCAGGTCTTTCAATTGGTATCTGTTGTTCTACATCGGCATAAGCCTTCCGTAACTGTTCCGCCTCTGGCAACTCGTCTAAAGACAGATATTCCAGTTCTGCTGCCTGATGGAAGAAAGCGTTATTGAAAGCAATGATGCGTCGGTTGGAACGGTAATTCGTGTCTAGCGTCTGGATGTCCAATTGCTCATCAGGATGTGGGAATTGTGCCTCTATATCGTTGAGCAAACGCCAGTCGCCAGAGCGCCACCGGTAGATACTCTGTTTAACATCGCCTACAATCAGGTTGCCAGACTGTTGGTGGCTCATTGCCTCGGCCAAGAGTATCTTAAAGTTCTGCCACTGCACGGTGGAGGTATCTTGAAATTCGTCGATCATCACCTGTTCCAGTTGGGTACCGATTTTTTCGAAAATGAAAGGTGAGTCGCTGCCGTCAATGAGAGTATGGAGTAGGTGTTGTGTATCACTCAACAGGAAACGGTTGGCTTCTTCGTTGAGTTGGCGTACCTTCTGTTCGATGCTGCCCAAGAGACGGAGTTGGTTCAGATGGCGGAGTGTGAGGTCGGCTGATTGATAGAGGCGCCACTGTCTGGGGCGCTCCTCAATGGCATAATGGAGGATGTCGTTGAGGGTTGAGTCCACCAGATTGTGGATGGTCTCACGATTGGGGTGCGTCTTTTTGTACCATTTGGACGGGTCACCAAGGGCATCGGTAACGCGTTTGCCTACAATGCTCTCGTCAAAGAGCCCTTCCCGGAGTTTAAGGAAGAAGTTGCAGACGCCTGTACGTCCATAGGCGAAGTCCTCGACGGTCAGTTGTTCGGCATCGAGGGTGTCAAAGAAAGTCTCTGCGATTTCCTTCATACGTTCAAGAGCCTGTCGACGGATTTCCTTTAATTGGGTTGTATATCGTTCGAAGAACCCAGGTTCGGCCATCTTCTGTTGAATCTCAGCGCTGACCGCCTTGTACTTGTCTTTGAAGATGGTACGCCCAAACTGCTTGATTTGTCCGATGACGTTCCAACTCCTATCATCGGAAATATTGTCGAGGATATAACTCATGAGCCACTGGAGCATGATATCGGTGACTTTCAGGTCGTCAATCATTTGGTCGACTGCCAGTTCCTCTACCTCTGTATCATTGAGACCGATACGGAGGTTTGCCGTGAGGTCGAGTTCGCGGGCCAAGTTGCGTAGTACCCCCTGAAAGAAGGTGTCAATGGTCATCACGCGGAAGTCGCTGTAATTATAGGTGAGGTTATGGAGGGCCATTCCAGCCCTTTGGCGGACCACCTCCTCCGACAAACCTGTGCGCCTGCAGATGATCTTCTGGTAGGCCATAGAATCGGGGAGTCCTTTCCAGATACCATACAACTGACTGAGAATTCGTCTTTTCATTTCCTCTGTGGCCTTGTTCGTGAAGGTCACAGCGAGGATGTTCCTGAAGCACGAGGGATTCTCTACTACCAACCGGATATATTCAGTGGCGAGGGTGAACGTTTTTCCGCTCCCGGCGGATGCTTTATAAACAGTCAGTGGTTTTACCATCTTTTGAAAAGTTCTATGTCAAAGTCAATGCCTACCTCCTTGTATCTCCTGCCGTTGAAACCTGCGAAGACTGCGAAGGATACATAGCGGTTGGTGAAACTGTAGCCTAGTTCGTAATACGGTTTTGATCGTTCTACGATGGCTGTACTAAAATAGAAACGTTCCCTTTCGATATACTTGCCCAGATAGGGTACCCAACTGCCAACCATCATCGGAGAGTCGTAGGACAAATTGGCTCGGAGGTAATAGTTTGACTCGTTGTAAACACGACTCTGAAGCAGTTCGAAGTTACCGCTCCAATCGTCTTCCCAGCCTTCGGGCAGGTTGTTGTCACGGAAGTTGGAATAGTCGACGAAATAGTTCTGGTTTTTATGACTATAGAATCCCGCTCCCGCCCGCATATTCACTACCCGCAGGCCCGGGAGATTGAGTTTCCAGGAACCGTCGAACTCCCAACGTTCGTATTTGATGTCCGACTCATAAACCCCCGAGAGGCCTCTTTCCCAATCAATGGAGATCATCGGCCCTAGTTTCCATGGACGAATCTTCAAACCGATCTTCGGGGCAAAACTGCGGTATTCGATTGGCATTCCGTACTGGCGCATAAAATCTTTGTTGAGTGCTATACGCCGATGGTAGGTAATGCCAGACTCGAAATCGAGCCAGTCGAAGACCATGATATTATTAAAGACCCTCAGTTCATAGTCCATGAACTTGTCGATGTCCGTTTCATCGAGATTTAAGGAGTCGCCATGCTGGTGGTTGATGGCCTCTGCCACCTGACTGTTGGAGATACGGTTACCATTACCATAGACAATCTCCGCATAACCGTTACGTTTTGGATTATAGGTCATTCGCAGGGGCAGGGTAAAGTGGAACTCACGGAACTTGAAGTTGTAACCAAAGCGCGGGTTGAAGGTGAGGTATCGGTGCGGAGAGAAGGTGTAGCGCGTCTTGAGGTTGATCTTGTAGCGGAAACCACGCGTATCGCTCCAACTTAACTGGAGGGGATCAAGCAACGGAGACAGGCGGAATGACGCACGCTCCGACTCTGCTGCAATGGGAGTGACTAAGTTTTCACCGATGGTGTCCCAGAAGATTTTTTTCAATACGTTGGTTCTCTTGGGTGTGGTATCGACCTCTACTGTATCTGGCCGTTGGTGTCTCTGGTCATATTCCGCATAGATGCGTTTGTCCGTTTCAGAGAGTGGTACCACGCGTAGGGAGTCCATCATCTCGCGGTCGGAAATCTTGCCAAGTGTATCCGAGAGGGCATTGTTGCAGTTGAAATAACCTTCGATTACTGTTGAAATCCTGTTGCCAAAGAACTTGAATGTTGCAGCCGTGGTGCATCGTTTGGGAGTGGGAAGAGGCCAATTCTCGTCGCTCTGGTAGATTTCCGTACGGAAGGAGATCATGTCGAATTCACCGTTCATAACGGTACGGATGATATGTCCACTCTTCGTATCTACGATGGCATAGCCATTAATGAGTTGGGTGTTATAGAATTTCGGTCGGAAGTCCAGACGGGTGGTGCCATCGGGCAGGAGCGATTGTGTATACTTATAATGTTTGCGGTTATAACGACTGAAGGGCGATAGGACATGACCATCGTAAAGGGTGGGATCATAGACGTTGGGAATCATCAGGTCCTTCAGTGGGGGCATGGCCCTGCGATTGTGTCGGATGGTCCCTGAGAGTACCTGACTCTTGATGTCAATTTTATGGTGGTCGTAGTCATCATAAGACAACAGGCTGTATGATTCACGGATATACTCCCTTTCGTCCTTCGCCATCACATACATCGTGGGGATGAGCCAGAGGGTAGGGTTGCGGCGCTCTACATTGAACCGCGATTTCGCATAGACATTGTCCTCGATGCTGTCCGGACTGTTGGGGTGTGCCTCTTTGAAAGCATAGATACGCTGCAGAATCAGGGAGTCTTTTTTCTCCTTGCCTAAAACAATACTGGGCATACCCGTGAGTATGCCCAGCACTATATAGATTATCAGCGTCTTGCAATTCACAATTGCAAAGGTACGCATTAGTGAGTAAAAATCCAAATATTTTTGGAATTTTTCGAATGTGAGTACTTTCGGCGAAGCCAAAGGTACGCATATTTTTGTTTTATCCCAAATATTTCATGAGAATTTTTGCATTGCCGCTGTCGCGCAGTTTGGCAATGCTCTTTTCGCGGATTTGACGGACACGTTCGCGCGTGAGTCCCAGTTGGTCGCCAATTTCCTCAAGCCCCTTCTCATGACAGCCGATACCGAAGCACTCGCGGATGATGGTAATCTCGCGCTCCTTCAGAACCTTGTTGAGGACGGTGTTGAGTTCCATGGCCATCGACTCGTGATCGACCAGTTTGTCCGTGCGAGTCTCGTCGCCAGATGCCATTACATCGAGCATACAGTTATCCTCACCGTCCTGGAACGGGGCGTCAATACTGACATGGTGACCATCGGCCATCATGGACTGACCGATCTTTTCCTCATCGATATTGATGGCTTCACTCAGTTCTGACACACTCGGATGACGTTGGTTCTCCTGCTCGAACTTGTTAATCTCGTGATTAATCTTGTTGAGGGAGCCAACCTGATTGAGTGGAAGGCGTACGATACGGCTCTGTTCGGCAATGGCCTGGAGGATGCTCTGACGAATCCACCATACGGCATAGGAGATAAACTTAAATCCACGAGTCTCGTCAAACTTCTGAGCGGCCTTGATGAGTCCGATGTTACCCTCGTCGATGAGGTCGGTCAGGGTCAAACCCTGATGCTGGTATTGTTTGGCCACAGATACGACAAAGCGCAAGTTGGCAGTTACCAGTTTCTCCTTTGCTCTTTCCCCGTCGGGACCGCCTTTGCGGATCTTCTGTGCGAGTTCAATTTCCTCGTCGATAGAGATAAGAGGTGCACGACCAATCTCAACGAGGTATTTATCCAATGCCTCGCTTGAACGGTTTGTAATACTTTTCTGAATCTTAAGTTGTCTCATCCTTTTTTCCTAAAAACGTCTTTAACTGTTTGATTATCAAACTAATATCCTGAATTTTACCTGAAAGCGGATGCAAAGTTACTAAAAATATCAATACGTTGTTCAAATATTAACTTTTTTTAGTAGATATTGGCCTGTGATGCTATCTTGGCAGGCTGCTACCTGTTCGGGGGTTCCTGCACAGACCAGATTACCGCCACGGTCGCCACCGTCGGGTCCCAGGTCAATAATATGATCGGCACACTTGATGACCTCCATGTTGTGTTCAATGACCAAAATCGTGTGTCCCCTGTTGATGAGGGCGTCAAAAGTATTCAGGAGTTTTTGGATATCATGGAAATGAAGACCGGTCGTCGGTTCATCAAAGATGAAGAGTGTGGGTTCCTGTTTTTCCTGACCAATGAAATACGCCAGTTTTACACGTTGATTCTCACCGCCAGAGAGGGTGGAGGAGTTCTGGCCGAGTTTGATGTAGCCAAGGCCTACGTCTTCAAGGGTTTTAAGGCGGCGTATAATCGTGGTCTGTCCCTCGAAAAAGTTAATGGATTCGGAGATGGTCATATTGAGGACATCATCGATGTTCTTGTCCTTGTAGTGTACATCGAGGATATCGTGTTTGAAACGGTGGCCATGACAGGCTTCACACTCCAGCACCAGGTCGGCCATGAACTGCATCTCGACCGTAATGACACCAGCACCCTTACATTCCTCGCAGCGACCTCCCTCCGTATTGAAAGAGAAATACTGCGGAGTGAAGCCCATCTGTTGGGAAAGCGGTTGTTCGGCATAGAGGTCACGGATGGCATCGTAAGCCTTTACATACGTAGCAGGATTGGACCGGGTGGACTTACCTATCGGATTCTGGTCGACGAATTCCACCCGACTGATGGCATCAATGTCACCCTCGAGGGAAATGTATTCGCCAGGAAAATCACATACCTCTCCCAAACGGCGTTTCAGGGCAGGGTAGAGGATGCCCTTGATAAGACTCGACTTGCCTGAGCCAGAAACCCCTGTCACCACTGTCATTACATTCAGTGGAATCTGCACATCAATGCCCCTGAGGTTGTTCATACGGGCGCCTTTGATATCGATATGGCGGTTCCATGGACGACGACTTAAAGGGATTGGGATTTCATCATGATGGAGAAGATATTTCACCGTGTAACTATTGGGATACTTCTTCAGGGATGATTTGTTAATGTCACTTGCATCGCCGTCGAAGACGATTTCACCACCGAGACGACCAGCATCCGGGCCTACATCGATGAGATGATCTGCTGCGCGCATAATCTCCTCGTCATGCTCCACCACGACTACAGTGTTGCCCAGTGCCTGCAATTCCTTCAGCACATGAATGAGTCGTTCTGTGTCTCTGGAGTGCAGTCCGATACTCGGTTCATCAAGGATATACAAAGAACCAACAAGACTGCTTCCAAGACTGGTAGTGAGATTAATGCGTTGGCTCTCACCGCCTGAGAGCGTATTCGAGAGACGGTTGAGCGTGAGGTAGCCAAGTCCCACATCCAAAAGGAATTGCAGTCTGCTCCGTATCTCCGTCAGGAGTCGTTTTCCGATGGCTTCCTCCTGTTCTGTGAGTTCCAGTGTACGGAACCATTCTTGTAGTCGGACGACAGGCATCTGTACCAAGTCTGTGATACTTCTGCCACCAATCTTCACATAGTCCGCTTCAGGTTTGAGGCGTGTGCCATGACACTTGGGACAAGTTGTCTTTCCCCGATAGCGGGCCAGCATGACCCGGTATTGGATCTTGTATTGGTTTTCTTTGACCATCTCGAAGAATTGGTCGATGCATGGTCTCTCTTTCTTTCCCTTATCAGAGGGAAGTCCGTGCCAAAGCCAGTCCTTCTGTTGTTG
>Ga0310786_10008441_pt1 | contig 13220 bp, 13 predicted proteins | sample AusTroGonzalo_MG_FD_203881 | JGI IMG/M metagenome (GOLD analysis project Ga0310786, IMG submission 203881) | Bovine rumen microbial communities from tropical cattle in Woodstock, Queensland, Australia - Gonzalo_03 (v2) (version 2) | ecosystem: Host-associated > Mammals > Digestive system >... | reverse complement strand
CCGTTGTAGTATAGCGAAGGGGAGTGGCACATGCTGCACCACTCTCTGAAGCCTTTTTCCTTCAGTAGTTTCGCCGTCTCAAAACTTACATAATCTTCTGTAATCATAATCTCTAATCTCCGTTTCTTGGAAACATTTTACGCATCCGTGCAGGTATCTCCTCCGATTCACTGTTAAGAATCCGATTAATCGTCCTGCGGAAAAAATCCTTTCTTTTCTTACCGACATCGAATGCGTCAGTCGTATAACTGTTCGCCTCCCATATCCCATATGCCTTCTCAGCCGTTCCAACATCACAGTTGAACTCTTCGGCTATCTGCTCAATAGTCATAACCAATATATTCGTCGCAAGCCTCATCTAAAGCATCTGTGTACCACCCCATATGTGGGCACATTCCCTCGGTTCCGTCCTCGTCCCATTCTTCCTCTTCAATGGGGCCGACAAAGTGTTGGCAATCACAGCAACACCTTTCTTCACACATTTCTAAACCACCTATTCTCATTTCTAAACCAATAATTCTATTTCACTAAACTGCTTTGCCGTCCTCATAGCCTTTATCAACCCCTTCTTACCGCACTCTTCGTATAGTTCGCCAAAATCCTTATATCCTTCATAGACATATTCCTTTCCGTTAACCCGCAGATATTGCGGATTATTAACCGCATCAACCTTCAGACTGTCTGATTCGACGAACGGTATGTTCACCTTGTACTGTTCTCCGTCAATGGTGGGCTCCTCGTATGGAATATATCTTCCGTTAACCCCCTCTCCGAGGCGTATGTACTTAATCTTCCCGCTGAGCCGTCCCCTGTCAAGGAGCGAATATATCCTCTTAACTTCGTCTATCGTGGTATCACCGTCAAGACAGATGATAACATTGGCATTCGCTCTCTCCCTCAGTTTCGTGTACAACTCCATGTTCTTGTTCATCGTCTTACCCATAAGGGAAATGGAGTTGGGATAATAGATACAGTCAATCGCACCCTCTACGAGATATATGTCGGCATCCCATTGAATCTTGTCCTCGTGGAGGACAATCTTGTTCTTGTCGGCATCGCAGTTCTTGTACTTGTTCCTCTTGTCCTTGGAACGGTATGTCCTGCCGATAAAATAGTTCAAATCACCGCCAGCACTGTACGAAGGAAAGATAATCCTGTTCCTCCAAGTCCAATCATCCTCGTCCCAAGTTGTCCTTCCTATGTTATAATAGTCAATGATATCCTGGGTGATACGCCTCTTGTTCAGGTATTCCTTCAACTCCCTGTCACGGCAGGTTGACAAGTCTATCTTCGTGAATGTCTTCGGGAGGCGGAGGTACTGTTCCTCGAACATATCCCCGTTGTCCTTGAACATATCAAGGTTGTAATACTTGTTCTCCTTGAGGTCGTTGATTATCTGAAAGTATTCATCGCAGAGTGCCTTGCCTCCCCTGCTCCGTATGAGACGGGAAATAGGTCCAGCACTTCCACAGGACCAACAGTGGAACTTACCTATCGCAAACGAGATTTCAAGGTTGTATTTGTTGTCTACCCCACCTTTTTCGTCCGCACAGTACGGGCAGTTGAACTGATACTGAGTGCAACTCGCATCATATCCGCCCTGCTTGCTTTCTCCGAGGATGGTGGTGAGTATGTTATAAATCCTTTGCATACAATTCTTGCCACAAATATACAACATTTTTGCATTAAAACCAAAAATGCGACAGCCTAAGCCATCGCATTTTCAGAAAAATAAAAACAAAATGATAGGAAATTTACTCGCTTGCCATCGAGTTTAAAATAATCCGCAATCCACATCGTCATATGTGACTAGTTTCCCGTCAACATAGACATAGTTTTTCAAGCCTTCTTTCCTTACCCTTACTCCGTACCTCCAGTCGAAATCCATCTCCTCCGTCTCAAGCACGACTCCTTCAGGTGTTGATTTGGGCTTGTATTCAATAATCTTATATCCGTCCGCATCCGTTCCGACGAGATAGCGGTCATACGGTCTCGCTACATTAACAGGGAGTTCAGTTTCGACAATGGCACTGACAGGCAAAAGTTGTCCCGTTGGGATGGCGATTTGGTTCTCGCCGAAGTATTCAGTTATGGCATTTGCGGAATCGCCCGATTCGATAACAGAATACCTTGTCCAAGGGTCAAGCCTGTTAACCCCCTTCAAAAAATTATATGATTCTCTCTTACCTCTCCAAAACCTTACTATATGTTTTTCTGCCATGATGCTATGCCCTAATATACGATTTTATTATTCAATTACCAACTCATCATCCGTCTCCCAATATAAATAATCCATAATGTTGGAAACATTCGATTCAAGTGTACCAACACGGCCTTTTAAGTTCTCAATATCACCCGAAATATCCTGATTAGGAGATTCGAATGCCAACTTCGAAACCTCACCGTCTCCAGTAACGATATAAAGGCCGCTATAATAAGTCGCCGCCGAAGAAGTGTAATCGTCATTCTTGACATCAATAATCGTTCCGATGTTGCCCGATGTGGCGAGTTGCTGTGCGTCACTGTATGTATTGGCAGAAATAGAAGGCTTGAACGCCTGAGAGATTGCATCAACAGTATCAGCAGACGTGGCGTACTGTCTCAACGACTCAATAATCGCATAATGCACATATCCCGTCGTTGCGTAGTCGCCCGTAGCACCGCTACCTTCTCCTCCTCCGCCTATTCCCGTCAAGTCAATCCTGACAGGAGGTATCGTATTGTCGTTATAGAAGAGAACAAGGTACTTGGTCCCGCTGTCCGTCATTATTCCGCCAGCGGTTATGTATTTGTCTGTCTGCCATGCCGTAAGGATATCGGTAAGGTCTGCGGCAACACCTATCGGTTCTCCGTCATAAAGGAGTTCGATAGATGAATTTGAAGTGTTCGCACTGAGCGACAGTTTTCCGTCAAGGACTGACGGCTTCCTCGTCCAGTTGCTGTTCTTCGTACCGCCGACTAACCAATATTCATCTGGTACATTCTTGCCGTTAGCGTCAAGCGTGCAACCGCTCAACACCTTGACTGTCATTCCTACATACCTGTATTTAGAAGGAATGCCGTTGAGGTCAGACACCGTGTCAAGCGGTATCTGAAACGCATCAACGGGTCTCTTCCCTCCGTAGTAGAAGTTCACATCGACCTTTCTCGTCGAAAACTCGTCATTCAATAATGCAAGAAGTTCTTCACTCGTCATTGTTTAGTGTCTTTTTTGACTTTTATTCAATGGTAATGTATGCCACAGATGTCTCGTCGGTATCCATTACATAGTAGTTGTTCATCTGATAGCCGTAGGCATCGTATGTCAACCCGTCAATGGTTACGCTTCCGAAACTCTTCTCGTATGCCGTTCCAGCAATGTTAACCGATGCGGTGGTTCCGACCTTGAACACGGTAATCCTCTTCCTCTCAGGAACGAGAACGACAAGGGTGTACATATGTCCTGAAATCCACTCGTCATCGTCTCCCTCGAAGTCGTTGTACTCGTCATACCCGTTAGCCCTGAACACGATGTATTCTGGCATTGCGCTGTATGTGACTGAAGACATTGACGGTGATAGGGCACTGAAGTCAGGGTTGTTTCCCAAATCGCTGTCCATTATTGCACCGTAGATAACATTAGTAGCACCTACCTTCTCAATGTATGTACCATAAACGGTCACAGCACTTGAAGGCATAGGTGTTCCTTCGGCAACTGAACCGTCATCCCACTTGAACTCGAATATGCTCGTACCAACATCAATGCTTGCAGGTGTCTCAGGATAGACAATCTCGTCCTTGTAAAGCGTGTTGCCAGACTCAATCAATCCTGCTGCCGCCGCAGATGAAGCCCTTCTCATAAATGAAAGTTTGAAAGGCTTTGGCTCAATTGTAACCTCAACAGTCACAGTGGCTTCGTCAACCACCATATTGTCCGAATAAGGTTCTCCGTTCACAGTCCACTCAACCTCGTAGCCAGGGTCGTTAAGGTCGGCCTGAATCTCAGGGCTTGCGTTCTCAATGATGTCGGCTATGATATCTGAGATTGGCGTTCCGTACTCAATGGTGCTTCCGCTTGCCGTCTCGCCGCTAATCACTGGGGTAACCTCGGACTCCCTTGGGAGGATTACAGGAACGACTGTGACATCCTCGTCAGGCATAGTGTCGTTTTCCGTCAATGCAACTCCGTTCATCGTCCATCCGTCAAGGTAGTGGTATGGGTCAACTGTGATTGCACCGTCAAGTGCTTCGAGGATATTGTCGCCGTAGTTGAGGACTACATTGGTTCCGCCTGATACCGTCACCGTGTGCTGATTAGGCACAATCGCTGCGTCGTATGAAACATTCTGTGCAGGAACGGTAGCACCCTGAGGTATGTTCGTCTCAATGTGGTATCCTACGAGTTCGTTCGCATAGTTGGTTTCGATATAGTCAACAACCGCACTCTCAATGTCCGAGAGGTAGTCAAGGGTTAGAACGACTGGGCTCTTCCCTGAAATGTTAACCGTAACCTGATATGAGTTGATGGTTACATTGAGTTCCACATTGTGTGCAGGAACCGTAGTCACATCACCCGAATAGGTGTATCCTACAGGAATGAGGCTCGTAAGGTCGCTGCCGTAGTTAAGACTCTCGCTGTAAAGTACCTCGTTTCCGCACTTGATAACGACATCGTATGCGTTGATGCTCGTCTGACAGGTTGCACTTACATTGTAGTAAGGCATTGAGTATCCGATACCCATTTCATCAGTGTCAATGTTCAACTCAGGGTTGAACTCCCAATTGGTCGCCGAATAGCCTTCCTTCTCAAACGGAGGCCTCGTGCTGAGTGGATAACCATATGAATAGGTTTCGGCTGAACCGTTCTGAACGCCGTCAACATAATAGGTAAGGGTGTATGAATTGGTTGTCCTTGTCGTGTAGAAATTGACATTCCTTGCAGGCATCTTGTTGCCCGTTATCTGAGTGTCGGCACTCCACTGAGTGAATGAGTAGCCAGACTGAACGGGGATTGCCAGTGAAGGAATTGTCTGTCCGTACTTGACTGTGTATTCCGCAACGATTTCGTGGTCCATATCCTCTCCGAAATCAATGAGGTACTGAACGGTGTAAGGGTTTGCAGAAAGGACTGCCTTGAACACTATGTTGTTTGTATCAGGCATTGTCTCGTAGTAAGGTGTCCACCCGCAAATGGTGTAGCCTTCCTTCGAATCTGCGGCAGGATATACGATTGTGTCGCCGTACTCCGTCTGTGCCGTCTGAACCTGTCCGCTAATGTTGAACGAAATAGTGTATTGCTTCTTCGTGAAAGAACCGACAAATGTATAGTCATTCTTTACCGCCGCTGGAATTGCAGGCTCCCAACCGCTGAACTCATAACCCGTCTTTGAACTTGAAGGAATGTTAGGAACCTTGGTTCCCCAATTCACAACCTGCTCATATTCAGCAAGTTCCTCTCCGTCAACTTCGAACTTTACGGTGAACTTCTTAATTGTCGTAGTACCATAGAGCGTTAGGTTGCCCTCAGGCATGGTCGTCTGCTCGTCTCCGTTGGCATCAGCCCAACCGCTGAAATCGTATCCAGCCTTGTCAACAGTCACCTCAGGAATTGGAGCCCCCGCTTCGAGTTTGTATGTGCTACCATACTGTACGCCGTCAAGCATGTACTTAAGCACATAGGTTTTGGTAGCAGGCTCTTCTTCACCGCCACCGCCGCCTCCTCCGTTCACATTGACTGTCATCGGTTTCATATATTCTTCCACAGGAAGGTCGCATAGGTCGAGAATGTGTGCCCCCCAATGGTACATTGTCTCGTACCTGTTATCTTCTTCAAGGGTTACACCGCTTTCAGGGCGAATCGCCATCTCTCGTGGGTCGTTCAAATATGACATAACTTATTATATTTACTATATTATTCTCTGTGTCCCACAACCGAACACATTATTTTACCATAAATAGTGCCAGGTACGCAAAAAGCCACCGCAAAGCAGTGGCAAAAAAAGCACATAACACCGATTTTCTTAAACTTATTCTTCTTCTGTTATGGTCAATGACTTTCTATATTCTCTATCCCAGATTCCAGTGACATAGGATATATGGTACTTATCATCAACTTTCTCTATATCATAAGTCTGTATTAACGGGGTCTCAACACCATGATGATTGATGTTTATATACGCCAGCGCGCACACGAGCGAGTCGCAAGCGTCGTAGTTCTCCTTCTTTAGTTCTCCCTTTGCGTCGTAAACCCAGTCTATCTTGTCCTCACCATACATTTCGTTGACCATATTCATCATAACCATTTTCTTGTCAACATCGAACGGATACGAGCCGAAGAGGACAATGTTGTTGTTCTTCAGCGCACTCTTGATATGTTTTATCGGGTATTCCTCCCCCTTCTTGTTGAACTTTCTGACGGATACTAACTGCGGGAACGAATAGGTTCTCGCATCGTATGACGAAATGAAGTTAGGCACTATCCCTAATATGCGGTACACGCACTCCGCAATCATTCCGTTAAATCTCAAAAGGGTTGCTACGGTATTCGCATTGTTCGACGAAATCAACGGTTCCTCAATCACAACATCGGTAATCGGGAAAGCCGAAGATACTTCCTTGACGAACTCGTCCTCGAATATCTGCTTCCTGAGGAACAACGCCTCAATGCCCTTAATCTTCCTGGGAATCTTAGGGGTTTTATGACTCAGGTACAGAATTTCTGGTTTGTCCCCTCCGTCATCCTTCAACACACATACGCCTATGCAAGCGGTACTAACATCCAATCCAAGCACATACCTTGGGTACACCGATTCGAATATCGTTGGTTCTTGTTCTTTTGCCATTTTCGTAATATTTTTGTATTCTTTTACATAAAGTAAAAAAAGGGCGAGAATTGTAAATAAATTTTTTGAAGTAAAAACAATTTTTTGTATATTCATACCAAATTGACTTAATATGCCACATACGATTAAGATAGACGATAAGACATACGACAAATTGAAAGCGTATTGTGACTTGAACAATGTGTCGCCTCACGACATAGCGAGGTCGGCAATCGAAGTGTATCTCAATGACTTAATGTACGGTGACGCTCCGTTTATGAAGAAAGCGGAGCCTGAAAGCCAACAAAAACACGCTGAAAACTTGGATGATATCGGTTTGGCTTCCGTCGAAGCGATAAACCATGACGAGCAAGGAAATCTTGAAATTCATATGAAAAAACTCGATGGAGTTGACAGCGTTCAGGCGAAATATACGGTACACAACGACGGAACGGTTGAAATTGATAAAGGCGACAAAGAAGAAAAAAAACCACAACGCCCAACAAAAAGAAGATTATGAAGAAAATAGAAATAGGACAGAACGCTAAGGTTCTCATCAATTGGAACACGAGCCAACTGCTTACTACGGACGAGGAGGAGAAGAACATCATAACGGCGATGGCCAAGAAGTATGGTATTCCCGCCAAGAACATTCGTGTAAGCAAGAACTACATCGACCCTTCGCTCGGCGACGGCGTGCTTGCGGGTGAAATAGTTCAGAATGTGAACGACCCGAAGTTTATGCTCGAACTGATGAAACAGTACATTGAGGCGAAGAAAATCACGGACATTGATTTCGAGGATATTGTCAAGATTGACTCCGCCGTCAACGCCTGTATTGACTTCTCCGTTTACGACAAGGGCCGCAGGTATTCAATCAAGTGGGTAAAGTGGAGCAACTTTCTCTCCTACGGCCCAGACAACTTCTTCGACTTCACCAAACTGCACGGATTGGTGCTGTTGAACGGAATTCCCGCCAACAAGAGCGGTAAGTCAACATTCGCCTACGACCTGTTGCACTTCCTTCTTTTCGGCAAGACTAACACGAGCAAGGCTAAGACGCTCGGAGACTTGTTCAACAACTATCTTCCAGACGAGAAAAACCTGAGCGTGGAGGGCTGTATCAACATTGACGGTGACGATTATATCATCAGGAGAACCCTCACCCGTTCGGGGAAGAAGACGAAGACAGTGACGAACAAGGTTGAGTATTACAAGGTTGGTAAAGACGGAACCGAGGAACTTCTTCAGGACGAGAACCAACAGGGACAGACAAACACTCAGACAACGAAGATTATCAAGGACGCACTCGGCAACGAGAGCGACTTCGACCTTATCATCAGTGCAAACGCAAAGGACCTTGACAGCCTGATTTCCCTAACGGAAACGGAGAAGGGAAGACTGCTTTCAAGGTGGATTGGCTTGTCCATTATCGAAGACAAGGATGTTAAGGCGAGGGAGAAGTGGAACAAGGAAATCTCTGTCGGCAGGTACTGTGATATGTACAACAGGAACAAGTTGCAGGAGGAGATTGACGCTCTTGAGGCTGAGAACAACGAGTTGAAGGACATTATCGAAACCAACAAGAAGACTATCGAAGAGTGTCAGGGTAAGATTGACGAGTTCAACAAGAACAGGGACATCCTTCTCTCTTCCAAACAGGCTATTGACCCAAATCTCGTAAAGTTGGACATCGAAACCCTCACGGCTAAGATTGCAAAGATAGTTGAGGACGGAAAGGCGAAGAAACTTGAAATGGAGGATGTTGAGCGTCAGATAAAGGAAATCGGCGAGATTGACTATTCAGAGGACGCATACAAGGCTATGAAGAACGAGAGCGATTCCCTCATTTCAAAGATGGCTGACGCAAGGGCTGATATAAGGACGCTCCAAGAGAAGATTAAGAATCTCACCTCTTCTGAGTTCTGCCCTGTGTGCCACAAGAAGTTCGACGATGTTGACAACACCAAACTCATTGAGGACGCAAAGAATGACATTGACGAAACAACCAAGAAGGGTATCGCCTACAAGAACCGTAACGACGAACTCACCAAGGCTATGAACGATATCGCCGACAAGCGTGAGTTGTTCATCAAGAAGTCCAAACTCGAACTCCGTCTTGCGACTATCAATTCCGACATTACTTCACAGAGGCTTGAATACACCGAGAAGAGCAACCTCCTCAAGGATATCAAGAAGAACGAGGAGGCAATCAGGAAGAACAACGAGATTGACACCACCCTCAATGTAATCAACGAGAACATAAGGACTTACGATACGGTGAGGAGACAGAAGGAGAGCGAGAATTCCGACAACGACAAGTTGATTACGAAGAACAGTGAATCAATCTCTCTTAAGAAGAGTTATGTCGTTAAGATTGACGAGGAAATCAAGACAGAGAAGAACTGGAAACTCTACTTGCAGATGATTGGTAAGGACGGTATCAGCAAGATGGTTCTCAGGAACACCCTTCCTATTATCAACAATGAGTTGAACAGGCTCCTCTCGGATGTAGCCGACTTCTCCGTCGAAATCACTATGAACGACAAGAACGACATTGACTTCCTTATGCACAGGGACGGAATCACCACGAGGCTTGCAGCCGCTTCGGGACTTGAGAAAACTCAGGCTTCCCTCGCACTCCGTGTCGTGCTTGGTAAGATGTCAAGGCTTTCACGCCCTCCGTTCATCCTTCTTGACGAGGTTCTTGGCACTGTCGCTAAGGAAAATTACGACGATATGAAGAGATTGTACGATAAAATCGTTGCAGAATATGAATTCGTACTACATATATGCCACATAGACCTTGATTGGTATGACGGTAACATAGTGACGGTTACGAAGAAAGACAACATTTCAAGCATATCAGTCAATTAACATGAAAGCAAAGAGATTATATTTCAGCGAATGCCCGCTATGCGGTTCCTGTGAGCCAGGGCATAGCGTAAGAGTGATAAGACTGCTCAGTAGCGAAAAGAAGGGCAGATATTTTGTATATTGTAAGAACGCTCCGAAAGGACGCAGGTTCCAAACATTATACAAGTAAATAAGAGAGTAATATTATGTGTAATGTTAAAAAAGAAAAAGGTAGCAAATGATTTTGACAGAAGCGCACAGACATATTTTTCCGAAATAGGCAATTTCTCCCCACTTTCAAAGGACGAGGAAATGTCGCTGTGGGAAAAATATAAGAAGAACAACGACATTTCAGCGAGAGACAAAATAATTAATTCGAACCTTAAGTTCGTTGCGAGTGTGGCCAAGCCCTTCCAAGGGCTCGGCCTTTCGTATTCTGACCTCATTGCAGAAGGCAACCTCGGACTGATGAAGGCGATTGATAAGTTCGACTACGAAAAGGGGTACAAGACAATCAGTTACTCGGTTTGGTGGATTCGACAGGCAATACTTGAAGCCCTCCGTGAGAGAAACCTAATCAACGGCGACGAGTTCCCGAAGGATTATGAAAAAAGTGTTGAAAGTGAGGACGAAAACGAGTATAATGTAAGTGGCGACAAGCACGAAATGGAGGACGGCAACGCTATGGAGTACATTAAGAAGAACGAAATGAAATCCGCATTGTCAATCCTGATGGACTGCCTCACCGAGAGGGAACAGAATGTCCTTACATATTACTTCGGGCTTTCAGGCGACGATGAAATGACGCTTGAGGAAATTGGTAAGAAAATCGGACTCACCAAGGAAAGGGTAAGGCAGATAAAAGAGAAATCGCTGAAGAAATTGAGAGCCGAAGCGCTCAAAAATTCCATAACAGAAGATATTTATAATTGATTTAGACATAGTATTATGGCAAAGAAAGCAGAGACCGCCGCAAAGGTGGAAAAGAAGACAACCGAGAAGAAGGCGAAGGCAGTTAAGGCAGAAGTCAGGGACGAAACAGTTGCAACGCCAGTAGAGGAACAGATTGATATAACCATTAACAAAGAATCTGACGAAATTGAAATTAACAAAAAGGCATTTACTAATCCAACAGATTTTGTGATTCCACCAAGGGAAGAGCCTAAAACTGTTGAAGAGGCAATCAACGCCGTTGAAACCGACTTGGACTTCGACACTACCGAGGAGGAGAAGATTGAGGAGAAGATAGAGGCCGAGTTGGAGCCAATCAAGGAGATTGCACAGGAAGTCAAGGAGATTGAGGAAGGCAAGGAACGCCTCGAAGAGGCACTTGGTGCAACACCTGAGAAGTCCGAAGAACTCATTAAGGAGGAACTTAAGAAAGCCGAAGAGGTGAAGGAAAAGATTGAGAAAATAATCAGCAAGCCGAGGGTGAACAACAGCAATGTCACCTCTTGGTGGAACGGAATGGGATACGATTTTTAATTATGGGAAAGTACAAGACAGACGAAGAAATTACGAGGGATATGCTTGACACTATCAGGAGAATCAATGAAAGTGCCGAAAGGAAGCCCCAGAAACAACTTCTCAGGGAGGAAACCGAGAAGGCCAATAACGCTATCGCTATCACCGATGACCCAAGGTTTGGACAGAATGTTCTTACGAACCAAATCCAGGCCTTCCGTACTTCCGTTGAGGGCGGTGCGCAGTTCTCTAAGCCTGAGGACGAGGATGTCGCATCTTCTCCTCTCATCTACCTCCCTAACGATGGGAACCTCATTTTCAGCGGGGTTATCCCTTGCCTAAACAACTTGAAATTTCAGTTTGTCTTGAAAACAAGCACTGGAAACGGCTGTTTCACTTGGTGTGACGGACTTATCCTCACTAAAGAGAACATGCAGATTCTCAACAAGTTATATGGGTATTATTTAAATTGGCGTGACTCTTGGGTTATGGAAAGTTCTGACCTTGAAGCACTTGCGAATAGTTTAAAGGAAAACCAATAGTTCAAATGACATATTCCAAATGAATGAAATCCACCTTTTTAGGTGGATTTTTTTGTTATAGGTATGATATTTATATATGAATAAGCATGTGGTATTTCAATGAAGAAAACTATTATAATAAATGAGTCCACTTTTAAGCGTCTCCTAACTGAGCAAATCATCGAAGAAGGTGATTTGACGAAGAGCGATGTGGAAGATATCGTGAAGAAGACGGTTAAGAACGACAGGGAACTCAACAAGGATATTGAAAAGAAAGTCAAGGCACTTGTTGCTGCTTCTGTAAATACCCTACTCAAGACATTATGGCAGCGTAGAAACTTCTACGAAGACGAGATAAAGAAGTAAGTATGGCAAAACACGATGAAATGACCCGCTACGCCTTCATTTCGCATATGGAGGACTATATGAAGAAACTTCTCACTGACCCGTTCAAGGCTGACACTGACGAGTTTCTTAAGGGGCATGGCATTGACGGGCCAAAGGCGTTGAAAATTCTCACGGCTAAGTCCGACCCTAACGACGAGAATTCGTCAATCGTGATAAAGAAAACCGCTATCAAGGATAACGGGTTCGACGAGGACGGCAACAGGCAGCAGGACACCTTCACGGTAAAGTACAAGATTCCGAGGAAGGACTATACGAAGAAGATGAGGAATCTATACATTTCGCTCTTTGAAAGACACTTGACGGACAACCCAATGCTCGAAGAGGGTGCTTGGGGATATGGAATACTTGACAACGATTCCGCACTTGACTACCAATCAGAGACAACCAAGGCATATATCCTGAAGGTTATGAAGGATATAAAGATGTGTGCCGACTCCCAATCGAAGTGGGCGAAGGTTGGCGTGCTTGTTGACTTCTTGAAAAAGTACAAGAGCGACGAATTGCAGGTAACCGACGAGTACAGCATTGCCGTTGACTTCGCCAAGGAAACCCTCAGGAGCCTGTATAACGACGAACAGTTCATAGCCTCTTGGGACGATGAGAACAAGATTAAGTCCTCGCTAAAGAAAGCGTTCAACGATGTGTCGCTCCTTAGGTACAACGAGGATATTATGATTTCCGACAAGGACGACCAATACTTCGACAGGGGACAGGTCGTGCAAAGCGGTCCAGTCCGTGGCGACGGAAGGCTTATGGAGGAAGAAGGCGGAGACGGTGCTACGACAGCCGACGCTTCGGGACAGTTCGACGCACCCGCATTGGGCGGAAATGTAGTCAGAAGGAAGACAATGTACATCACTCAGGAGCAGGCTAAATACATTGGAAAGATGCTCAACGAGGAAGACGGCGGCGGTATGGAAGGAATGGGCGGCGCAACTACCACTCAGACTGCGGGCGACTATCAGTACACGGTTCCTTTCGGACCTGATAAAAAGAAAAAGAACGACGATTTCTACGGCGAAGCAAACGACCACAAGAACATTATGGCTAAGAGTTGGCAGGGTAGTGTGAAAGAGGAGAAGTCTGACATTCATATAAAGAAAAGCCACGAGGGACGACTGACAAAATTAAAGGAAAAGGGAAAAACAGAAAGCGAACTATACAACGACGG
>Ga0310786_10008440_pt1 | contig 13220 bp, 10 predicted proteins | sample AusTroGonzalo_MG_FD_203881 | JGI IMG/M metagenome (GOLD analysis project Ga0310786, IMG submission 203881) | Bovine rumen microbial communities from tropical cattle in Woodstock, Queensland, Australia - Gonzalo_03 (v2) (version 2) | ecosystem: Host-associated > Mammals > Digestive system >... | reverse complement strand
GAATGCCGGTACCCGTCAGTTGAAGGACTTCGGACGCGGTGTTGGTTTCAGTGCCTCAGGCAGTACGGGACTTGCCCTCAACGAACAGGACAAACAACACGCTCGTGATATCGTGCAGAAGGCACTCTCAAAGCAGTTCTCGCCGGAGTTTCTGAACCGCTTGGATGAGATTATCACCTTCGACCAGCTCGACCTCGATGCCATCAAACGTATCATCGATGTGGAACTGAAAGAACTCTACCAGCGCATCGAACAGATTGGCTATAAGATTGACCTCTCTGATGAAGCCAAGGAGTTTGTGGCAACGAAGGGCTATGATGTGCAGTTCGGTGCCCGTCCGCTAAAACGCGCTATTCAGAACTATATCGAAGATGGCATCAGTGATCTGATTGTGAACGGTGGATTGCCATTAGGCTCCATCATCCACATCACACTACATGAAAATAAAAATGAGTTAGCATTCAGCTAACTCATTTTTTATTCACCTTTTCACTCTTTCACCTTTTTCTAAAGCCCCTCGCATTCTTTCAACCACAGACTATACGAGGCATCGCTCGGCATACGCCAGTCGCCTCGTGGTGAGAGACTCACGCTACCCACCTTCGGACCGTCAGGCATACAACTGCGCTTGAACTGCTGGGTGAAGAATCTGCGACAGAACACCGTAAGCCATTTCTTAATGGTCTCTTCGTCATACAGCGGTCCCCTGCCTTCTACAGGTGACGGCTCACAGAAGGCTTTCTTCGCCAACATGAAGATCTTCGACGGTGAGAAACCATAGCGCAGGAAATAATAGATGAAGAAGTCGTGCAGTTCGTAGGGACCTACAAGGTCTTCAGTCTTCTGTTTGATCAGTCCGTTCTCGTCGGCAGGTATCAGCTCAGGCGATATGGGTGTATCCACAATGTCAAGCAGTGTCTCTGTGGCCATCTCACCTGCAACATAACTCACCAGATGACGGATGAGGGTCTTCGGAACACCGGCATTCACACCGTACATCGACATGTGATCACCATTGTAGGTAGCCCAGCCAAGAGCCAGTTCCGAGAGATCACCAGTACCCACGACGATGGCATTCTCCTTGTTTGCCACATCCATCAGGATTTGCGTTCTCTCACGGGCCTGGGCATTCTCGTATGTAATGTCGTGAACGTTTGGGTTATGGCCTATATCCTCAAAATGCTGGGTGACAGCCTTGGCAATGCTTATCTCACGGATGGTGACACCAAGAGTCTGCATCAGTTTCACAGCGTTGTTGTGCGTGCGGTCAGTCGTACCGAAGCCCGGCATCGTGACGCCGATGATTCCCTTACGGTCGATACCGAGTTTGTCGAAAGCCTTCACGGTAACCAGTAAGGCCAACGTCGAGTCCAGTCCACCGCTAATACCGATGACCGCCTTCTGGGCATTGATATGATAGAGTCGTTTCGAGAGACCTGCCACTTGGATATTCAAAATCTCCTCACAGCTGTCTGACATATTCTCACTCTTAGGAATAAACGGATGGGGATCGATTTCGCGCAACAATTCAAACTCCTTCGGAGCCACTGCCTTGCACACGATCTCACAGGCATGTGAATGACGTTGGGCATTGATAAACGTTGTGTTCACACGTCGCTCTGCCCGCAGCTTCTCGACATCTATCTGACTCACCTGCAACTGTGGCTGGAAGGAGAAGCGTGAGCCCTCCAAGATTAAATGACCATTCTCGAAGATCAGTGCGTTACCGCCATATACGGTATCCTGCGTCGACTCTCCGAAACCACAGCTGGCATAGACATAACCACTGATTGTGCGGGCACTCTGCTGGGCGAGCAGCGATTTCAGATAGGCATGTTTGCCGATCAGTTCATCACTGGCCGAGAGGTTTAGAATGATGTCAGCACCCGCCAGTGCCAGGTTATTGCTGGGCGGAATGGGAGCCCACACGTCCTCACAGATCTCTGTACCAAACTTCACACCGTCGGCTGTCACGAATATCTGTGCTTCCGGAGTGATGTGAACAGGACTTCCAGCGAAGTTGATGTCTGTCGGATTCAGGTCCTGGGCAGAGGCAAACCAACGTTTCTCGTAGAACTCACCATAGTTGGGCAGATAGGTCTTCGGTACGATACCCAGCAACGAACCACCCTGTATGACGGCAGCACAGTTGTAGAGCAAGCCATTGATCACCACGGGCAGACCTACTACTGTTATGATGTCGAGTTTGCGGGTGAAGTCGAGCAACACCATCACACCCTGTTCCACGCGGTCGATCAACGCCTGTTGCTTAAACAGATCCTGACAGGAGTAACCCGTCAGACACAGTTCTGGCATCACCATGATCTCCACGCCACGCCCTTCGGCCTGGGCAATCAGACTCTCAATCTGTTGTACGTTGTACTCTACGTCGGCCACTTTCACTGCAGGCACTGCAGAAGCAACCTTTACAAATCCGTATTTCATACCTTTATCTTTTGTACGTCGTTTTCGATCAGTGTATAAATCAGCGCAGGCTGTTCGAAGAAGTCGTTCTCTCGGAAAGCATGCAGTTTATAGAACTTCACCGTATCCACGTTCAATTGCGCGTTTACTGTGGGTTTCTGCAGGAATGTCTTTTCGCGCTTATAGGCGATCATCTGTACGCAGCAGTGCTCTAGTCCATTCAGGTCCTCACGGCCGAATTCCTCGACAAACTCCTTCGTATTCGGCTCCAGCTCTCCCTCTGCACGCACCGTCCAGGAATTGTTCTCGCCAGTCATATAGACATAGCGCAGGTAGTAGTTCGAGTCGTTAATGAGATAGCTCTCGAAACGCGTCTGCGTGAGTTCCTTCATATCCATCGGCACAAAGGCGAGATAGGCACTCAGGCGGTCCCCACCCTTGCGCTCCATGGGTTTTGCCTTGAAGGTGATGGGCTTATCTTCTGGCTCGGGTTCCTCGTCAGAATCTTTTGTCTGACTCTGTTTGGCCTTGGTGTTCTGACTCTTCACCTCTACCATATGTCCCGTGCCATAATCTTCATCACCCACCACTACGACTTCCGTCATGAGCATGGGCACCTGAAAACCGTCCTCGTCCTCAACGAGCACAATATTTTTTCCTTGGAATCCGGCCACACGGCCTCCTCCAATTTCGTTCAGAAATCTTACACGATCACCAATTCTCATCTCTTAATGGTTCTATTCTGGGGGCAAAGGTAAATAAAAATGCCCGAACCACCAAAGATTCGGGCAATTTTCTTACAAATGACGATTCTGTTCCTCAATCGAGTCCAAAGAGCAGCTTAAGGCCGCCATCAACTCCTGAGAAGCCCATGAAAGCAAGACTCAGCAGTCCTGCGGAGAGCATCACAATAGCCATGCCCTGCATGCCCTTGGGAATCTTGACGAGTTCAAGCTGTTCGCGCATACCGGCAAAGACTGTCAGAGCCACACCGAAGCCAATGGCCGTGGAGAAAGCATAGACGACGCTCTGGAGCAGCGAGAAGTCTTTCTGGATAACGAGGATGGCCACACCGAGCACAGCACAGTTGGTTGTGATCAGCGGCAGGAAAATGCCGAGGGCCTGATAAAGAGCAGGCGACACCTTCTTGAGCACAATCTCCACCATCTGTACCAGTGAGGCGATGACGAGGATGAAGGCGATGGTCTGCAGGTATTGCAGGCCGAAGGCATCGAGCACGTATTTCTGTACCAGCCAGGTGACGATGGTAGCAAGCGTCAGTACAAAGGCGACTGCAGCCGACATGCCCAGCGAGGTGTCAATCTTCTTCGATACGCCGAGGAACGGACAGATGCCGAGGAACTGTGACAACACGATGTTGTTCACGAAAATGGCGCTAATGAAAATCAAAATATATTCCATAATATATCATTTTTGACCACGAAATTCACAAATATCACGAATTGCTGCGCAGTTTATTCACGATGGCGATGAGGAAGCCAAGGGTGATGAAAGCACCTGGAGGCAGGACGAAGAGCAGGATGTTGTAGGTCTCGGGCAACAGGGTGAATCCAAAGACGGAACCAGAGCCCAACAGTTCGCGACATACACCCAGAAGGGTCAGTCCGAGGGTGAAACCAAGACCAATGCCGATGCCATCGAAGAGAGAGGCCAAGGGTGACTGTTTAGAGGCGAAACCCTCTGCACGGCCTAGGATGATACAGTTCACCACTATCAGTGGAATGAACAGTCCGAGAGCTGCGTCGATATCAGGCAGAAAAGCCTTGATGACCAACTGGAGAATAGTCACGAAGGCAGCTATCACAACGATAAACACAGGGATTCGCACCTTGTCGGGCGTGACCGATTTCAGACACGAAATCACGACATTGGTGCAGATAAGCACTGCCATCGTGGCGAGGCCCATTGACATACCATTGATGGCAGAGGTGGTCGTGGCCAGCGTGGGACACATACCCAGCATCAGGACAAACGTGGGGTTCTCCTTAACGATGCCGTTTTTGATAATCTGTATTGCATTCATAATTTAATCCTCCTTTATTTGTGCTGTGGCTCCCGTCTCTGCGTCGGCAGCGGGTGCGGCCTTATAAGCGTTATAAGCATTGTTTACTGCGAGCAGGAAAGCACGAGAGGTGATTGTAGAGGCCGTGATGGCATCCACCTGACCGCCGTCCTTTGAGACGGTGAGAGGCTCTGACGGTGTCTTGCCGATGATGTCACCCTTCTCACCCTTCTGGAACCACTTGTCAGCTTTAGCGCCGAGTCCCGGTGTCTCAGCATGTTCAAGCAGGGTATAACCAAGTATCTTTCCTTCAGCATCAAAGCCCACGAGCACTTTCAGATCACCACCGAAACCACCCGTAACACTCTCCACGGCTGCACCGAGATCCTGTCCCTGAGCGTCCTGCGTCTGATAGATGATATAGATGAGTTCCTTTCCCTTGGCATCGTTCTGCCGCACGGTGTCAGTCTGAGTCACCTTCAGGTCAGAGACACACATCACCGTCTTGATACCGTCAGCCAGCGCCTTGGTCTTCTGTTCGGCGATAGGGCCTTCAGTGAGGTGGTTCACATAGGCGAGGATGCCGCCCATGACAACAGCCACTCCTGTGAGCACCAAGACCATGTTTGTCAAAGATGATTCTAATTTCTTCATTTTGCAACCTCCCCAAATCTTGTTGGTTTCACATAATTGTTAATGAGTGGCGTGAACGCATTCATGATAAGAATGGCGAACGACATACCCTCGGGATAGGCACCCCAGTTACGGATGACGATTGTCAGGAAACCGATGGCCACACCGTAGATAATCTGTCCCTTTGGTGTCATCGGCGAGGTGACGTAGTCTGTAGCCATGAAGATTGCACCCAGCATGATACCACCAGTCAGAAGTACAGACAGAGGATCTGGATAGATGGGGGAAGCCAGATGGAGTAGACCAGAGAAAACGAAGGCAGTTCCAAGGATGGAAACGGGGATGTGCCAGGTGATAATCTTCTCGTAAAGCATGAATGCCAGACCAAAGAGAAGAGCCAAGGCACAGATCTCACCCATCGCTCCAGCACCACCTGAATGATTGCCTAAGAACAGATCGAACGATGAAGGCAGTTGCTCTAATACGGAGGCATCACCACTCCTGATAGCCCAATTGATAACTGAAAGAGGAGTGGCACCTGTCTCTGCATCAAGATAGGTGTCCCATTGTCCAATCTTCGGCCATGTGGTCATCTGGGCAGGGAAAGCCACAAGCAAAGCGGCACGACCCACGAGAGCGGGATTAAAGATGTTGTTGCCGAGTCCTCCAAACGTCATCTTTGCAACACCAATGGCGAAGAGTGCACCAATGAGGATAATCCAGATGGGGAGGTTGGAAGGCAGGTTAAAAGCCAGAAGCAGACCTGTAATCACGGCTGATCCGTCTAACAAGGTGTTCTCCTTCTTCTTTAGGATATATTTGCAGATAGCCCACTCAAAGAAACAGCAGGCAGCCACACTCGTTGCCGTTACAATGACAGAACCCAAACCGAAAAAGAAGAACGAAGCAAGCATGGCTGGCATCAGGGCGATGATCACACCATACATATTACGCTCTACCGATTGGCGTCCATGGGCATGTGGCGAAAGTGATACAATTAATTTACTCATATTATTGAAGTTAAAGGGACTATTCTTACTTAGCAGTTCTTGATCTGATAATTCCCATGACAGTGCTCTTTCCTTGACGGATGTTGTCGAGCAACGGACGATGGGCAGGACAAGTAAACTGGCACGAGCCACACTCGATACAGTTGACGATGTCTTCACGCTCTGCACGCTCCCAGTTCTTCACCTCAGAGAGTTTGGCCAGCAGATAAGGCTCGAGTCCCATCGGACAGACCCATACACACTTGGCACAACGGATACAGGGCTGTGGCTCCTTGCGACGAGCTTCGTCGCCAGAGATGATGGTTACAGAGTTGGTACCCTTACAGATGGGCACCTCCACACTTGTAAGAGCTTTACCCATCATCGGACCACCAGCCAGCAGTTTGTTGTCGCCCTCAGGCATTCCACCACAGGCATCAATGAGATCCTTCATCGGCGTTCCCATACGGACGAGGAAGTTGCCTGGATTCTGGAGGTTCTTACCTGTCACGGTGGTGTAGCGCTCGAATAGCGGCTTATGCTTCATCACAGCCTCGTAGACAGCATAGGCCGTTCCTACGTTCTGCACGATAGCACCCACATTCACGGGGATAGCAGGAGGTGCAGGCACCTGACGCTGGATAACTGCATCGACAAGTTGTTTCTCACCACCTTGCGGATAACGCTGCTTCAGAGGAACCACAGATACATTGAAAACAGAAGATTGAGAATTGAACTTTTCTTCAACTTTCTTCATGAGCAGTTCGATGGCAGCAGGTTTGTTGGTTTCGATGCCGATATATCCCGTGGTCACCTTTGCGGCCATCATCAACAACTCCAGTCCTACGAGGATCTCATCGGCCTTCTCCATCATCAGACGGTAGTCGGCTGTGATATAAGGCTCGCACTCCACGGCGTTGATAATCACGCACTCAGCCTTAGCCGTTGGCGGAGGTGTGAGTTTGATAAACGTGGGGAAACAGGCACCACCCATACCAACGACACCAGCATCCTTAATACGAGTGACTATCTCCTCGGGTGTCAGTTCGGGATGCGACTCGACGGTTTCCAACTTATCGGAACGATCGATGGTCTCTTCCCACTCATCGCCCTCGACACTGATAATAATCACTGGTTTACGATAACCCGTGGCATCAATGGCGGTATCAATCTTGAGTACCGAACCACTAACGGACGAAAAGATCGGAGCCGACACAAATCCACCTGCCTCGGCAATCAGCGTACCAACCTTCACTCTGTCACCTTTCTGGACGACGGGTTTGGCCGGGGCACCGATATGCTGACTCAACGGGAAGATGGCCTGCTTAGGCAGTGCTGCCACCTTCGTAGCTACCTCATGGGTAAGTTTGTTCTCATCGGGGTGGATACCACCTATACTAAATGTCTTGATATTCATACGGTTTCCTCCTTTTTTGAGCTATTCACGGCAACGATGGCCGGAAAATTCACAGCAATGATGGCGTGCGTAGGACAAGCCCTCTCGCACTTACGACACAGACGGCACTTGTCAGGATCGATGTAAGAAAGATTTGACTCGACGGTAATAGCACCGAACGGACACTCCTTCTCACACTTACCACAGCCAATACAGCTCACCTTACAGGCCTTCATCGATACAGCACCCTTGTCCTTGTTGACACAGGAGACATACACTCTCCTACTCTTCGGACCTTTCTTGCGCAATTCGATGATGTTACGCGGACAAGCCTTAGTACAGGCTCCACAAGAAGTACATTTCTCCTCGTCGACTTCAGGGATGCCCGTCTCTGGATTGATTCGGATGGCATCAAACTGACAAGCCTCCACACAGTCACCACAACCCAGACAGCCAAAGCCACAAGCCGTCTCACCGGCTCCACAGGCATTCATCGCCGCACAAGTGCGCAGACCAGCATACTCGGCAATCTTCTGTCGATACTCACAGGTGCCGTTACATCTTACGACGGCCACCTTCGGCTCACCATTGGCAATGGCCATTCCAAGCAGATCGGCCACCTTGCCCATCACATCGGCACCACCCACAGGACAGTTCAGTCCTTCGATGGATCCGGCATCAGCCCCTTTGACGAGCGCATCGGCCATACCGCCGCAGCCTGCAAAGCCACATCCGCCACAATTGGCACCAGGCAGCAGCTCGCTGACCTGTGCGATGCGGGGATCCTCATAAACAGCAAACTTCTTGGAGGCGGCAAACAGCACGACAGCGGCTATCAGTCCGATGGCTCCCAAGACAATCACTGCAATTAAGATGAAATTCATAAATGCTTATTTATTTAGTTTGTATTCTTTTCTTCTATCTGGAAAGAGATGCTGCGCTGGATACTGTCGCGCCGCAACCAAAGCAGGAAATAATAGGGCAGCAACGAACCTAAGGCTGCCAAGGCTGCCACACCTTCATTCTTTGTCAGTAACAAAACCACAACCAGTACGCCTACGACCAACAGAAACGGCATCACGAAACCCAGTACCAGTGCCTTACGGGCAACACCCATCGAGGCTGTCACGATGACCTCCTGCCCCATCGAGTATTTGGTTGTGTTACAACCATAGACATCCACAATCTTCTCCTTCGCCTCTGCCGCATGACAATAGCCTGATACCTTACAGGCGGCACAGGCTGACGTCTGGAGAATGCGCACGCTGACACACCCTTCGGAGACGGTCTCAACTATTCCTGAATGACTGATTTGCGCTTGCACCTTGCAAAGGTACGAAAATTATAGATATCTGTTGTCTTTTATTAAGGATTTTTTGAAAAAGAGTCGTAAACAATTGACATTAGCCCTCTACTCCTCTTGGCTCGAACGAAGCAAAAACTTACGCGAGTCATCGATCTCATAGATCTCTTCCAACCGTGCCTTATAACCTTTTTTCGAGTAGTCCATCAGACGGATCATATAGTCGCTGGTGATGGAGAAATACTGTAGGAACTCCTCTTGGTTGATCTCCGTATACTCCTCTGGCTCCCGTTCGTCGACAGAGAACAGGCAGAGCTTATCCACAGGGAAATAGTCGTCGTCGAGCGAATACAACCACAAAGAATACTCACCGTCGGTCTCGTCGGCAGCAATAATGATGAGCCTGGCGCCAATGGTCTCAGGCAAGGAGATAGCTTTCGGATGACGACAATCCACGATATTCATATAGGACACGACTTCGTCGGGCATGGGCTTATACGAGGGCAGCAGACGTATATAGTCCTCGTTGTAACTCAGAGGCAAGGGTTGGATCTCCAGACTGTCGTAGAAAAGCTTCAACACATTGTCCGACGACTCCAGGTCAATACCCTGTAGTGCCAGTTTCTCCTTCATCTCAACGGCTTTCACACTGTCAAGCTTCTGCTGCAGCTCCTCGGGTGACATCCTTCTGCCACCGCAGGCCGTCACCAACAGCACGGCCATCATCAGTCCGACAATCTGTCTCATGGCTTTATGGGGTTTAAAGAGATACTTTTTTCTTCACAGCCTTGCTCTCGTTCTGCAGACGGTCAAGGGCCGTAACGGCATATACCCATTTCTGGGAACCGTTCTCGTAGGGCAGTTTGATGAATGTCTGTGGCGTGATGGCGAAGATATTGGCAGGATTATCGTAGTCCTGACGTTCACCCTTACGGAAACGATAGACCACATACTTCACGGCCTTATCGTTCCAGTTGTCACCCTTCGGAGCCGTCCAAAAGAGCATATATCCGTCTTCCGTCCAGATAGGCTTCATCTTACTTACCTTCTTGGGTGCCTTGTTGTCGATAAAAGGCATCGAAGGCTGGAGTGCAGGATATTTCCAATAGACATTACGGAGATTATGACCATAGTTGCCGATATTGTCGACGGCAGCCTTGGCATACCATAGTACTGTTCCCTGCACATTCGGCATCTGACGGTGGAGGGCCATCTTTGCGGCCTGCTGGTGAACCTTCGGATTGGTCTTGTCAGCAGCTTTGGCAGTACGTTCCACATCCTCTCCGATAATCAGCGGACGGGCCGAGGCATACTGGTTCCACCACTTGATGAGTGTATCATAGTCTGCCGCACGGTTACCGATCTCCCAGTATATCTGCGGCACACAATAGTCGAGCCAGCCATTGTTCACCCACATCAGCACGTCGGCATAGAGGTCGTCGTAGTTCTGGGTGCCATTGGTGTTACTGCCAACATACGATGTACTCCTGTTACGATAGATGCCAAAGGGCGAGATACCCACCTTTACCCAGGGTTTCGTCTCATGGACGGTCTTATAGACTTGTTCGATAAACAGATTGACATTATACCTTCTCCAGTCACCTTGGTCCTTGATACCATTGGGATGATCCAAGAATAACTCGTCGTCAGGAATCGACTCTCCCTTCACGGGATAGGGATAGAAATAGTCGTCCATGTGCAGACCATCGATATCATAACGGCTGACGATATCCTTCACTACCTGACAAATATAGTCACGGTTCTCTGCAATACCTGGATTGAGGATAAACTGTCCGTCGTAGGCAAAGCAGTTCATGGGCTTCTGTACAGATATATGGTTGGATGCCAACTGTCGTGTACCCTTCGTCTTGGCGCGATAGGGATTGATCCAGGCGTGCAGTTCCATGCCACGTTTGTGACAGGCGTCGATCATCCACTGCAACGGATCCCAGTATGGCGATGGTGCCACACCCTGCTGTCCAGTCAGAAAACGGCTCCAGGGCTCTATCTTACTCTCATAGAGGGCATCGCACTCAGGACGAACCTGGAAGATAATGAGGTTCACACCGTCTTTCTGCAACTCGTCGAGTTGGGCATTCAGTGTCTGTTGCATCCGTTGTTTTCCCATGCCCTGGAATTGACCGTTGACGCACTGTATCCATGCACCACGCATCTCCCGCTTCTGGGCTTCAACCACCATGGCCATCAGACAGGCCATCATCAATAATAAGGTCTTCTTCATATCGTTTATTCAAACAAATTCAATTTATGTTTCCTTGCTTCCTCTATCGACAAGAGTTCATCCTGTGCCTGCTGGTATTCCTCCCGCAGGTGTTCGTATTTCTCCTCCAGTTCGTGAGCCACTTCTTTGCTGTCGTTCATCAGCCGGGCAGCGACGAGCGCATTCTGCGAGGCATCTTTCATCCACACCACAGAACCGCCATAGACAGGTGCTATCTTCAAGGCCACATGCAACTCACTCGTCGTAGCACCACCAATCATGATGGGGATATCCATGCCTTCTCGCTGCAACTCACGGGCCACATTCACCATCTCCTCCAGACTGGGTGTGATTAGTCCACTGAGACCAATCATATCGACATGTTCCTCACGGGCTTTCTTCGCAATCTGATCTGCAGGCACCATGACACCCATATCGATCACCTCATAGCCGTTACACGACATCACCACACCCACGATGTTCTTACCGATATCATGCACATCACCCTTCACAGTGGCCAACAGCACTTTTCCTGCCCTTTTGCCACCTTCCGACTTCTCTGCCTCGATATACGGCTGCAGGATGCCGACGGCCTGTTTCATCGTACGGGCAGTCTTCACCACCTGCGGCAAGAACATCTTGCCTTCACCGAAGAGTGTTCCGACGGTATTCATACCAGCCATCAGAGGTCCCTCGATGATATCCACTGCATGGGGATATTTCTGCAATGCCTCCTTCAAGTCTTCCTCCAGATGGTCGCCAATACCTTTGACGAGTGACTGTGATAGTCGCTCCTCCACAGAGAGACTCATATCCCTGCATTCTGGGGCAGCATTCGTATGAGTCGGCGCTTCTGGCTGAGCCTGATTCAATAGATCATTTGCCAACTCCGTCAGACGGTCTGCAGCACCCTTCTTCCGATTCAGGATGACATCCTCGATAATTTCAAGTTGTGCGTCAGGGATATCAGCATAAGTAACTTTCGTTGAAGGATTTACGATACCGAAGTCCATGCCTTTCTGAATGGCATGATAGAGGAACACGGCATGCATGGCCTCACGGATATAGTTGTTGCCACGGAACGAGAACGAGAGGTTACTCACGCCACCACTGATATGGGCCCCAGCCAGATGCTCGTGTATCCATTCCGTCGCACGGATGAAGTCGGCGGCATAGGCATCATGCTCCTCCATACCTGTGGCCACAGCCAATATGTTCGGATCGAAAATGATGTCCAAGGGATTCATGCCCACTTGTTCTGTCAGGATCCTGTAGGCCCTTTCAGCTATCTCTATACGACGTTCGTAGGTCGTGGCCTGTCCTTGTTCGTCGAAACACATCACCACTACCGCAGCACCGAGCCGTTTCACGTCACGGGCATGACTGATGAAGGACTCTTCGCCTTCCTTCAGGGAGATGGAGTTCACGATGGCCTTACCCTGCACACATTTCAGTCCTGCCATGATCACCTCCCATTTCGAGGAGTCGATCATCACAGGCACCTTGGCGATGTCGGGCTCTGAAGAGATGAGGTTCAGGAAGGTCACCATCTCCTTCTTCGCATCGAGCAGACCATCGTCCATATTGATATCTATCACGAGGGCACCGTCTTCCACCTGTTTGCGGGCGATGCTCAGTGCCTCGTCGTAGTTCTTTTCCTTAATCAGTCGCAGGAATTTCCGTGAACCAGCCACATTACAACGCTCACCGACATTCACGAAGTGTACCTCAGGCGTCACCTCCAACAGTTCCAGTCCTGACAACCACATATTCTGGGGTTTGGGCGCTGGCACATGAGGCTTTTTGTTGATGACCAGTGGTCCATACAGACGGATAAACTCATCCGTCGTACCGCAACAGCCGCCAATGATATTCACCAGTCCTTCGTCTACGAGTTCTCCCATCTTCGGAGCCATGCTCTCTGGCGTCTCGTCGTAGAGACCCAAGGCGTTGGGAAGTCCGGCATTGGGATAACAACTGATATAGTAAGGTGCCTTTTGGGCGAGTTCACGCAGATAGGGCTTCATCTGTGTAGCACCAAACGAGCAGTTCAGTCCTACAGAGAAAATCGGATAACTGCTGATGCTGGCGAGGAAGGCGTCGAGTGTCTGACCACTGAGCGTTCGTCCTGCCAGATCGCTGATGGTCACGGAGAGCATGATGGGCAGTTCCTTGTCTCGTTCTTCCATCACCTGCATGGCGGCATCAATGGCACATTTTGCATTCAGCGA
>Ga0310786_10008439_pt1 | contig 13221 bp, 7 predicted proteins | sample AusTroGonzalo_MG_FD_203881 | JGI IMG/M metagenome (GOLD analysis project Ga0310786, IMG submission 203881) | Bovine rumen microbial communities from tropical cattle in Woodstock, Queensland, Australia - Gonzalo_03 (v2) (version 2) | ecosystem: Host-associated > Mammals > Digestive system >... | reverse complement strand
CGAGTTTATCAAAGACGAACCGCAAAGCCCAGCCCCGAGAAAAGGCAAAACTCCCCAGGGGACGGCCAAGGCGCCACAAGGTACCGCCAAGGTCCCTCAAGGCACGGCCAAACCCCAACGCAACACCTCGCTCACCAGCGGAAGCGAGGGCACCATCATCGTGCAACCCGGCAACAAGGCACTGAAAGTCTATAAACCAGACCAGCATTGCAACCCCCAAGTGCTGTCCCTCGTCAAACAGCTGAACGGCCAAGGCTTTTCGGTGGACCTCTACGACTACGGCACCATGGACTATCAAGGCCAACGTCGCGATTTCGAGCTGATGCAATACTGTCCCTTGGGACCCGTCAGCAATCGCAACGACCTCAAAGGCAACGCCGATGCCATCCTCAAAATCGCCATCAGCACCGCCCAAGCCCTCAACGCCTTCCATCAAGCGGGATTCATCCATAAGGATGTGAAACCTGCCAACATCTTGATCGAGAACGACAAAACCTGGCATTGCCTGTTGTGCGACTTCGGCATCGCCGACTTGGTTGCCGACGCGGCCCGAGAGACCCTCCAAGCCCGTACGCCCATCTATGCCGCCCCCGAAATGTACGACCCGAGCAACTGCGTCATCAAAGGCAATGACACCTATTGCCGGTTGACACCCGCCGCCGACTACTATTCCTTGGGCATGTCCATCTTGAGTCTGTGGTGGGGCGAGGAAGTGCTGCGATCCAAATACGAGGATCGGGAGGTGGCACTGGCTTTTTCAAAGAAAGACAACGAAATAGCCCTTCCCAACAACATGCCCGAGCCGTTGAGGACCATCACGCGAGGACTGCTCCAAGCCAACCCCCACGACCGTTGGGGATGGAAGGAGATCGAAGCCAAGCTCCAAGGCAAGGACGTGCAAATCCACCATAGCCTGAAGGTCGATTACAACAGGCAAAAGAACCAAGTGGCCCACAGTCCCGAGGAGCTGGCCGTCTTGATGACCCAAGACCTGGGCCTGGCGCAACGTTACCTCTATACCGACATGGTGAGCGACTGGCTGAAGCCTATGCCCGAACTGCAAGTGCAGATCAGGGAGATCGTCGCCGAACATGCCAAAGACAAAAAGGAACTCGGCCTGCTGAAGGTGTTGCACACCCTCAACCCCTTGTTCGACCTCAACCTCTATATTCCCCAAAACGGCAACGATGAGCGTTGGGCCATGACCGACGACCGCATCGGCGAGCTGCTCAACAACGCCTACTACCTCTATTTTGTCAAATACGGACGCAACCAAGCCGCCATGACCCGAAACTGGGATGACGACGACGCAAAGATGATGCATAGTCCCATGGTGGCCTACCAACTTGCCCACAGCTTCGAGCAAAGCAGCGACAAGAACTATCTGCCTTGGTTTTTGGCCACTAAGATGAAAGGCCGTTTCGCCGACCAGCTGCGGTGGTACAAGTCGTGCGTCAGCTTATCCGCCGATGACAAGAAAAAAGCGGGTCCCAAGGATCCCCTCTATCTCGCCCAACGCGCCATGATGCGCACCATCGCGGGATTCAACGCCACACCCACCTACCGGTTGATCCATTCCGACACGGTTTTCCATGATCTCGACGACTTTCACGACGCTTCCTCCCGGGACCTGAGAGACGCCCTGGTGAACGAACGTGGCATCCGTGGCTGGCTCGCCGTGATGCATCACGAGAACCCCCATCTCAACCTGAGACCCAAATACACCTACGAGAAACACCTGGAACAATTCGTCCAAGATCTCGGTTACTGCGATAGCAACTATCAAACCTATCTTCGATTCCATCAGGCGCAAGATCAAGCCCAAAGCATCTCCGACCGCGGAAAGGCACAAATCAGGCGACTGCATTTCAGCTACTTCCTCCAGAAATTCCTGGCTTTCACCATCGCCTTCATACCCTGTCTCATCCTATTGGTCAGCGTTTTCCTTAACCTTATCGATCATCCCATTATCCATATCAATACGGATAAGATCAAATGGCTGTTGGGAATCATCGCCGGAGGCTGCGCAGTGCTGTATTACCTGTTTTGGGGAGACGAGGGGTGTTTTGTCACAGTGATTATGGGGGTGATACTTTTTGTGGTTTTACTACTGGTAGTCAAATATTTGGGTGCTGTTATCGTGTGGATTTACGCCTTGGTGGTGCTTGCGGTCTTTATTTACCTTACCATCGCCACCCTTTTCAACTTCAACAAATACACCCAATACACCCGATCGGTCACGAACCCAGGCTTCGAGGAACTCGTGTTGGAGCCGCTTTACTTCGCTTTCAGCAACGAGACGGTGTTTGACTCTTCCATGAACGCAGGGGTGGATCCCAATACCGTTGAGTTATGGAGATTGGAGATCAGAAACCGCTGGAATCTTGTCATCATCTACATTGTCAGCACCTGGCTGCTGGTGGCCTGTAGCTTGTTGCTGCCCCCATCGGAGCGCATGAGCAAGTTCAACCATCATTGGAGACAATATATCACGACGACCGTCACCGACGAAAACAACACAGAAACACTAGAGACACCTGAAAACGATGAAGCCCTGTAACCATTGTCAAACCCAGAACCGCGACAGCGCAAGATACTGCAAGCACTGCGGGAAAGTCCTTCAAAACCTGGCGGGGAAGGAGTTCTCCGACTTTTTTGGAAAAGACAACCTGAAAGACGAGCTGGAGAAATTCAAAAGCCGCATCAACGCCTTCAAGAAACTGAAAGCGGGAGGGGCCATCATCCGTATGCAGATGGATTGCGTGATATCGGGTGACGCGGGCACGGGAAAGAGTTTCCTGGCCAAACGCCTGATCGACATGCTGTTGCAAGCGGGTGTCATCTCCAAGGCCAACCCCGAATGTGTGGATGCCGCCGACTTCTATAAATGGATGGACGACTGCGACACCAAGCTGAACTCCTGCAAAGACGGGGTGTTGCTCCTCACCAATGTGCAAAAGCTGTTGCCCAACGACGATTCCTCCTCCCCCCAGGAGCTGGACCGCATCTTCTCGCGCATGAGGAACAACGCCAAGGACATGCCCGTTGTCATCATGACAGGCTTGCGCCGGCGCATGGAGGAGTTCCTGGCCAACAACCCCGCCGACGCCGCCTTGTTTGAGTTCCGCTTCAGCCTGCGACCTTTCGACGATCAAACCCTATGCGAGATCAGCAAAAGCATCTTGAAAGAAAAGTTCAAGTTCGACATGACTCCCGAGGCCGTGAAAAAGCTGAAGGCGCATTTTGAGTGGATGATCCGCAAAGGGGAGGGTACCGACACCAACGGCCATCTGGCGGATGCCAAGGCGGATGAGATGGCCATCAACCTGGTGACCCGAGGCGGCAAGAATGTCGTGGATGAGCAGGATGTGCAAGGAGAGATTTTCGTTCCTCCCACCGAGGCGGAGATCTGGCAGGAACTGGACAAGTTCATCGGCATGCAGAGCGTCAAGGACGAGATACATGCCATCATCGACAACATCAAGGAGGCCCAACGCGAGGGCGGTGCCGCCAAGATCATGGACCATTATATCTTCTCGGGCAACCCGGGAACGGGAAAGACCACCATCGCCCGGATCTTCGCCGACGTGCTGGGAGCCTTGGGCATCCTTCCGAAAGGCCAGTTCGTGGAAGTCGCCGGCAAGGACCTGATCTCCGATGTGGTGGGGGGCACCGAGCGCAACGTGCAAGAGGCCATCGACCGTGCCATGGGCGGCGTGCTGTTCATCGACGAGGCGTATGGGCTCAACCAGGGCGACTTCGGGAAAGCGGCCATCGACAAGCTGCTTCCCATCTTGGAGAACCGACGGGGCGATTTCGTGTGCATCGCCGCCGGATATCGCGACGAGATGAAGGACTTCCTCAAGATGAACCCAGGCTTGCCCTCCCGTTTCAACAAAAAGATCGACTTCCCCGACTATAACGCCAAGGAACTCCAACAGATCTTCCTCAGCATGATGAAAAAGAGAGGTTTCCATCTGGATGACGTGGCTTCAGAAAGGCTGCACATCGAGTTCGAGAACATGTATAACCGGCGAAGCGACCTTTTTGGCAACGCCCGCGACGTTCGCATCTTCCTCGACAAAGCCATTGAAAGGCGAGGGGCAAGGATCCGTGGCTTGAGCGAGGCGGAGATCCGCAAGGATAACAAGTGCTTGACTTACCATGACATCGCGGGAGAGGGAGTCGAGAAAAAGCTCGACATCCAAGAGGTGCTGAAGGAGCTGGATGCCTTGGTGGGCCTGAAGACCGTCAAGGAGAACCTTCGCGACCTGGCTTATACCATCGAACGGGAGCAACAGATGGCCCGACGCAAGAACCGAACACCCAACATCCCGGTAAACCACTATTTGTTCTTGGGAAACCCCGGAACAGGCAAGACCACCGTGGCGCGGCTGATGGGCAAGATCCTCTACTCGTTGGGCGTGATTCCCACCGCCGAGGTGCATGAGGTAAAACGTGAGGACCTTGTGGAGCAATTCGTCGGTCACACCGCCCCCAGGACCAGGGATGCGGTGATGAACGCCCTGGGCGGCATCCTCTTCATCGACGAGGCCTACACCCTCAACAGTGGCGGTTTCGCCGACTTTGGGAAGGAAGCCATCGACACCCTGGTGCCATTGCTCGAGAACTATAAAGGCAAGTTCGTGTGCATCGCCGCGGGCTATACCTGGGAAATGGAGGATTTCCTGGACCAGAACAAAGGTCTTCGCTCACGCTTCGATGAGCGCATCTATTTCGATGACTACACAGCCGATGAATTGTTCCAGATTTTTGTCTTGATGGTCAAGCAGCGCGATTACATCCTGGAGGCCGAGGCGTTTCCCGCGGCGAAAGCCCTGTTTGAAAAGGTGTATGCCGTTCGCGACGAGTATTTCGGCAACGCCCGAACGGCCCGAAAGACTTTGGACAAGGTCGTCAAGAACATGTCACGACGCTTGCGTGGCCATGATGATGCCAGTGAGGAGGAGCTGATGACCATCACCAAAGAAGATGTCAACAACGTAAAGATAGAGGAGGTGCTATGATGAAATGTCCCTATTGCAAAGAGCTTATCGACGACGACAGCTACTATTGTGACCAATGTGGTAAGGAGATGCGGTTTTGTCCCGAATGCGGCAAACCCAAGCAAGGCACGGTGTGCGCCGCTTGCGGGGCCGACTTGGTCTCCGCGAAGGAGTTCCATGGAAATCCCGGCCAACCCTCCTTCTTGGTGGGCAATGGCTGGCGACTCCCCCTGAAACCGGGTGTGTTCGGACGCATCGGCGGCATCTATCCGGAGTTCAGCACCGAGCAATACATCTCGGGCCGACACGGGGAGATCTTCCATAACAAGAAAGGTGAATGGGGCATCTCCGACCTCGACAGCACCAACGGCACCTTTATCGACGGCATCCGACTGGAGCCCCATAAGGCCTACCTCCTGAAAATAGGCCAACAACTGACGATAGCCACCACTAATTTTATGGTAGAATGATGAAGTTACACATCCAGGCCCTTTGCGACCGCGGCCTAATACGTGACAACAACGAGGATATGGTCTCCGTGGGAGGCATCCTGTTGCGCAACGACAAACTCGACATCCCCATTGAATTGGACGATGACGGGGTGTTTTACCTGCTGGTCTCCGACGGCATGGGAGGCCATGAGCAGGGGGAACGCGCCAGTGAGCTCCTGTTGGAGCACCTCAACGAGTGTTTCAGGCAGCAGGTTTTCACGCCCGAAAACATCGAAGAGGAGTTGCGGAGACAAGTCAAGTTGCTGAATGACCGACTTAACACATTGGCTGTCAGTGAGCAACAGCTGCGCCCCATGGGATGTACCCTCACGGGCGTGGTGTGGTTCAACAACCATGCGTATCTGCTCAACGCGGGTGACAGCCGCACCTACCTGTTTCGGGATCCTTACTTGCGGCAACTCACCGTCGATCAAACCGAGCGGGGTATCACGGGTGACCAAAACGCCAGCAAGCTGCTACTCAACTGCATTGGCGGCGGCGCTTACGGGAAACTCGTTGTGGAGGATATCACGGAGAAACTCACCGATGGGGATGTCCTTCTGGTCTGTTCCGACGGGTTGAGCGACATGGTGAACGACGCGGCCATCGAGGCGGCGTTGGGAGGCTCAAGCGACCCCATGAGACTTCTCTATGAGATGGCCTGCGAGAAAGGGGGGTGCGACAACATCAGTGTCATTCTGGCCCAAGTGGTTTTACCCGACGTTGCATCCGGGAGTCACGAGGTCGCTGGGGGTGAGTAGCACGAGACGTCCGTCCTTGTCCTCGGCGGAGAGGATCATGCCCTCGCTCACCACGCCTTTCAGCTTGCGCGGCTCGAAGTTGGCGATGAAGCACACCTGCTTGCCCACCAGCTTCTCCGGCTCGGTGTAGTATTTGGCGATGCCGCTCACGATGGTGCGTTGCTTCATGCCGTCGTCGATGAGGAATTGCAGCAGTTTGTCGGCCTTCGGCACTTTTTGGCATTCCAGGATGGTGCCCACGCGGATATCCATCTTCATGAAGTCGTCGAAGCTCACGTTGGGTTTCACCTCGGCGGGTTTCCAGGCGTTCAGCATATTGGCCTTCTTGGTCTCCTCCAGTTTCTGCAACTGGGAGGCGACCACCTCGTCCTCCACCTTCTCGAACAGAAGCTCCGGCTGGCCGATGACAAGACCTTCAGGCAACAGAACGGTGTTTTCCGCATCGTCCCAACCATGGAATCTCAAATGGATCATCTGTTGGAGTTTCTTTGCGCTGAAAGGCAGGAAAGGCTCGCTTAAGACGGCCAGATGAGCCACAATCTGCAAAGACAAGGCCATCACGGTCTTGACGCGCTCGGGGTCGGTCTTGATTTGTTTCCAAGGTTCGTTGTCGGTGAGGTATTTATTGCCCAGGCGGGCCAGGTTCATCAGTTCGGAGAGGGCTTCGCGGAATTTGAAGTTTTGGATGAGGTAGCCAATCTTGTCGGGATAGGCGTTCATCTCGGCGATGGTGGCGAAGTCGGCGTCATTGAGGTTGGCCATGGCGGGAGCCGCGCCTTGATAATACTTATGCGTCAGTACCAAGGTGCGGTTGACGAAGTTGCCGAAGATGGCCAGCAACTCGTTGTTGTTGCGGTCCTGATAGTCCTTCCAGGTGAAGTTGTTGTCCTTGGTCTCGGGGGCGTTGGCGGTGAGCACATAGCGCAGCACGTCTTGTTTGCCGGGGAACTCTTCCAGGTATTCATGCAGCCACACGGCCCAGTTGCGCGACGTGGAGATCTTGTCGTTCTCAAGGTTGAGGAACTCGTTGGCGGGCACATTTTCGGGGACGATGTAGTCGCCGTAGGCTTTCAACATGCAGGGGAAGATGATGCAGTGGAACACGATGTTGTCCTTGCCGATGAAATGCACCAGCTTGGTCTCGGGGTCTTTCCACCACTTTTCCCAATCCTCGCCGCGTTGGGCGCAGATCTCCTTGGTGTTGGAGATGTAGCCGATGGGGGCGTCGAACCACACGTACAGCACTTTGCCGTCGGTACCCTCAATCGGGACGGGCACGCCCCAGTCGAGGTCGCGGGTGACGGCACGGGGTTGCAAACCGCCGTCGAGCCAACTCTTCACCTGGCCATACACGTTCACTTTCCATTCCTTGTGGCCTTCAAGGATCCACTCGCGGAGCCATCCTTCATATTGGTCCAAAGGCAGGTACCAGTGCTTGGTTGGTTTCTTCACCAAGGCCGCACCGCTGAGTTGGGAGTGTGGGTTGATGAGCTCATCGGGACTGAGGGAGCTTCCGCATTTCTCGCATTGGTCGCCGTAAGCGCCATCCGCGCCGCATTTGGGGCAGGTGCCGACGATGTAGCGGTCGGAGAGGAACTTCTGTCGCTCAGGGTCGAAGTACTGCTCCGTCTCTTTCTCGATGAACTTGCCTTCGTCGTATAGTTTCTTGAAGAACTCCTGGGCGGTGGCACGGTGGATCTTGGAGGAGGTGCGGGAGTAGATGTCGTAGCTGATGCCCAGCTCCTCAAACGATTTCTTGATGATGTTGTGGTAGCGGTCCACGATGTCCTGTGGGGTGCATCCCTCTTTCTCCGCCTTGATGGTGATGGGCACGCCGTGCTCGTCGGAACCACCTACAAACAATACTTCCTCGCCCTTCATTCGCAGGTAGCGGACGTAGGTGTCGGCGGGGATATAGACGCCGGCAAGGTGACCGATGTGAACAGGGCCGTTGGCGTAAGGCAAAGCAGTCGTTACCGTGTAACGCTTGAAGTGTTTGTTTGTTGATTCCATAGGATGTTAGTTTTAAAAAACGGGTGCAAAAATAAGAAAAAATGGTTTTAATACACCAAGGTAAACGTCTTGGATTTTAAAGCAGGCCATTACGACGCATCCACTCCTTACCCTTTGGAGTGTAAGTGAAGATAATAAATGCTATGCACGGAAGTACTACAAATATTCCGACTAAATACATTCCCATTCTTATTTATCCTTTCTTCTATTTGTTAATAGTAAACCTAACCATAATGTTGAGAATACAGCAGTCAAACCAATTAGATAGATAATTATTTTGTTTGTGACATCGTTAAAAAGCGAAGTGATAACCACTCCTGTTAATACGTACTTTGATACGTCCAACAAATAGTTCGATATTTTTTCCTTACGCTGGTTCTCAAGAGGCTTGTTCTGTTGAGACTTCTGTAACCTAGGCTTCGCTCTCTTAGTTATCATGTTTTGCCAAGTTTTTTATTTTTGGTGGCAAAATTACAACATTTTTATATATATCAACACAAAATATTTATTTTTTTCATTAACTTGACAAAAGAGCGATGAAGTCAGAGATCAAGCCCAGGCATCGTATTTTCCGTCCTCCTCGTCGTATTCCTCCTCGTCATCCTCGCCGGGAAGCGGACCGTGGAGGTCTTCCTCACTGACTCTCGGCAGATAGAACTGCTCGATCTCAGCGGCAAAATCGGTGAGCATGCCGTTGGTATAGGCCCTCACCACAGGAATCAACATATCCTTGCTGCCCAAACGCAAAGCCCATAACTTGCAGTAGAACAAATAGTTGTCGTCTTCGGTAAAATTCTCATCCGGGCAATGCCCCTCCTCAATCATTTGGGCAAGCATCTTGTAGCACTCCGGACTGTAATACAAGGCGCCTCTCGAGAACCATTTCCAAGCTTCCTCGTCGTCTTCCTCAAAGCCAAGCTTCCCGAAATAATAGTCGCATCCCAACAGATATGGGGCCAGGTTGTCGCCCAACTCGTAGGCTTTAAGGAGATCCTGCTTCATCCATGTGGTGACTCGGGGTTGGAACTCCACCGGAAGGGCTTTGTACTGCTCCTCGTTCATGTCGCCCCTGAGGCAATAACAGGTGGTCTCGTTGAAATCGCAACCAATCTCGAGGCTTTGGCCATACATGTCGGGCTCGACGATGTTGCCTTCCTCATCGTAGTACTTCACGAGGACATAGTGTCCGAAAGCCTCCGTAAAGCCCATGTCGGCGGCAAACAAATAGGCCTTCTCGGCGTTTTCCTTGTCACCAAGCTGTTCGTAAGCCAAGCCAATCCAGTCGTACATGGCCGGCTCCACCATAAGCGGGTCGGAGATCCACTCCCCTTGCTCGTCGGTGACGATCTCCAGCAAGGCTTCCAACACCTCTTTGGGTCTTGGGTCAATGTGATGACCGTAGATCGTGTCCTTGGCAATCAGCTCCATGGCCTTGAAACTGCCTTTTTTGTAAGCTTCATCTCTCATGTTGAGGTATTTCCTCTCGTCGGCCATGCCAAAATAGCCATCACGCTCCAAGATAGCCAGGAAAGTGTAGGCGTCGGGCATACCGTTCTTATAAGCCTCTTGGTAATATTGCTCCGCTTTTTCGATGGAATCCTTCTCGGGACGGCAGAGATGATGGTAACGTCCCACGGCCAGTTGCGCGAAAGGATAGCCTTTGTCGGCCAAGCCCTTCAGGTCGTTGATCTGCCTGCTGTTGAGTTGGAACATGGGATAAACGGGAAGGATGATCCTCATGAACAACATGCGTCCCGTGTTATCGACGATGGCGGCGGGGAACAAGACGTCAAAGGCGTTGGACATCTCGTTTTGTTTCAGCCATTCCACACCTTCCTCGATGCGTTTTTTCACCTCCTCCTCGATTTCCTCCTTGCTCATGGTTTTGCCGCTTTCGGTCTTTTCATTCATCTCCCTCAAAATCTCCTGGTGGAGTTCTTTCACAAGCGCTTCTCCCTTTTCACCGAAGAACCTGTCGGCCAGCTCAAAGGCCAGCCGAGCCTCGTCCTTGGTGATGTTGCCGTCGGCCATCATCACGGCGATGGCGTTTTTCAGGTACCGGCGCTTCTCCTCATCCGAACGGGGAATCTCCACCGTGAACTCGTCGCTGTCCTTGATGCATTGCTTGAACTCCTCCTCGGTGATTCCCGCCTGGTCGGCGATGGTGAAAATGACTCTCTTTTCCTCCTCCGAGATCTCCCCGTCCATGCGGGCCATGGTGATCAGGTTGGTGATGTGCGATAATTGCGTGCGTTTCTTTGGATTCTGAATTTTCATGGTAAACATTTTTTTATCGGAAGCAAAGTTACGTAAAAAACCGTAAATTTGCCCTAATTTTTTTGAGTTATTGCCATGAACATGAGATCAGTACTAGTAAAATGTGTTTTTTGCGGGGCGTTGCTCGCCCTGCTGGGGATCCAAGCCAAAGCCCAAACCATCGGTGAGTTCGGCATTTATTACGACCAGCGCGAGCTCCTCTTCGAGTCGCTTCCCACCTCCGAGAGCGACATCATCTTCCTCGGCAACAGCATCACCGACGGGGGTGAATGGGCGGAGGTGTTCCAAAACCCCCATTGCAAGAACCGGGGCATCAGCGCGGATGTCATTCCTGGCGTCCTCAACCGCCTGACCACCGTCACCAAGGGGAAACCCGCCATGGTGTTCCTCATGATTGGCACCAACGACATGAGTTACGGTGCCAGTAACGACAGCATCGCCCATGGGGTACGCGCCATCGTGCGGCGCATCAAGGAAGAGTCGCCCAAAACCCGCGTCATCGTGGAGAGCATTCTGCCCACCAACGACTGCTACGGCATGTACAAGGGCCATACGCAACGCTGGGAGAATGTGGCGGTCATCAACGGCCTGTTGAAGACCGTGACGGAGGAGGAAGGGGTCGATTACCTGGATCTATACAGCCATTTCGCCACGGAGGAGGGCAAGCTCAACCCCGAGCTCAGCAACGACGGACTCCATCTCAACGGCCAAGGCTACCAGCTTTGGAAAGCCATCGTGGAAGACGAGATCGGTCGTTTCCCCAAGCCGGTTTACAAGAGCAAGGTGCCAGTTTGGCTCAACCTCGGTCTCGGCCAAGGCATTCCCCGTTGTTTCGACCAAGGGGCCTCGCCCATGCGTTACGCGGGTTTAGCGGCGGACCTCAACCTTGGGGCCACCGTCGAATGGAGCCGCTTTCACGTGCAAGCGGACGCTTGCGGTTCGTATGGTTTCCTCCTCAACACGGCAGGCGTTGTCACCTACGATTTTGATGTCGATCTCAGGGCGGAGTTCCTTTACCGCTGCTATGAGAACCACAACAACCACCTGTATCTCTGGGCGGGAGCCGCTGTGCGGGATTTCCTGAACTTCCGCTACTACTCCCAGCTGATGAACGCTTCTCTTGGCATGTCGGTTTTCGAGAGCCTCCAGGGAGTGGGCATGGTGCAATACGATTTCGCGCCGCTCCACGATGGCGAGCATAACCTCTTCACCTGCTACGCAAAGCTGTCACTGCCCCTGCTTTCGAGGGTTACGCGGCCAGGTTACGCTTTCATGGACAACTACACCTCCGACCTGGGAACCGTCAATACGTTCTTCAATGAATATGAGAAGTTCTATATGCTGGTTCCGGGTGTCTCAACCGATGTGGGATTGTTCTTCAATATGTTCAACAACAACAAGATAGGTGTTTCCTATCGTTGGGATTATCTCTCCACCGGAAATCACGGGACGTACCGTTTCGACCGTGCCGCCCACACCCTTTTCACCACCTTTATGTTTAACCTCAATTGATGCTTGCCATGAAAACCATTAAAACAACCGTATTTGCTTTCTTGATGTTGGCTTTTGCCTCGTGTGAGAATGCCTTGATGGAGCCTTCTTGCGACACGGGTGCGGTCGCCACTTTCGACTATCTTTGGAACAAGGTCGATCAGCAGTATGCTTTCTTTGACGTGAAAGGCGTCGATTGGGATTCGGTGTATCAGGTGTATCGCCCCCAAGTGTATGACAACATGGACGATGAGCGACTGTTTCAGGTGTGCGCGGCCATGCTCAACACCTTGCGGGATGGCCATACCAACCTGATTTCCTCGTTCAATGTCTCTCGCAACGACACGGTCTATTACAAGATGCTTGCCGAGAAAAACATCAACACGGAGGTGGTTTATCTCAATTATCTGACACTCAATTATCAAAGTATTGGTGGATTGGACCATAACTCCATCCGTGACGGCAAGGTGGCTTACGTCAGGTATTCCTCGTTTACCGACGCCATCAACGAATACACCATGAGTTACTTGGCTGATACTTACCGCAATTGCAGGGGTATGATCATCGATTTGCGCCAGAATGGGGGCGGGTCCATCGACAACATCCCGGTGTTGCTGAGCTTGTTCGACAACCACGGGCAGGAGTTGTATCGCAGCCAGATCAAGTCGGGGCCGGGTCATGAGGATTTCACCGAGCAGTCGGTAGCGTATGCGACGCCTATTTATTCCATGGTTCCTGACTATTTCCATCACAAGCCGGTGGCGGTGTTGATCGACAGGGGTTCTTTCAGCGCCACATCTTTCTTCTCGATTTGCACCATGGCATACGGCAACGTGAAGCTCTTTGGCGACTATTCGGGTGGGGGACTTGGTTTGCCCAACGGAGGGGAGTTGCCCAACGGTTGGACGTATCGTTTCAGCATCACGCGCACCTACGCCATCGACGGTCGGAACTATGAGAACGGTGTCCCGCCCGATGTCCGAGTCCTTTTAGACCCTGCTGCCACGGCCCAAGGTCTCGACAACGTTATTGAGACTGCCGCGGAGTGGATACTGCAATAGTTAGGAGTTAGGAGTGAGGAGTTAGGAGTACGTCATTGCGAGGAGCGGAACGCAGTGGAGCGACGTGGCAATCCAATAACATTTGTCAAGAACAAAAAAACACGGAAATACACGGTTTTTC